>Ga0078972_1001150_pt1 | contig 102522 bp, 77 predicted proteins | sample YelNatPaOPGAMG01_FD_67568 | JGI IMG/M metagenome (GOLD analysis project Ga0078972, IMG submission 67568) | Hot spring thermophilic microbial communities from Obsidian Pool, Yellowstone National Park, USA - OP-RAMG-01 (SPADES assembly) (version 2) | ecosystem: Environmental > Aquatic > Thermal... | reverse complement strand
CGCATCCAACAACTCTCGCTCGATCCGTGTGCGACCCTGCATATCAAGATCATCCCAAGCCGCGGCCGCATCGCCCGTCAGACACGACGGCCGAATCGCGAGTTGTTCAGAGCCCTCCTAGGTATCGCCTACCTCGACACACACCGCGAGCGCTCCGGCGCCGACGTGCAGCGCCAAGACGGGGCCCAGATCGGTCACCATCGGTGGGGCGCACGCAGGCAGCCGCTCGGCCAGCACGTCGGCCACCCTGGCCGCGCCGTCGGGATTGGCCACATGGTGCACCGCAAGCGTCGCGGGTCGGTCATCGACGATCCCGCAGACCCGATCGATCATCGCTGCCACTGCCTTGCCGGCGGTTCGAACCCGTTGCGCCAGAACTAGCTTGCCTTCCTCGGTGCGCAACAGCGGCTTGAGCGCCAGTGCAGTGCCCAGCCAGGCCGCGGCACCGCTGATCCGCCCGCTGCGGCGCAGATTGTCCAGCCGGTGCGCCACGATGAACCCGTGATTACGGCGCACCGAAGCCGCTGCGGCCCGCGCAACGGTGTCCAGGTCGGCGCCGCTGGCCGCGGTCCGGGCCGCGGCCAGCGCGACGAAGCCCGTGTTCATCGCGGCCGACTCCGAGTCGATCACCCGCACCGTCGGCCCGATTTCAGCGGCGGTCGCCTGGGCGGCCCCGACGGTTCCCGACAGCGCCGCCGACAGGTGGACGGCCACTACCCCATCGCCGCCGCTGTCGGCTAGGGCCCGCCGGTAGGCGTCGGACAGTTCGGCCGGAGTGGCCCCGGCGGTGGTCGCGTCGCCGCGTGAGTGCAGATCCTCGGGTACCTCGTCGACGCCGTCGCGCAGGTCGAGTTCGCCGAGCAGGATGTGCAGGGGAACCTGGCGGATCGCCCACTTTTCACGCAACCCCTCCGGCAGACGCGACGACGAGTCGGTGACCACCACGACAGCCATGAGTTCAGCGCCGCTTCTCGTTGTGGGGCACGCCGACCTGCGCCAGCGCCTTGAGCATCGACTCGGCGACCGCCTGATGCGCCTCGAAGTTCCAGTGGATACCGTCGGGATTACCGGCTCCGCTCATGATCTGCTCGGTGACCGCGGCTTTCAGGTCGACCAACGGGATGTCGTGGCGCTCCGCCCACCGCGCGATCGCCGTGGCGGTTCCGGCCCGGCCGTGGTGGGCTCTGCGGTAGGTCTCGGCGATGTGCACCGACGGCAACGAGGCCACGATAGGGATACCGGGCCGGTTGAAATCGATTGCGCAACGGGACTTTTCGAGATATTCAACGGTAAGGTGCGGCGGCAACGCGGACCTGGCCACCGGCGAGAGCCGCGGCTGCAACCAACTGTATCCGTCACGAACCCAGCGTCGCAGCCACGGTGGCCGGAGATAGCGGATGAGCTCGCGCAGCGCCGTCGGCAACGGCGACGGCAGCGAATCCATGCCGCCGGTCGCGAAGATCACCGCACCCGCCCGGGACAGCGCCGCCCAAACCCGCGGATCCTCGGTGGCGGCCCACCACACGTCGCGGCATGTCCAGCCGATACGCCCGATCAGTTCGACATCCCAACCTATTTGTGCACCAACAATATTGGGCCATATACGGGGGTCGTCGGCGGGCAGGCCGCCATGTGGCCCGTAGTATGCCAGCGAGTCGGCGAAAATCAGCAGAACGGGACGAGACTCAGAGAACATCGCTTGCGACCTGTGCCGAAGCGTTCCACACGTCGAGGCGCCACCTGATGCGGTCCAGGTCACCGTCCCCCTCGTCGGCGCACTGCCCGGACAACTGGGTCCAGCTGGCATTGCCCATCCCGCCCAGCGCGGGCCAATTCTGCACCGGCAGCTGCAGCAACGCGGCGGTCAGCGCGGCGATCAACCCACCGTGGGCGACCAGCACCACCGGACGCTCGTCAGATGTGTCCCATTCCGGTTCGCCCGCGATCAACTCGGCGACCACCGGCAGGGCGCGGGCAGCGACGTCCACGCGGCTCTCCCCGCCATGCGGCGCCCAGGTGGCGTCGTCGCGCCACGCCAGCCGGGCGCCGGGGGCGCTGCTGTCGACCTGTTCGTGGGTCATGCCCTGCCAGTCACCGAGGTGGGTCTCGCGCAGCCGTTTGTCCACGCGCGGCCGTAACCCGCTGCGCTCGCCCAGCACGACCGCGGTGTCATAAGCCCGCCGCAGGTCCGATGACACGATCAGCAGCGGCTGGCGTTTGGCCAGCACTTCTGCCGCCGCAGCGGCCTGGGCGCGGCCCAGCTCGCTTAGCTCGGTGTCCAGCTGACCTTGCATCCGGCTGCCCAGGTTGAAATCGGTCTGGCCGTGGCGCAGCATCACCAGCCGGCGTGTCACGACATGCCTTCCAGATCCACCGCCACCACTGGACAGTCCCGCCACAATCGGTCCAACGCGTAGAAGTCGCGTTCGGCCTGGTGCTGGATGTGCACGACGATGTCGATGTAGTCCAGCAGCGTCCAGCGGCCTTCCCGGGCACCCTCGCGCCGGGCAGGGTGGTATCCCGCCAGCCGCATTTTCTCCTCGACAGCGTCGACGATTGCGTTGACCTGCCGCTCGTTGGAGGCCGAGGCGATGACGAAGCAGTCGGTGATGACCAACTGCCCGGAGACGTCGATGACGACGACTTCGGCAGCAAGTTTGGCCGCAGCGGCGCCGGCGGCAACCGTCGCCATGTCGATGGCCTCCGGGGTGGCCGTCACGTCTCGTCCCGGGCCACCACGGCCGGCCATGTCGGGCGCGTCTCGTCGGGCTTGCGGTAGAGCCGCCGCTTGGAAACGTACTGCAGCACACCGTCGGGCATCAGATACCACAGCGGCCGGCCCTGCGCGGCACGGCGGCGGCAGTCGGTCGACGAGATCGCCAGGGCGGGGACCTCGACCAAAGCCAACGCGTCCTCGGGCAATCCCTTGAGGGCGCCAGCAAGGTGTTCGCGGCCCAGGTCGTAGCCCGGCCGGCTGACGCCGACGAAGCGGGCCAGCGCGAACAGCTCCTTCCAGTCCTGCCAGGAGAGGATGGCGGCCAATGCGTCGGCGCCGGTGATGAAGTAAAGCTCCGAGTCGGGATTGAGCGCGCGCAGATCGCGCAATGTGTCCGTGGTGTAGGTGGGTCCACCGCGATCGATGTCGACCCGGCTCACCGAGAAGCGGGGATTGGCGGCGGTCGCGATCACCGTCATCAAATACCGGTCTTCGCTGGGGCTCACCTGCCGCTCCTTCTGCCAGGGCTGGCCGGTCGGCACGAACACCACCTCGTCGAGGTCGAACAGGTCAGCCACTTCGCTGGCAGCGACCAGGTGGCCGTTGTGGATGGGATCGAACGTCCCACCCATCACTCCCAGCCTGCGGCGCTTTTGCACGATCTGCCAGCTTACTGGAGCAGCCACGGAGCGACCTTCGCGGCGACAGTCACACCAGCGTGACGACGACCGCCCGGCGTTGCGCGCGCGTGACGCTCGACGCGCTTAGACCGGCAGCAGGCGGTCGATCACCGCGGCCAGCTGCTTGGCCGACCGGCATTCGTGCATGGTGATCACCTCCTGGTAACGCACCGCCGCCGAATCGCCGCTGCCCCACAGATGCCTGGGCTCGGGGTTGAGCCAATGAGCGTGCCGGCTGGCGGCCACCAGATGGGCCAGTACTTTGATGGCCGGGTCGCGGTAGTTGGTGCGGCCATCCCCGAGCACCAGCAACGAGCTCCGTGGCGAGAGCACGCTGTGGAACTGCTCGGTGAACGAGACGAACGCGTTGCCGTAGTCGGAATGCCCGTCGCGGGTGTAGACACCGGCTTCTCGGGTGATCCGCTGGATCGCCACGGCCAGGTCGGCGTCGGGCCCGAACAGACCAGTCACCTCGTCAGTGGTGTCGATGAACGCGAATACCCGAACGCGGGAAAACTGCTGGCGCAATGCGTGAACCAGCAGCAGGGTGAAGTGACTGAACCCGGCGACCGATCCGGACACGTCGCAGAGCACCACCAGCTCCGGCCGGGCCGGCCGCGGTTTGCGCAGCACCAGGTCGGTCGGTACCCCGCCGGTCGACATGGATTTGCGCAGCGTCTTACGCAGGTCGATCGCGCCGGCGCGGGCCCGGCGACGGCGGGCGGCCAGCCGGGTGGCCAGGGTGCGGGCCAGCGGCTGCACCACGCGTCGCATCTGGCGCAGCTGGTCGGCCGAGGCGCGCAGGAACTCGACGTTCTCGGACAACTGCGGAATACCGTACATCTGGACGTGGTCGCGGCCGAGCTGCTCGGCGGTGCGTCGCTTGGTCTCGGCGTCGACCATTCTGCGCAGCTGGGTGATCCGCTGCGCGGCAAGCGCTTTAGCGATCTGCTGCTGGGTAGGTGTGGGTTCGTCGCCGTACGGGGCGAGCAAACCGGCTAACAGCCGGCCCTCCAAGTCGTCCAGCGCCATGGCCTTGAGCGCCTGATAAGACGAATATGCCGGGCCGCGGCTGGAGTTGTACTTGCCGTAGGCCTCAACGATTTTGGCGATCATCGCCACCAGCTGCTCGTCCAGGTCGGCGAGGTCGCGGTTTTCGATCAGCAGATCCACCAGCATCTGCCGCATCGCTTCGACATCCTCGAGGGCCACCAGCAGGTTGGAGTCTTCTGCCCCTTGCTCTGCTGTGACCACCGCCCGGGTGCCCAGCGCCGCCGGCCACCACAGGTCGAACAACGCGTCATAGGTCTCGCGGTGGTCCGAGCGGCGCAGCACCGCACAGGCGAGGCCCTCGCGCAACACTTCCCGATCGGCAAGCCCTAGCGTCGCCATCACCCGCCCGGCGTCCACCGTCTCCGACGGGCCCACCGAAATGCCCTGGTCGCGAAGAGCTTCCACGAAACCCACCAAGTGTCCGGGCAGGCCGTGGGGAGCCAGCGGTTGACCGGGACGAACACGGCGGACGACCATCAGTACGCTCGTTTAGTTCAGCCGAAGCTCTGCCCCAGCACGTTGCTGGTCGGATTGGTGTTTGAGCACGACGCCCAGCGTGGCGGCGATGGTGGCGTCGTCGATGGTGTCCAGGCCGAGCGCCAACAAGGTGCGTCCCCAGTCGATGGTCTCAGCCACCGACGGCAACTTTTTGAGCTGCATCCCGCGCAGCACACCAATGATGCGCACCAGCTCGTCGGCGAGGTGTGCCGGGAGTTCGGGAACCCTGGACAACAAGATCCGGCGTTCCAACTCGGGTCCGGGAAAGTCGATGTGCAGGAACAAGCAGCGCCGTTTAAGCGCCTCGGACAGCTCACGGGTGGCATTGGAGGTCAGCACCACGAACGGCGCCCGCGTGGCGGTGATGGTACCCAGTTCGGGCACGGTCACCGCGAAGTCGGACAGCACCTCCAGCAGCAGACCCTCGATCTCGATGTCGGCCTTGTCGGTTTCGTCGATCAGAAGCACCGTCGGCCCGGTGCGCCGGATAGCGGTCAGCAGCGGCCGGGACAGCAGAAATTCCTCACTAAAAACATCGTCTTTGGTGCTGTCCCAGTCGCTTCCATCACCGGAACCGGCCTGTATGCGCAGGATCTGCTTGGCGTGGTTCCACTCGTAGAGGGCACGGGCCTCATCGACGCCCTCATAGCACTGCAGGCGGACCAGCTCCGATCCGGTGGCCTGCGCGACCGCGCGGGCGAGCTCGGTCTTGCCGACCCCGGCCGGGCCTTCGACCAGCAACGGCTTACCCAGCCGGTCGGCCAGGAACACCGCGGTCACGGTCGCGGTGTCGGGCAGGTAGCCGGTCTCGGCCAACCGTCGGCCGACTTCCTCGATGTCAGTGAACAGCGGAATAGGCCGGGCGGGCACGCTCACCATGGGAATCTCCTCATCGTCAGGCCGGACGGGTGTGGCCGTCGCCCCAGACGATCCACTTGGTCGAGGTCAGTTCCGCCAGCCCCATCGGACCGCGGGCGTGCAGCTTCTGGGTCGAGATGCCGATCTCGGCACCGAAACCGAACTGCTCGCCGTCGGTGAACGCCGTCGACGCGTTCACCATCACCGCGGCCGCGTCGACGCCCTCGGTGAAGCGTTGCGCGGCAGCAATATTTGTCGTCACGATGGCTTCGGTATGGCCGGTGCCATACTCGTTGATGTGGGCGATCGCGGCGTCGACCCCGTCGACCACCGCCACCGCGATGTCCATCGAGAGGAACTCGCGGCGCAGGTCGTCGTCGGAGGCGTCCAGGTGCACGCTCACCCCGGCGTCTTGCAGGGCCGCCAGCAGCCGCGGCATCGCCTGCCCGGCGATCGCCGCATCGACCAGCAGTGTTTCGGCGGCGTTGCACACGCTGGGCCGACGGGTTTTGGAGTTCAGCAGCACGCGTTCGGCGACGTCGAGATCGGCTGCCCCGTCGACATAGACGTGGCAATTGCCGACCCCGGTTTCGATCGTCGGCACCTGTGCATCGCGAACCACCGTGTCGATGAGACCGGCTCCCCCGCGCGGGATTACCACGTCAACCAGTCCACGGGCCTGGATCAGATGGGTGACGGTGGCGCGATCGGAACTGTCGAGCAGCTGGACCGCGTCGGCCGGCAACTCGGCAGTACCGAGCGCGGCGCGCAGCACCGCGACCAGCGCCTGGTTGGATTTGGCCGCCGAGGAGCTGCCGCGCAGCAGGGCGGCGTTGCCGGATTTCAGCGCCAAGCCGAACGCGTCGACGGTGACGTTGGGCCGGCCTTCGTAGACCATGCCGACTACGCCGAGCGGGACCCGCTGCTGGCGCAGTTGCAGCCCGTTGGGCCGCAGGTAGCCGCGCAGCACCTCCCCGACCGGGTCGGGCAGGCCGGCGACCTGGCGCAGACCGGCGGCGATTGCGTCGATGCGCGGCGGGGTGAGCGCCAGCCGGTCGAGCATAGCTTGTGGAGTGTCGACGGCCCGGGCCACGGAGAGATCTTCGGTGTTGGCCGCCAGGATCGCCTCCGCATGGGCGATGATCGCGTCGGCCGCGGCGTGCAGCGCGCGATCCTTGACCGCCGTCGGCGTCGACGCCAGGATGCGCGCGGCGACCCGGGCACGACGCGCGGCGTCGTGAACCTCTTGACGCAGGTCAGCGCGCAGCGGTGCTTGCAGACTCATCAACTCAGGGTATCGGGCCTCGGGCAGCCGGGTGCGCTGGCCCGGGTCGACCGGGATTACGCACCAGCCCCGCGATGGCACGGAAGGTTTCCGGCTACTTCTCATCTGCGTCGTCTTTGTCAAGCTTTGGGGATTCCGTGACAGCGCATCGACACTATTGTCAGTCACAGAAAGCGCACCCGGCTCGACTTCCGAGGCGGCCGGTCCGCAAAGTCGCTGCATTACGCCACCAGAATCGCGTCGAACACCGAGCGCATGTATTGCAGCGCCTTGGTGCCCGCAACTGTCAGCGTTGGTGGCTAATTGGTTCCGCGTTGCCTATGCGCTCATGGCCTCGCGCCCGGGATATTTCGCTGCGCCGCTCATCGATGATGCGACCGAGGTCATGGAGGAGCAGCGGTTTGCGCAGGACAAGATGTTCGAGCTGGTCGCGGTCGATCAGCAGTGCAGTAACCTCGGCCAGTGCTGACGCGCCCGCCAGATTGGGTTGCCGGGTAAGTGCGGTCAACCCCAAAAATGAACCCTCGCGCAGCGTGGCTACCGGGATCGCCGAACCGTCCGCGGCCGTCACGGTCAACTGAACCCTCCCGTCGACCAGGAAAGTCATGTTCGTGGGCACTTCGCCGGCGTACTCGAGGACTTCGCCGGTGCCGTATCGGACGATTCTCGCGAGCCCAACCAGTGACTGCTGTTCTGTGGGGCTCAGCCGCAGAGCCGGCGCAACCACCGTTCGAATGGCCTTCTGCACCCTCGCGGTCGTGGAGAAGTCATCGGCCGCACCGTCCAGGTGAAGCCGCTCCCGCCGCGCGGCATACCAGATCCACCGCAAGAACGTGGCTTGTGCGGCGTCGTTTTCGGCGGGCGACGCCAGTCCGATTGTCGTGCGGTACTGGGCGCCGCCGAGGGTGATCGAGGTGGCCGTGCCGCTGGGCCCTAGTTGCGGAAGCGCCCTAGCGGTCCGCGATAGCAGCGCGCACACCCGGTCAGGTGGGTCGGTGGCTGAAAACGTAGTCGTTATCGCGAGTTTGTGCGCGCCGGGCGGGCGGCTCAGATTGGTGAACGATGTAGTGGCCAGCACCGAGTTCGGGGTGATCTGAAGTCCGTTGCCGGTGTCGATATGGACGGCACGCCAATTCGCTTCGACGACAAGGCCCTGCGCCACAGGTGTGGTCAACCAATCTCCGATCCGGAATGGTTGCTCGAACAACATGAACAGGCCCGACACGATCTGGCCGACGGAGTTCTGCAGCATCAGGCCGATGACAACCGACGTCACCCCGAGCGCGGTGAACAAGCTGCCGATGCGCGCGCCCCAGATGTAGGACAAGATCATCGCCAGGCCCACGCCGATCAGCAGGAGGCGGGCGACGTCTAAGAAGATGGCGGGGATTCGTTTGCGCCAGGAACTCTCCGGCGCACCCTGGAAAACGGTGGCGTTGAGCCCGGAGAGTAACAGCACCAACACCACGAAGCCACACGCCGTCGCGAGCGCCCGAACCACGTTGTCCCGCAACGAGACCTGCGCCACCTCGATGAGTAGCAGCAACAGCGCGCCCAGCGGCAACAGATAATTGCGTATCAGACCGACCGGCCTGGCCAGGTGGCTTTCCTTGCGCGTGAGTGCGTGTTGCCATTCGGTGAGAATGATCAGCCCGACCGGCAGTCCGACCGCGATGCCGACGGCCCAGTAAAACCACGACTCGAACAGGTTCATTGCCGCTCCGACAACCGCCAGACCGGCTGCTCGGTTCCACCGACCGTGATTGTGCCGGCCCGCGTGAACTGTCGGATGTCACGCAGCACGTCATAGATCTCCGAGGTGACGTAAATGCCGGGCTGCGCGGCGCCGCCGTGCATCTGGTAGGCCAGGCTTACGGCTGCGCCCCACATGTCGTAGATGACGCTTGCCCGGCCCACCAGCCCGCTGACGACCTTGCCGGTGGTGATGCCGGCCCGCAGGCCCAGATCGTGGCCGGTCTGGCTGTTGAACCGATCGATGATGTGCTGCATTTCCAGCGCGAAATCGACCGTTCGCTGCATGTTGTCCAGCCTCGGAGTCGTCACCCCGCAGCTGGCGAGATATCCATTGTGCAACGTTCGAACCCGCTCGACTCCGTGCATTTCGGCTGCCGAATCAAATTGTCGCACCAAGTCGTCGACGATGCCGACCAATTCGTCACCGGACAGATCCTGTGATATGTCGTCGAACCCGACGATGTCGGCGAAGATGACACTGACGTCTTGATGCTCTTCGGCGATGATCTGCTCGCCGTCCCGGTAGCGCTGTACAACCGGCTCCGGCATCAGCGATAGCAACAGACGATCGTTTTCTCTGCGCTGCTCGTTAAGCAGCTCTTCTTTGATCTGCAGATTCCGGCTCATCTCATTGAAAGTCGCAGTGAGATCACCGATTTCATCGCGTGTAGTCACCGGGATATTGACGTCGTACTCACCGCCACTGATCCGCCGGGTACCGACCTCCAGCCGCCGGATCGGCCGCACGAACAACTGGGCAAGCACCATCGATGCCACACAGATAGTGAAGATTATTCCTGCCGTTGCAATTACGATTGTTTTAGTGAACGACGTAGCCCGCGCTAAGGCTTCAGAATTATCTCTCGTGGCCAGGATCGACCAGTGCAGATCGGAATTCGGCACGTTCAGCGGAGCGTAGGCTTCCAGTTGACGATTACCCAGATAGTCAATGGCACTGGTCACGCCGGTCTGACCGCGTTGCGCGGCGGCGAGGCCCGCACTCGCAACGGGCTGCACGAGAATGCTGGTGCCCAGCCGGAGCGCTTTGGCCACCACGTCGGGCGGCGTCCCGGCCGCCACCGCTTCGCGCTGGTATTGCTGGGGGTCTTGTAAAAACAACCGTGAATCCGACCGCATCAGATTGTCTGGACCGGCGAGATAGGTCTCGGTAGTGCGGCCCATCCCGGCGGCTTTCCAGTTCTTGTCTGCGGTCATGATCCGATTGATCTGCACGGTGAGCAGTGGCAGGGCCAAAACACCCTCGATTTTGGCTTCGGTGCCGATCGGAGACACCATCCATGCGGTGGGCGCATCGAGTTGCGGCTGATACGGCTGGAAGTCGGTGATCCAGACGAAATCGACAGCGTTGGCTGCCAGCGCCTTTTGGTAGGCATCTTTGAGATTGGATTCGCGATAAGGGCCGGTCAGGATATTGGTTCCCAGATCAGGTCCCTTGGCCTCGCTGTAGACGACGTTGCCGTTCATGTCCAGCAACAACGCGTCCGCGTATTCGAAGCGAGTAACGATTTCCCGGAAGTGGTTGTTAAAGCGTGCGTTAGCAGCCGACCATGCGCCGCCCGCGCCGGTGTCGTCGACCGGCATGGGGTCCTGGCCGACCGCGAGCGGCGCGGTGTAGTTTGCCTGCAGGTACCTCTGAGCGTTCGAAGTCGGCAGCAACACGTCGACGTCCAGATTGTCGCCGGTGATGCGCTGGGTCGGTGCGACGACTTTCTCGTTGTAATAACTGACAATGGCTTGCTGCTGGGCAGGGCTGATCGCCGCGTTGGCCAGTTGGTTGAAGCCTGAGGTGAACGAAGTCACCGCTTGTACCACAGCATCGCCACGACTGTAGATGATCAGCGAATTCGTCAAGTCCGCGAACAGCGCCTCCATTGCCCGCTTCTGCGACGCGCGCAGCTCGACCAAGCGGTCGATCGCCGCGGTTCGCAATGCGCCGTGTCCGGTTGTGTATCCAATGACACCGATCACCGTCACCGACATGATGCCGCACAACAGCAGCATCAGCAGCAGCTTGGACTGAATGCTCACCCGGGAAAACCACCGAATCCGACCTGGGCGCTTAGGAGACGAGGAGGTCTTGCCGTCCGGCGCCTGGTCCGTGAGCTGCCCCGAGTTCAACCGGCTTCCTTTCGCTGCCGCGCCGCAACTAGCACAGGTCACGCAGCAGACTAACCCGCAGCGGTAGAGAAGTTTAGACAAATTGACCTTTACCGGAAACACCGCATTGTGAAAGCACGCGTGACTCCTTAACGTCGGGCCATGGCGACTCGGCTGTGCGTGGTGGGTAGCGTGAACCTGGACACGGTGTTGGTCGTCGACAGATTGCCGCGCCCGGGTGAGACCGTGCTGGCGGCGTCGGTCACCTCGGCACCCGGCGGCAAGGGCGCCAATCAGGCGGTGGCTGCCGCGCGGGCGGGCGCCCGGGTGCAGTTCGTCGGCGCGGTAGGCGACGACGCGGCGGCCGAGCGGCTGCGCACATATCTGGCCTCGAACGCGGTGGGCACCGACGGGCTGGTGACCCTCGCTGGTCCCAGCGGATCCGCGGTCGTGACGGTGGATTCCGCCGGCGAAAACGTGATCGTCGTCGCGCCGGGCGCCAACGCACGGCTGACCCTGGACTCAGCGGACCTGCGCGAGATCGTCGCCGATTGCGACGTGTTGTTGCTGCAGTTGGAGATTCCGGTAGCCACTGCGGTGTCGGCTGCCCTGCAGGCCCGCTCGTCCGGGGCGATCGTCATGGTCAACGCCTCGCCGGCCGGCCGCGCCTCGCCGGAGCTGGCCGAGCTGACCGAGGTGTTGATCGTCAACGAAACCGAAGCCGAACACTGGGCGTGGCCGGTCCCGCACCGGGTGATCACCCGGGGTGCTGCCGGCGCAAAGTACACCGGCGCCGGCCGGGAGTTCACGATTGCAGCACCGGCGGTGGAGGTGGTCGACACCGCCGGGGCCGGTGACGTGTTCGCCGGAGTGCTGGCAGCCGACTGGATCCCCGACCGCGACTACGCGCTGCGGCGGGCGTGCGCGGCCGGGGCGCTGGCGACGCTGGTGTCCGGTGCCGGTGACTGCGCACCGGTGAGCGCCGCCATCGAGGACGCGCTCGTTCGTCGCTGAGCTATCGTCGCCTCGCCGCACTCGAAGGAGAGTCCCGATGCCGACAAACGACGACACCAGCCTGCGTCCGCCCGAGGGCGATTGGTTGGGGACGAAGTTCCTCAAATTCACCCGGGAGGGCCCGTTCGCGATCCTCACGCTGGACCGGCCGGAGGCACGAAACGCGATGACACCGGCGATGTACTTCGGAATCCGCTACGCGGTCGCGCGGGTCAACGCCGACGCGGACCTGGCAGGGCTGCTGATCACCGGAGCCGGTGACGTGTTCGCGCCGGGCGGTGATCTCGGTGGCGCCCGCAGCGGGTCGCCGTCCGAGGGCAGCGACAACTGGATGCCGTGGGGTTCGGCGCTGTCGATGGATATCACCCCGTTCGACGCGCTGCGAAAATCGGCCAAGCCGGTGGTGTCGGCAGTCAACGGCCTGTGCCAGGGCGGCGGGCTGCAGATCGCGATGTGCAGCGACGTGGCGGTGGTCAGCGACCGCGCGACGTTTCGGGTACCGGAGTTGTACCGCGGCATCGCCGACACGTATTACAGCCAGATGCTGGCCCGCATCATCGGGCCGGTCCGCACGCGTGACTTGATGTTCACCGGGCGAATATTGACCGCTGCAGAAGCCGTCGAGTGGGGCATGGTCGCCCGGATGGTGCCGCACGAGGACCTGATGCGCACGGCGCGGGAAGTACTGGCGCAGTGTTGCCGCACCGCACCCGGCGCCCGGCGCGTCGTGAAGGCCAGTCTGGACAACTACCTCGGCCTCTATGACCGGATCGGCATGGAGGCCAGCATCGAGGGTCCCGAGGCCGTCGAGGGCTTTGTCGCATTCCGGGAAAGACGCTCTCCCAACTGGGTACATCCCCAGTTAAGGCTGGACGGCCGGCTGTGATTTAACCCGGCCTAGGCTCAGCACCGATCGACGGTAGGCTGCAAGACGAGCGGTTACCTGATATGTGGTGCTAGCGCCTGTTTGCTCAAAGGAATGAACATGACCGATCTGACCACCGCGCTGCCGGCCGCATTACAACGGGCGCTTGAGTTGCTCACCGATCCGCCGACGCGACCGGACGTCAGCAAGGGCTATCTCGACCTGCTGGATGGCGCAACGGCCGCGGACGCCGCAGTGCCGAAGAACACCGGTCCTTTGCAGGCGATCTTCGCCTCGCGGCTCGGCTCGATGCTGTACGACTACAACCAGGCCGCATTGCGCAGGTTGTTTGCCGCATGGCTGAATCCCACCGACTGGTTGGACATCCCGGCCGGCGGAGTCGCACTGGACGTCGGCTGCGGTCCCGGCAGCGTCACCGCCGCCCTGGCCCGAGCCGTGGGCCCCGACGGGCTGGCGCTGGGCGTGGACATCTCCGAGTCGATGTTGGCCCGTGCGGTGCGCGCTGAATCGGGCCCACAGGTCGGCTTCCTGCGAGCGGACGCGCAGCGGCTCCCGCTGCGTGAAGCGACAGTGGATGCGGTGGTCTGCATCTCCGTGCTGCAACTGGTCCCCGACCCGGCAGCGGCACTGGCGGAGATGGCGCGGGTACTACGGCCCGGCGGGAGACTGGCTGCCATGGTGCCCGTCGCCGGGCGTATGGCGAGGTTTGTCCGGGTGTTACCACAAACCTGGGGTCATGTGTTCGACGAAGACGAACTCGGCGACATTCTCGAAGGCCACGGCTTGGTGAGTGTGCGAACCAAGAGTTTCGCCACGCTCCAGTTGGTGCGTGCCAAACGCGGATAAAACCGCCGAACCTTTCAGGCCGCGACAATCAACGGGTGTCGATCCCGATGCCGCAGCGCCGCCGGATTCGTCGAGCTCAGACCATGATCGTTAGTCCTCGGGGATCTCGCGCTCGATCTCGTCGAGCCAGGCCCGCGCCGACATGTCCGAAGGCGCCCGCCAATCCCCGCGCGGCGATAGCGAGCCCCCGTGCGACACCTTGGGCCCGTTGGGTAACGCCGAACGCTTGAACTGGCTGTACGAATAGAACCGCTGCACGAATACTCCCAACCAATGCCGTATCTCACTTAGCGAATACGACGGCCGTTTGTCCTCGGGGAACCCGGGAGGCCAAGTGCCGCGGTCGGGATCGCTCCAGGCGTGCCAGGCCAGAAACGCGATCTTCGACGGCCGGAACCCGAAGCGCAGCACATGGAACAGTGAAAAGTCTTGCAGTACATAGGGGCCGACCTTGGCTTCGCTGCTCTGCAGTTCCTCTTCCGTCCCAGTGGGCACCAGTTCCGGGGTGATCTCGGTGTCGAGGACCGATTGCAGTGTCGCGCATACCTCGTCGTCGAACTGCCCGGACGAAATTACCCAGCGAATCAAATGTTGAATCAGAGTCTTGGGTACGCCGCTGTTGATGTTGTAATGCGACATCTGGTCGCCGACACCGTAGGTCGACCAGCCCAGTGCCAGCTCGGACAGATCACCGGTACCCAGTACGATGCCACCGCGCTGGTTGGCTAGCCGGAACAAGTAGTCGGTACGCAGACCGGCCTGAACGTTCTCAAAGGTGATGTCGTAGCAGTCTTCCCCGCGGGCGAACGGATGACCGAGATTGGCGAGCATCACCTTGGCGGTCTCGCGAATATCGAGTTCGGTCAAGGTGACACCCAGCGCACGTGACAACCTGACCGCGTTGTTTTTGGTGCGCTCGCTGGTGGCGAATCCGGGCAGCGTGAACGCCAGAATGTCGCTACGCGGGCGGTTTTCCCGATCCATCGCGCGAGCGGCGACGATCAGCGCGTGCGTCGAGTCCAGCCCGCCGGATACCCCGATGACGACCTTGGGATAGTGCAGTGCGCGCAAGCGCTGCTCGAGCCCGGCGACCTGGATACTGTAGGCCTCGTAGCAATCCTGTTGCAGTCGAGCCGGATCGGAGGGCACGAACGGAAACCGCTCGACGTCTCGGAGCAACCCGATGTCGCCGCCCGGCGGATCCAGCAGAAATTCCACCCGCCGGAAGGACTCCGTCAGCTCCCGGTAGCGGCGACGGTTGTCGTCGAAAGTGCCCATCCGCAGCCGCTCTGAGCGCAGGAGTTCGGTGTCGATATCGGCGATGCACCGTCGCTCGCCTTTGGGGAACCGCTCCGATTGGGCAAGCAGCACCCCGTTTTCCCAGATCATCGTCTGACCGTCCCAGGCCAGGTCGGTTGTCGACTCCCCTTCCCCGGCTGCGGCGTAGACGTAGGCGGCCAGACACCGCGACGACGCCGAGCGGGCCAGCAGGCGGCGGTCTTCGGCGCGGCCGATCGTGATCGGGCTGCCGGACAGGTTGGCCAGCACCGTCGCACCCGCCAGGGCCGCCTTCGCGCTGGGCGGTATCGGCACGAACATGTCCTCGCAGATTTCGACGTGCAGCACGAAATCCGGCAGATCGGACGCGGCGAACACCAGATCGGGCCCGAACGGCGCCGCAATATCGCCGATCCGGATCGTGCCGTGCTCGTCGTCGCCCGCCGCGATCTGGCGGTGTTCGTAAAACTCCCGGTAGGTGGGCAGATAGGACTTGGGCACCACTCCCAGCACCACCCCGCGGTGGATGACGACGGCGGTGTTGTAGATCCGGTGGCGGTGGCGCAGCGGAGCCCCGACCACCAACACTGGCAGCAGGTCGGTGCTGGCCACCACGACGGCGAGCAGGGCCTCCTCCACGGCGTCCAACAGCACGTCTTGCAGCAGGATGTCCTCGATCGAGTAGCCGGACAACGTCAGTTCCGGGAAGACCGCCAGCGCCACGCCGTCGTCGTGACACTCCCGGGCCAGCCGCAGCACTGCGTCGGCATTGCCGGCCGGGTCGGCGAGCGCCGTGTGATGCGTGCACGCGGCGACGCGGACGAAGCCCTGGCTGTAGGCGTTGTAGAAGTCCATCGTCTGCTTATTGTCGCCTGGCCGGTATCCACGAGTGACACCGACCGCCTGGTCTCAGGTGCGAGGGTGCGCAGAATGCCCATCGGATCGGCGTGTCGGTGTACAAACACGCGCACTCGCGGGGAGACACCGCCTCGACCGGGCGCGCGGCGGATACCCTCGGATACCCTCGGACTGGTGACGGACCCCGCATTTCGTAAGCTGGCCGCTACGCTGACCAACCGTCGGATAGCGGTATTGACCGGCGCCGGGATCTCCACCGACTCGGGCATTCCCGACTATCGCGGGCCCGATTCGCCGCCTAGCAACCCGATGACGATCCGCCAATTCACCGGCGATCAGGCGTTCCGACAGCGCTACTGGGCTCGTAACCACCTCGGCTGGCGGCACATGGCCGACACCCGGCCCAATGCCGGGCACCGGGCGCTGGCCAGAATGGAGCGGGCCGGGGTGGTGATCGGCGTAATCACCCAGAACGTCGACTTGCTGCACACCAAGGCCGGCAGCGCCACCGTGATCGATTTGCACGGCAACTACGCCCGGGTGATCTGCCTGAGCTGCGGGCTGACCATGTCGCGGGCCGCGCTGGCCGACCGACTGGAGGCGCTCAACCCGGGATTCATCGAGCGGGCCGAGGCGGTCGGCGGACTCGCGGTGGCTCCCGACGCCGACGCCGTCGTCGCCGATACCGCCTCGTTCCGTTACCTCGACTGCCCATCCTGTAACGGCATGCTCAAGCCTGACATCGTCTACTTCGGCGAGAGCGTGCCGAAAAACACTGTTACCCAAGCATACTCACTGGTCGACGAAGCGGATGCGTTGCTGGTCGCGGGTTCGTCGTTGACCGTGTTCTCCGGGTATCGGTTCGTGCGCCATGCTGCCGCACGCGGGATTCCGATCGCTATCGTCAACCGCGGGCCAACGCGCGGCGACCACCTGGCCACGGTCAAGGTCGACGGCGGCTGCTCGGAGCTGCTGACACTGCTGGCCGGCGAACTCTGCGACACCGGCCAGCCGGTCAGACCGTGACCAGGTCGTCGGCGTGCACCGCGGGCCGGCGCAGCTCAGCGGGCAACTCCGAGGTCGACCGGCCCAGCATCGTGGCCAGTTCGGCCGCGTCGTAGCCGACCACGCCGCGGGCCACGATCGTCGCATCCGGACCGCGCAGGTCGACGACGTCGCCGCCGTGGAACCGGCCCGACAGCGCGGTGATGCCAGCGGCCAGCAGAGAGCGGCGCTGGACCACCACGGCCCGCACCGCGCCCTCGTCCAGGGTCAACGAGCCGGCGGATTCCGCGGCATAACGCATCCAGAATCGGCGTGCCGACATCCGGTCGGGCCGGGCAGCAAACACCGTGCCCACCGAAGCATCGGCCAACGCGGTCGCGGCGTCGCCGGCCGCAGCCAACAACACCGGCACCCCGGCATCGGCGGCCAGCAAGGCCGCGGACACCTTGGACGCCATTCCGCCGGTGCCCAGGTAGCTGCCCTGCCCGGCGACCACGCCCTCGAGGTCCGCCCGCCCGGCCACCTCGGCGATGAACCTGGCTGGCCCCTTGCGTGGGTCGGAGTCATAGAGCCCATCGATGTCGGAGAGCAGCACCAGCGCGTCAGCACCGACCAGGTGCGCCACCAACGCCGAGAGCCGGTCGTTGTCGCCGAACCGGATCTCGTTGGTGGCCACCGTGTCGTTCTCATTGACGATCGCCACCGCGTGCAGCGCCCGCAGCCGGTCCAGTGTGCGCTGGGCGTTGGTGTGCTGCACCCGCTGCGAAATGTCGTGCGCAGTCAGCAGAACCTGGCCGACCGTGCGCTGGTAGCGGCCGAACGCCGCACTCCAGGAGTTCACCAGCGCGACCTGCCCGACGCTGGCTGCGGCCTGCTTGGTGGCGAGATCATTCGGTCGCCGGGGTAATCCGAGCGGATCGAGCCCGGCGGCGATGGCGCCGGACGACACGATGACGACGTCGGAGCCGGCCTTCATCCTCGCTTCGATCGCGTCGACCAGCCCGGCCAGCCGGCCGGCGTCGAACATCCCGGTCGAGGTAGTCAACGCGGTGGTACCGACTTTGACGACGACCCGCCGCGCGGCGCGGATGGCCTCTCGTGCGGTACTCATCAGCCCTGCTCACGGCGTCGCCGGCGGGCGGCTTTGCGTTCGGCGGCACTGGCGCGCTCGGCGCGATCCAGCCGGGCGTCGGTACCGCGGTTCGACAGCGGATGGTCGACGCCCGCCGGCGTTTGCGGCTCCCAGTCAAACGTGACGTCGCCGATCGCGACCGCACAGCCCGGTTGCGCGCCCAGTCGCAGCAACTCGTCTTCGACACCCAACCGCGCCAGCCGATCGCCGAGGTAGCCAACCGCCTCGTCGTTGTCGAAGTTGGTCTGCGCGATCCAGCGTTCCGGCCGCTCGCCGCGCACTATGAACCCGCCCTCGCCGTCCGGCTGCACCGTGAAACCGGACTCGTCGACCGGAATCGGCCGGATTACCGGACGTCGCGGTATTGGCGGCGGATGTGCGGCATGATACTGCGCAACCATCTCGGCTAGTGCAAAGGTCAACGACTGCAAGCCAGCACGGGCAACCGTCGACACACAGAACACCGGCCAGCCGAGCCCGGAGATGTCGTCGCGGACGAACTCCGCCAGCTCGCGGGCCTCCGGGATGTCGATCTTGTTGAGCACCACCGCTCGCGGCCGCTCGGCGAGATCGCCCAGCATCGCGTCACCCTGCAGGGTGGGCGTGTAGGCAGCCAATTCGGCTTCCAGTGCGTCGATGTCGGAGATAGGGTCGCGGCCCGGCTCGGCGGTGGCGCAGTCCACCACGTGGACCAACACTGCGCACCGCTCGATGTGGCGCAGAAAGTCCAGGCCCAGTCCACGGCCTTGCGACGCACCCGGGATCAGACCCGGCACATCGGCGACGGTGAAGGTGCGCTCACCGGCCGCCACCACACCCAGATGGGGCACCAGCGTGGTGAACGGGTAGTCGGCAATCTTGGGCTTGGCCGCTGAAATCGCCGACACCAGCGAGGACTTCCCGGCCGACGGAAAACCGATCAGACCGACGTCGGCCACCGTCTTGAGTTCCAGGGTAAGCTCGCGGACCTGTCCCTGCTCGCCGAACAGCGCGAACCCGGGCGCCTTGCGGGCCCGCGACGCCAGCGCCGCGTTGCCGAGACCCCCGCGGCCACCGGCGGCGGCCTCGAACCGGGTGCCCGCGCCGACCAGGTCGGCCAGCAACCGGCCCCGCTCGTCGAAGACGACGGTGCCGTCGGGAACCTTGACTTCCAGGTCGGCGCCGGCGGCACCGTTGCGGTTGCCACCCATGCCCTGCTTGCCCGAGGGCGCGACGATATGCGGGCGGAAGTGGAAGTCGAGCAGCGTGTGGACCTGTGGGTCCACGACCAGAACAACGCTGCCGCCGCGGCCGCCGTTGCCACCGTCCGGGCCGCCGAGTGGTTTGAATTTCTCGCGATGAACCGACGCGCAGCCGTTACCGCCGGAGCCGGCTCGCACGTGGATCACGACGCGATCCACAAACCGAGGCATCGGGATTCCTCTTACTCATCGAGCGTGAAGCTATTGCGAGATTTGCCTCGAATTCTCGCAGCAGTTTCACCCTCGCTACGCTCAGTCGGCGGCGTGCCCGGCCGGGACGATGTTGACGGTCTTGCGCCCCCGCTTGAGCCCGAACTGCACGGCCCCGGCCGCCTTGGCGAACAACGTGTCGTCGCCGCCGCGGCCAACGTTGAGACCGGGGTGAAAGTGGGTGCCGCGCTGGCGTACCAGGATCTCGCCGGCCTTGACGACCTGTCCACCGAACCGCTTCACGCCCAGCCGCTGGGCGGCGGAGTCGCGACCATTACGGGAGCTGGAGGCGCCCTTCTTGTGTGCCATTGTCTCGTCGCCTTCGCTACTTGATGCCGGTGACCTTCAAGACCGTCAGCTGCTGACGGTGTCCTTGGCGCTTGTGGTAACCGGTCTTGTTCTTGAACTTGTGGATTCGGATCTTGGGTCCCTTGGTGTGCTCGAGAACCTCACCGGTCACCGACACCTTGGCCAACGACTTGGCGTCGGTGGTGACGCTGGCGCCGTCCACCACCAGCGCGACGGGCAGCGACACCTGGGCCCCCGGCTGGAAGTCGAGCTTCTCGACCTTGACGACGTCTCCGACCGCGACCTTGTACTGCTTGCCCCCGGTCTTGACGATTGCATAGGTCGCCATCGTTACGTCTACCTCGTTTTCTTCGGTTCCTTCGAGCGTGCGGTACCGCGGCGGAGCGCACGGTGGGTCTGGGGGCCGGGCAGCTGCCGGATCAGCTCGGGCGTGCCTGGCGACAACTGCTCAAGGGTACGTGACCAGCGGCTAAGCGGTCAAACCAGGTAATCAGTCCGCATGGATCGGTGGGCCCGCCGGTCGCGCCGCGGCACGGCGCCGCCGCGGTCGCTCGCAGACCACTGACGCGGTGGAGACAACCTCGGGTTTCCGCGAGTCCTCGGCATCATCGGACTCATCCGGCTCGACGTCGAGATCGTCATCGAGGTCCAGGTCCCCATCGTCGTCGCCGAGGTCGTCCTCGTCGCCGAGGTCTTCCTCGTCGTCGAGGTCGTCGTCGTCGACCTCATCGACGTCCTCGAAGTCGTCGTCCAGATCCTCCTCGGCGGCATCAGGGGCAACCCGCGTTTCGAAGCGCGCGCCGGCATCGTCGAAGTCCTGCGCTACAGTGGCGGCTTCCAGGTCCGCAGCGCTTTGATCGTCGCCGGTTTCGTCGCCGGGACGGCCATTGGCGGCGGCCATCGCCTTGAACATCGGATGCTCGCCCGGCGCGTGTGCAGGCACCTTGGTGACCAGTGGCTCCTCACCGCGGCTCTTCTTCGAGCGTCGGCCTCGCCGGGTCTCGGATTTACGGCCGTTGGGCGATGTCGCGTCGACGGGATCGGCGTGCAGCATGAGGCCGCGGCCGCTGCAGTGCGGGCAGGTTGTCGAGAACGCCTCGACGAGCCCGGTCCCCAACCGTTTGCGGGTGAGCTGGACCAGCCCCAACGAGGTCACTTCGGACACCTGGTGGCGAGTGCGGTCGCGGGCCAGCGCTTCGGTCAGCCGGCGCAGCACCAGATCCCTGTTGGACTCCAGCACCATGTCGATGAAGTCGATGACGACGATGCCACCGATGTCGCGTAACCGCAGCTGACGCACGATCTCCTCAGCCGCTTCCAGGTTGTTCTTGGTGACTGTCTGCTCGAGGTTGCCGCCCGACCCGGTGAACTTTCCGGTGTTGACGTCGATCACCGTCATCGCCTCGGTGCGGTCGATCACCAGGGTGCCACCCGAGGGCAGCCAGACCTTGCGGTCCATCGCCTTGGCCAGTTGCTCGTCGATGCGGTGCACCGCGAAGACGTCCGGTCCGCCGTTGGCGTCGGACTCGTACTTGGTTAGCTTGGAAACAAGCTCGGGAGCAACCGAATTCACGTAAGCGGTGATGGTTTCCCACGCATGGTCGCCCGAGACGATCAGCTCCGCGAAGTCCTCGTTAAACAGATCTCGGATGACCTTGACCAGCACGTCGGGTTCTTCATAGAGAGCGACGGCGGCACCGGCGGCTTTTTCTTTGATCTCGGCGGCTTTCGCCTCGATCTGCGCCCACCGGTTCTGCAGCCGGTTCACGTCAGCACGGATGTCCTCTTCTTTGACCCCCTCGGATGCGGTGCGGATGATCACCCCGGCATCGGACGGCACGACCTCGCGTAGGATCTCCTTGAGCCGTTGGCGTTCGGTGTCGGGTAGCTTGCGGCTGATCCCGGTCGACGACGCGCCCGGCACGTACACCAGGTAGCGCCCAGCCAGCGACACCTGGGTGGTAAGCCGGGCGCCCTTGTGTCCGACCGGGTCCTTGCTGACCTGCACCACCACGTAGTCGCCGGGTTGGAGTGCCTGCTCGATCTTGCGGTTGGCGCCGCCCAGCCCGGCGGCCTCCCAGTTCACTTCACCGGCGTAGAGCACGCCATTGCGGCCGCGACCGATGTCGACGAACGCCGCCTCCATCGACGGCAGGACGTTTTGCACGATGCCCAGGTAGATATTGCCTACCAACGATGCGGAGGTCGCCGAAGTCACGAAATGCTCGACGACGATGCCGTCTTCGAGCACGGCGATCTGGGTGTAGCGGTCGCCTTGGTGTGGGGGCTCGGTGCGGATCTTGTCGCGCACCACCATGACCCGCTCGACTGCCTCGCGGCGGGCCAGGAACTCGGCCTCGGTCAGCACCGGTGGGCGTCGGCGGCCGGCGTCGCGCCCATCGCGGCGACGCTGCCGCTTGGCTTCCAGCCGTGTCGAGCCGTTGATTCCCTGGATCTCGGCGTTAGCCGGGTCGCCTTCGGTGGTGTCGGACTTGTCGGCCGTGCGCGGCAGGCGCTCGTGCACGACGGTGTTGGGCGGATCATCGGGTGACGGGGCGTCGTCCGCGTCGTCGCCGGACCCGGCCTTGCGGCGACGACGGCGACGCCGGCGCCGGCTGACGGTCTCCGGCGAATCGTTGTCGTCGTCGCCGGTGTCGGCGTCCTCGGAGTCGCCCGAATCGGTGCCCTCGGCCTCGACGGAATCGCGCTGGTCGGTCACGTCATCGCCGCCGTCGCCGGGTTGGCTCGATCCGACCTGGTCGCCACGCCCGCGGCCGCGGCCGCGGCGTCCCCGCCGCCGGCGCCGTCCGGCGGGGCGTTCAAGCTGCTCACCGAGGTCGACGTCGTCGTCGGTGTCGTCGATGTCATCGTCGGTGTCGTCGATGTCGTCGTCGGTATCGATCGGCTGCGGCGCGACGAACAGCGGCATGTAGGGGGCCTGCTCGACAGGCGTCTCCAGCATCAACCGGGACTCGGGTTCGGCTGCTTCCACGGCCGCACTCAACTCGGCGAGCACCGGGATGTCGGCACCCGGCGCATCAGCCAGCAGATCGCGCACCCGCACTGCCTCGACGCGATCCACGCTGGAGTGCGCGCTGCGGATCCTGCCGTCGAGTTCGGCCAGCGCGTCGAGCACCCGTCTGCTGGTCGTGCCCAGGGCGCGGGCCAGCGAATGAACCCTCAGCCGGTCGGGCAGGTCCTCGTGCTGGGACAGGTTGTCTGAACGATCTGAAGGTTTCCCACCGTCTACCACTTAATCTCCTACAAGCCCCCGGGCGCGTCATGTTGACGCGGCCACACGAGGGCTTCGCTATGTGCCTGGGTCGCTTCTCCCGGGCTTGTCATGGTCTCGCCCCGAGGGACCCGTATCGAACCCACTCGGTGCAGGGTCTGAATGATGGCCGGACAATCTGCGCCGCATCGCGGTAATCGCGCTTGTCTAAGTCTTCATTCGGGCGTCGGACGCCGAACCGGCGACGTTCACCTAATCGCCAGTATCCCATAACGGTGCGACGAGGGTACCCTCCCGCTTGCGGCGGGGACCGGACGCACCGCGCCGGCCGGGTTCAGCGGTCGGAAAACCAGAGCGCGATCTCCCGCTCGGCCGATTCGGAGGAGTCAGAGCCGTGCACCAGGTTGAACTGGGTCTCCAGCCCGAAGTCGCCGCGGATAGTGCCTGGCGCGGCTGTCTCGACCGGGTCGGTGGCACCGGCGAGTTGCCGCACGGCGGCCACCGCTCGCGGCCCCTCCACGATCGCAGCCACCACCTGCCCCGACGTGATGAATTTCAGCAGAGACGCAAAAAACGGCTTCTCTGCGTGTTCGGCGTAGTGGCGGCGGGCCAGCTCGTCGCCGACTTTGCGCAGTTCCAGCGCCGCCAAGCTGAGTCCTTTGCGCTCGATGCGGCTGAGGATCTCGCCGACCAGACGGCGCTGGACACCGTCCGGCTTGATCAACAGCAAGGTCCGCTCGGTCACCAAACGCCGCTCCTCCTCATCGCTTCGCTCTGCATCGTCGCCGGCGGGGCCCTCTGCGCCGCTCCTCCTCATCGCTTCGCTCTGCATCGTCGCCGGCGGGGCCCTCTGCGCCGCTCCTCCTCATCGCTTCGCTCTGCATCGTCGCCGGCGGGGCCCTCTGCGCCGCTCCTCCGCATCGCTTCGCTCTGCATCGTCGCCGGCGGGCCCGGCGCACAGCGTACCCGGCCACTCAGTCCGGCGGCGGTTGCTGACCCGGCAACAGGCCGCGATGTTGCCGGCGCGAGACCTCGGCACGCAGGTAAGCGATCAGCGCCCATACCGCGGCGAACAGCACCCCGATGAAGCCGATCCCGGGATACAGCAGGAACCCGGCGATCGGCACCAACTGCACTGCCAGATCCACCCAGATAGCCCACGACCGCCCCTGCAGCGCGGCGAGCAGCACCAACAACACGGCCAACCCGATCAGGTATCCCAGCGCGGTCCCGGTCAGCCCGCCGCCGACCATGCCGACCACCGGCAGCGCCAGCAACACCACGATCGCCTCCAGAATCAAGATGGCGGCCATCACGCCACGGAAACTCCGCCACGGGTCAGGTGCCTGGGGCCGGTCGGTCATGCCGGATCGAGCCCGAACAAGGTGCGCGCGGCCCCGGCGGTGACCACCGAACCGGTGACGACGATCCCAGTGCCGGCGAAAGGGTCAGTGAAAGGTTCCATTGTTCCCGCCGCGCGCCCTTGCGCACGGGCATCATCGAGCAGCGCGACTGCGACGTCGATGGCGTCACGCAGGTTTTCGGCGGTGAGCACCCGGTCGGGTCCGAACCGTTGCCCGGCCGCCAGCGCCAGCGACTCGACGTCGAGGGCTCGCGGTGAGCCGTTATGGGTGACCACGATCCGATCAAGCACCGGCTCCAGCGCATCAAGGATGCCGCCGACGTCCTTGTCGGCCAGCACGCTGACCACCCCGACAAGGCGACGGAACGCAAACTCGTCGGCCAACGTCTGCGCCAGTACGCCGGCCCCGGCCGGATTGTGCGCAGCATCGATGAAAACGGCCGGCGCGCTGCGCATACGCTCCAACCGGCCCGGGCTGGTCACCGCGGCGAAGCCGGCGCGCACCGCGTCGACGTCGAGTTGACGCTGGCTGCCGGCGCCGAAAAACGCCTCGACCGCCGCCAGCGCCAGCACCGCGTTGTGGGCCTGATGTTCGCCGTGCAGCGGCAGGTAAATGTCGGAGTAGACCCCGCCGAGACCGCGGAGTTCCAGCGTCTGCCCGCCGACGGCAACCCGGCGGCTCAGCACCGCGAACTCCGAATCTTCCCGGGCGACCTCGGCCTCGGCGCGGACGGCTTGCGCCAACAGTACCCGCATGGCGGCGGGTGGCTGCCGACCGATCACGGCGACGGTGTCCACCGGGCCCTCGGCCTTGGTGATGATGCCGGCCTTCTCGCCGGCGATCCCGGCGATGTCGGCACCGAGATACTCTACATGGTCGATGCTGATCGGGGTGATGACGGCCACCGGCGCGTTGACCACGTTGGTGGCGTCCCACCGGCCACCGAGACCCACCTCGATCACGCCAACATCGATCGGCGCATCGGCGAACGCCGCGAAAGCCATCCCGGTCAGGACCTCGAACTTGCTCATAGCCGGGCCACCCGCAGACTGCGACTGCGCGTCGACCATCTGCACGAACGGCTCGATTTCGCGGTAGGTCGCCACGTAGCACGCCGGGCTGATCGGCTTGCCATCGATCGCGATCCGCTCGACCGCCGACTGCAGGTGCGGACTGGTGGTGCGACCGGTGCGCCGGTGTAACGCGATGAGCAGAGCGTCGACCATCCGGGCCACGGAGGTTTTGCCGTTGGTGCCGGCGATGTGGATCGACGGGTAGGCGCGTTGCGGCGAGCCCAGCATATCCAGCAGCGCGGTGATGCGATCCAGGCTTGGCTCGATTCGGGTTTCCGGCCAGCGCCGGTCGAGGAGGTGCTCGACCTGCAACATCGCCGCGATCTCGTCGGGCGTGGGAGTCGGGTCCGTTGCGTTCACATCGATGCCAGGCGGCTGGTGATCCGATCGACTTCCTCGCGAGCGACCCGCTGGCGGTCTCGGATTTTGTCGACGACGTCTGCGGGCGCCTTGGCCAGGAAGTCGGCGTTGTCGAGCTTGGCGGTGGTGACCGCCAACTCCTTGTGCACGGCAGCCAGGTCCTTCTCCAGGCGGCGGCGTTCCGCAGCGACGTCGATGGTGCCCGACGTGTCGAGTTCGACGACGACGGTCCCGCCGTCGAGCCGCACCTCTACCGCCGCCGACGGGCTGAATTCGGCTCCCGGAGCGGTCAGCCAGGCCAGCGACGTCACCGCAGCGACCTGGGAGCTCAAATCGGCCTCGGCGATGCCGATCAGTCGGGCGGGAACCTTCTGCCGATCTGCCAGACCCTGGTCGCTGCGGAACCGCCTGATCTCGGTCACCAGCTTCTGCATGTCGGTGACCCGTTGTGCGGCCACCTCGTCCAGGACGATTCCGGACGGCGTCGGCCAATCCGCGATCACCACCGACTCGCGTTGGGTCAGGGCCCGCCAGAGCACCTCGGTGATGAACGGGATCACCGGGTGCAACAACCGCAGCAGGGTGTCGAGCACCGCGGCCAACACAGCCGTGGTGCGCGCAAGTCCTTCGGCCAGCTGGGTCTTGGACACTTCGACATACCAGTCGCAGAATTCGTCCCAGGTGAAGTGATAGAGGGCCTCGCAGGCCCGGCTGAACTCATAGCCATCGAACGCCGAATCGACCTCGGCGCGAACCTCTTCCAATCGTCCCAGAATCCACCGGTCGGCATCGGTCAGCTCGTCGAGCGGCGGCAGCGGCGCCGGCGCCGCGCCGTTGAGCAACGCGTAACGCGTGGCGTTGAAGAGTTTGGTGGCGAAATTGCGCGACGCCCGGACATGATCCTCGCCGATAGACAGGTCGCCGCCGGGGCTCGCGCCGCGGGCCAACGTGAACCTCAGCGCGTCGGCCCCGAATATCTCCACCCAGTCCAGCGGGTCGACTCCATTGCCACGAGACTTGCTCATCTTGCGGCCTAATTCGTCACGGATCAGTCCGTGCAAGAACACGTCTTTGAATGGAACCTGCGGCCCGCGACGACCATCCAGGGTGATGGCGTCGTCGTCTGCGACGAAGGTACCGAACATCATCATCCGGGCCACCCAGAAGAACAAGATGTCGTATCCGGTGACCAAAACGCTGGTGGGATAAAACTTCTCCAGCTCTGGTGTGTGATCAGGCCAGCCGAGGGTGGAAAATGGCCACAGCGCCGAGGAAAACCAGGTGTCCAACACGTCGGGATCCTGCTCCCAGCCCTCGGGGGGGACCTCGTCCGGCCCGACACAAACGGTCTGGCCATCGGGGCCATGCCAGATCGGGATGCGGTGTCCCCACCACAGCTGCCGGGAGATGCACCAGTCGTGCATGTCGTCGACCCAACCGTACCAGCGGGCCGCGAGACTGGCCGGGTGAATCACGGTGTCCCCATTGCGCACCGCATCGCCTGCGGCCTTCGCCAGCGATTCCACGCTGACCCACCATTGCAACGACAGCCGGGGTTCGATCGGCTCCCCGGTTCGCTCGGAGTGACCGACGCTGTGCAGATAGGGGCGCTTCTCCTCGACGATGCGGCCCTGGGCAGCCAGCGCCTCGCGCACTGCAACACGGGCCTCGAAACGATCCAGGCCGTCGAATTGTGTTCCGGTGCCGGTGATCCTGCCCCTGGTGTCCATGATCGTCAGCATGGGCAATTGGTGACGCAGGCCGATCTCGAAGTCGTTAGGGTCGTGGGCGGGGGTGACTTTGACTGCACCGGTCCCGAATTCAGGGTCGACATGCTCGTCGGCGACGACGATCAAGTCACGATCGACAAACGGGTGCGGCAGTGTCGTGCCGACCAGGTCGCGGTAGCGCTCGTCGTCGGGATGCACGGCGATCGCGGTGTCACCGAGCATCGTCTCGATGCGGGTGGTGGCGACCACAATGTGCGGCCCCGAGTCATCGAGGGCGCCGTAGCGGAAGGACACCAACTCGCCCTCGACATCGTCGTATCTCACCTCCAGGTCGGAGATCGCCGTCTGCAACTCGGGCGACCAGTTGACCAGCCGCTCGGCCCGGTAGATCAATCCGGCGTCGTAGAGCCGTTTGAAGATGGTCCGCACCGCCCGCGACAGGCCCTCGTCCATGGTGAACCGGTCGCGGCTCCAGTCGACTCCATCGCCGAGTCGGCGCATCTGGGTGCCGATAGTGCCGCCGGACGCGCGCTTCCACTCCCAGACCTTCTCGACGAAGCGCTCACGGCCGCTCTCTTCTTTGGTCTGGCCGTCGACGGCGAGCTGTTTTTCCACCACGATCTGGGTGGCGATCCCGGCGTGGTCCGTACCCGGCAGCCACAACACTTCGTAGCCCTGCATCCGCTTGCGTCGCGTTAGCGCATCCATCAGCGTGTGATCCAGCGCATGGCCCATATGCAGGCTGCCGGTGACATTCGGCGGCGGAAGCACGATCGAATACCCGGGTTTGGGGCTGGTCGGGTCGGCGGTGAAGTAACCGGCGTCCACCCAAGACTGATAGACCGCGCTCTCGACCGCGCCCGGATCCCAGGATTTGGGCAGAACGTCAGCCCGTGAGCTGGCGGCAGGCGTCGGGCTGGCGGTCACTGGTCAATTCTAGGAAACGCCGCTGCTGAGTTGATCTGCGCCGGACGTGCCACTGCTGTGATAGCTCGCAATGTTGGCCGTGAAAGCACGTCCACCGGGCACGCGCGCCCGACTACCGACCCAGCACCGTGCCCAAGACGTGGCCCAGCGTCTTTTCACCGCCGTCGGCTACGCTGCTCACGAGACTGCCGAGCACGTCGCCCAGCTCACCGGCAGATTCCGGCAGGCCCGGGGTGACTCGCCGACCGAGGTAGGCCAGCAGGATCGGCGCGACGATCGGCAACAGCTTTTCCAGCAGCTCGCGGTTACCGGCGTCCGCGCCGGACAATCCGGCCGCGACCCGGCCGGGGTCGTTGCCGCCGAAGATCTTCGCGATCGTCTCCTTCCCGGCGACTTGATCGACCCGGTCGACGCTGACACCGGAATCCAACAGGCCGCTGGCGGCGTGGTCGACGGCGGCGGACTCCATCTCACCGACCTGGTCCTGGTCTTGCGCCTGTTGGAGCAGCGCGCCGACAAGCACCGGCACCAGCAGCCCCACCGCGGTGTTCACCTCGGACTCGTCGACGCCGAGCCTGCCGGCGATGTCGCCGGTAGGAATCAGGGCATAGAGATCATCGAGGCCGGTCATGGGCTCATTGAGCCTACCGGACACGGCTAAAGCCGAGCGACATCCAAATGCACCCCTGCTGCGGGCAATCGCGTCAGCAGTGCGTCGCCGATCGCCGACGCGGGTGTAAGCACCCCGCGAAGGTCAGAAAGCTTGTCGCGGTCCAACGCGAGCGCCAAACCGCACTCACCCAACAGCACCGAGGTGGCCTTGTATCCCGGGTCGCCCTGCTGGGCGATCGTAGCCACATACCGGGCACCGCCGGTCGTGGTGGTGTACGTCTCGGTGCGGTAGTAGCCCCGCTCTCGCAATGCCGCGCTGGGGCCGGTGCCGGGCTTGGGTACCACACGGTCCAGCAGCCGGCGCGGCACCAGCCGGAAGTAGCGGCTGCCCAACGAGAACAGTGCAGCGCCGACCCCGGTGGTCACCGCCGATACCACCGGCGCGACCGATGACGACCCCACACTCATGCTTTCGGTGTAGCGGAACTGCCGGCCGTAGGCCCAGTCCAGTAATGCGTTGCTGCGCCGCACGATGCGGGTGTTGTACGGCGCCATGAGGAATCCCGCCGTCCACACACCGTCGAGTTCCGGCGCGATGGCCCGCCCCCGACGCCAGAGCAGATCCGGCTGCCGGCCGAGCTCGGGTTCCGCGCCACGGTCGGGGCTCAGCGTGTAGGGATCGGTGAGCTGACGCCGCGCGTCGGGGTCGGTGGAGGCGGTGTTCATTACTTCCAACATCGAGGCAACGGTGCCACCGGAGAACCCGCCCTGGAAACTGCGCAGCACGAATTCGGTGTCCCCGAGTTCGCCGCTACCGTCCTCGAGCGCCCTGCGATAAAGCGCATACACACTCAGATCCGAAGGAACGGAATCGAATCCGCACGCATGCACGATACGGGCGCCGGTGTCGGCGGCCTGCTTGTGGTATCGGTCTATGCTGCTGCGGACAAACATCGCTTCGCCGGTCAGATCGGCGTAATCGGTGCCTGCGGCGGCGCAGGCAGCCACCAGCGGCAACCCGTAGCGGGTGTAAGGCCCGACAGTGGTGATGACTACCCTTGTCCGAGCGGCCATCTCGTCCAGCGTCGACGGTGACGACGCGTCGGCCTGCAGAATCGGCCAAGATTGCGCCGCGGCGCCCAGTGTCTCGCGGACTGTACGCAACCGCTCGAAGGACCGGCCGGCCAGTGCGATGCGGGCGTCACCGCCGACCCTGGCCAAATACTTGGCGGTGAGCTTGCCCACGAAACCCGTCGCACCGTAGACGACGATGTCGAATTCGCGTTGTATTTCCGTCACGGCGCCGACGCTACTCCGAGGATTTCCGGAAGTTCACCGGCCTGTCCGAGCACATTGACGGCCAGGAACGCGATGACCACCTGATAGAAGATCTTGGTGTGCTGCGGGGCGAGGACCCAGTGGTGCTCACCCGGGAAGTACAAAAACCGGTGCGGGCTCTCGCCATGGTCTCCAGCGGGCAGGCCGGACATTGCAAGCAGCTCGTACCACAGCCGCAAGGCTTCGCCGATGGGCACGCGGTAGTCCTTCTCGCCGTGGATGACCAGCATCGGAGTGGTGATCCGGGCAACGAACCGGTTTGGCGAGTGGGCGGCGGCCATCTGCGGGGTCATCTCCCGGCGCCAGTAGTAGGCGAGATCAGTGGTCGGGCCGAATTGATCCAACGCCCATAGGCTGGCATGGCTGACGATCGCGGCGAACCGGTCGGTCTGGCCGGCCACCCAGTTTGCCATGTATCCGCCGAAGGACCCGCCCATCGCCGCAGTTCGGGTGGCATCGACGCGCGGATGCTCGCACGCCGCGTCGGTTGCGGCCATCAAATCCTGAAACGGCGGCCCGCCCCACGCGCCCCAGCCGCGCTGAATGAACGCTTGCCCATAGCCGGTGGACAGCGCCGGATCGGGCAGCAGCACCGCATAACCGCGGGCGGCCAGCAGCCACGGGTTCCATCGCCACGACCAGCTATTCCAACTGGCCAGCGGTCCCCCGTGGATCCACAGCAGCAGCGGTGCGGGCGCGGTGTCCTCGGGCAGCACCAACCATGACCGCACCGCAGCTCCGTCCGGCGCAGTCGCGGTGATCTGCGTCAAACTCCCCGGTAGCGGCGGTAGTTCGATGCACGGCAGGACGGTGACGGCCCCGCCGGGGTCGATCCTTACCGGGTGCGGCGGCGCGGCAACTGAGCTGCGCAGGGCGTAGAGGGCGCCGTCGGGCGCGGGGACGACATCGGTGTAGCCAAATCCGTCATCGGTGAGTTGGATCACGGTCGACGTAGCAATGTCGACGGCGAACACTGGGATGCTGCCGGCTTGGTCGGCGGTGACGATCAGCCTGGCACCATCGCTTGACCACGTCACCGACGCCGGCCACCGGTCCCAGTCGTCCACCACCGATACCGGCTGCTCGCCAAATCGCAAGTACTGCAATGTTATGCGTGGCGCACTCTGGGGAGTGGCCACGGTTTCCCGGGTGAACGCGATCGCCGAGCCGTCCGGCGAGATCGCGGGGTGATCGAGATCGGCCTCTGGATCATCGGCGATCACGCTGCGTTGCCCGGAAGCCAGGTCCACGCGCACCAGTGCCGAGCGTTGCGCGGGCCCTGGCCCGGCAACCCGCCACGTTGTCACCAGGAAACGACCGTCGGGGCTGAGGTCGAACTCCGCCTCGCGCAAGGCCGGGCCTGGGCGCGGGATCAGGTCACGCGGGCCGGAGATGTCGAACAGATGTGGTTCGTCGGGACCGAGATCCTTGTCCCAGTAGCGCACCGGATATCCGGTGTGCAGAATCGCCGACAGGTTCAGCTTCTCGCGCAGATCCCGCAGCCGGCGATCGTCGCCGATGTCGCGCGCGGCAGCCAACAACTGTGTGCCGACCACCGTTACATCGGCACTGCGCGCGGTCCGCACCGTGCTGACGCCACCAGGGGTGCTCAGCACTTCGACCGCCTCTCCTCCGGCGGCGGGCAATCGCCACAAGGAGGCGGGTGGCTTGGCTTTATCGCCGGAGGCTGTGACGGCGGGCCGCGACGAGACGAACAGTAAATCGCCGTCGGCACTGAACGCCGGCGACGACTCGCCGTTGGCACCATAGGTTAGTCGGCGCGCGGCTGTCCGGCCGGCTGGGTCGAGTTCCCAAACCGCGCTGAGGTATTCGGTGCGCTTCGGGTTGAGTTCGGCCACCGTGGTCACCACCCGCGACCCGTCGGCCGACACCGCCAGCCCCGAGACCCGCGGCAGCGCGAGGTAGTCATCGAGGTTGTCAAATGCCGTTGTGCTCATGGGTCTTGGGTAGCACAGTTGCGTCCCGAATAGACGGCTGTGCCGGGCCCAAAGACCCGGCACAGCCTCCAGGACCGTTGGTCAGCCGCGGCGCCCGCAGACCGGCCAGGCGCCGATGCCCTGCGTGCGCAGGACGTTCTCGGCCACCCGGATCTGCTCCTCGCGGCTCGCGTGCGCCGGGGAGCCTGAGCCGCCATTGGCCCGCCAGGTGCTCGGGGTGAACTGCAGGCCGCCGGCGTAGCCGTTACCCGTGCTGATCGACCAGTTGCCTCCGGACTCGCACTGTGCGATCGCGTCCCAGTTCACGCTGTAGGCCCTGGGTGTGGGAGGTTCTTCCGGAGCCGGCGGCGCATCCTCCGGAGCCGGCGGCGCATCCTCCGGAGCCGGGGGCAGGTCGTCTGGAGCCGGGGGCAGGTCGTCTGGAGCCGGCGGCAGATCGTCTGGAGCGGGCGCCTCTGGCGCAGATCCGAGAGCCGCGGTCATATCCCAGCCTTCGCCCTGCGCGTAGGCGGAGGCGATGAACGGGGCACTCGGTGCTGCGGCGAGCGCCCCGGCAATCCCGGCGATAACCAGCGTTTTGCGGACGGTGTGCAACGTCGTTCCTTTCGTAGTGCGCGCGCCAAAGCACGCCCACAGATGTGGGCGGGGTTCCTGTGTTCAGGCGGGTGGGGAGCTTTGAAACGTGCCGTCTCGTTCCGGCACGGCAGCGGGGGCACGACCTGCCCGACGGGCCTACGGCCCGACGGCCGCGGGGCGGCTGCTACCGCCCGCAGCCCCGCTCACACGCGGGTCCGTGGATTCGATTTTGGTCACCCTATTTGTTGGGCTGAAAGGGAACCTACGAGAACGGATTGCATTCGTCATCTCCGACACGCCGCTATCTCGATCTCATAACGGAACGATCACGAGTTGGATCAGTAATTGTTGCCCCAGGTCACCGGTGACTTTTGCGCTGGCGTTAATCTTGCGGTCCAGCATTCTACAGTGAGCCATATCACACAAAAAATGTGAGCTGGACCACGCCCTGCGCAGAAAGTGTTTACCTGGTTAGTCTTTCCGTGTTCATAGCCGGTCCTCACGGGTGGGCACACGGCGGGCTGCCGGCGACCTTCCCCAAGCTGCACTGCAAACCAAATATCCTTTGTCTGAAGAGATCTCAACAACTGCGCAACGACTACCAGCGGTTGTTGGGTCGTCGCGGCAGGCACCGCCCAAGGCCTGACACAATTTGCCGGAAATCGACGGAATCAGTCGTTCCCAAGAGCGTGCTACTGCGCGAAGCTATCGGCCGACTATCGTCGATCGGCCCCAAACCAGTGTTCTCTCAACCGAGTACGGACACTGCGCATTCACCATTTCCGGAGCGGCGCAGTGCTCATCACATAATTATTAAGGATCCAGGGAATTTGCCGGTTTGTGAGCCCGGAATTACTCGGGAGTTCTGTAGACAGACCGTTTCGCCCGGCGAAGTGCTAGTGGCCCGACGACGTCAGTGCGCGCAGATCAGCCGGGGAATTGACATTGGTCAGGGGCCGCGAATCCGACAGCACAACCCGTTGGGTATCGACGGAGTCGACCAGGGCGCTCATCGAGCGCTTTCCCGCGGCCACCAGTGCCTCGATCCGATCGGCGAGATCGGTCCGATACACCGCGGCCAGGTAATGGTCGCGGCCGTCCCACGGCAGCACCACGTCGGCGTCGACCTCGGCCGCCCGGTCGGCCAGCACTTCGATCACGTCGACGGTCAGCAACGGCATGTCGACCGCACATACCAACGCCCGCGCCGCGCCCGCGGCTCGAGCCGCGCGCAAACCCTGCCCGGTCGCTGACAGGGGCCCGAGCCCGGGCACCTTGTCGCGCAGCACTTCTGCTCGCAGCTCCGGCAGCGGTTGGCCCGGCGCGGCAACGACGAAGACCGGCCGGCACCGTTGGCCGACCACGCCGACCACATGCTCGACCATCGTGGTGCCGGGGCCTGCGGTGTTGTCATCGGCCGATGCCGGAAAAACAAGAGTGGCCTTGTCACGACCCATCCGGCGCGAAGCGCCCCCTGCTAGTACTACCCCCGCCAGTGAGGGAGCCGGCAACACCACCTCAGTGGACGGTCCAGGTGTCACGGCCGCGCAACAGCGCTTGCAGCGCCGCGCGATCGACCGGCTTGGCCGCGGCCGCAGCCCGCACCTGTGCCCGGGCCGCGTCGTCGTAGGTTGGCCGGCTCACCTGGCGGAAGATGCCCGTCACGGTGTGCTCGAGGTTTTGGTCGGAGAGCCGCGACAGCGCGAACGCGTAAGCCGTGTCCGCGCAGTGCGCGTCATGCACCACGATCTCACCGGCGCTGACGTCGGCGGTCTTGGCGACCTCGAGGCCGAAGCCGGAGCGCACCACGCAGTATTCGCCGTTGGCACCGAAAATGATCGGCTCGCCGTGGCGCACGTTGATCAGTCGTTCCTCGGCGCCCTCTTTGCGCAGCGCGTCGAACGAGCCGTCGTTGAAGATCGGGCAGTCCTGCAGGATCTCGACCAGTGCGGCGCCGCGGTGTTGGGCGGCGGCACGCAGGACCTCCGATAATCCGTTGCGGTCGGAGTCCAGGGCGCGGCCGACAAAGCTGGCCTCGGCGCCCAGCGCCAGCGACACCGGATTGAACGGGTGGTCCAGCGAGCCCATCGGCGTCGACTTGGTGATCTTGCCGACCTCAGAGGTCGGCGAATACTGGCCCTTGGTCAGACCATAGATCCGGTTGTTGAACAGCAGGATCGTCACGTTGACGTTGCGACGCAGCGCGTGGATCAGGTGGTTGCCACCAATGGACAATGCGTCACCGTCACCGGTGACCACCCAGACGGACAGATCCTCGCGAGCCAGCGCCAGACCGGTGGCGATGGCCGGCGCGCGGCCGTGGATCGAGTGCAAACCGTAGGTCTGCACGTAGTAGGGGAACCGGCTCGAACAGCCGATGCCACTGATGAACACGATGTTCTCGCGGCGCAGCCCGAGCTCGGGCAAGAAGTTACGGACGGTGTTGAGGATGACGTAGTCACCGCAACCGGGGCACCAGCGCACCTCCTGATCGCTGGTGAAGTCTTGTGCTTTCTGCGGCTGGTCGGTGGTGGGCACTGCGCTGATCTTGGAGGGCGCGGCCGTCACACCGAGATCGGTGCCCGCCAACTTGCCGATCACCTCAGTCATCAGCGCCGCTCCTCCTCATCGCTTCGCTCTGCCTCGTCACGACGCTCGTCATGCCTGCACTCCTACGCCACTACCCACGGTAGCCACCGACAGCCTGGCGACCAGCGTCTTGTCCTGCTCGACTTCGGCCAGCGTCCCGCCCAGGGCGGCGCGAATGACCCGCCCCACCTCGTCGGCCAGGAACGACACACCCTGAACCTTGGTGACCGATTGCACATCAACCAGATACTTGCCGCGCAACAGTAGCGCCAACTGACCCATGTTCATTTCCGGCGCTACCACCATCGGGTATCGCCGCAGCAGCTCGCCCAGGTTGGCCGGAAAGGGGTTGAGGTGGCGCAGGTGGGCATGGGCGACCTTGATGCCTTTGCGACGCGCGCGCCGACATGCTTCCCCGATCGGGCCGTAGGTACTGCCCCAACCGATCAGCAGCAGCTCGGCGTCGCCGCTCGGGTCATCGACCTGCAAGTCGGGCACCCGGATTCCGTCAATCTTGGCTTTGCGCAACCGCACCATCAAATCATGGTTGACCGGCTCGTAGGAAATGTTGCCGGCGCCGTTAGCCGCCTCCAGCCCGCCGAGGCGATGTTCCAGACCCGGAGTGCCCGGGATCGCGAACTGACGGGCCAGGGTTTCCGGGTCGCGGGCATAGGGCTGGAACGGCTCGCCGGCCTTGGCATGAACCTGTACGACAGGGCCGATCGTGCTGACGTCCGGGATTTGCCAGGGCTCGGAGCCGTTGGCGATAGACCCATCGGACAGCACGATCACCGGCGTGTGATACGCCAAAGCGATGCGTGCCGCCTCGATAGCGGTCTCGAAGCAGTCCGACGGCGACCTCGGTGCCAGCACCGCCACGGGGGACTCACCGTTGCGGCCGTACATCGCCTGCAGCAGGTCGGCCTGCTCGGTCTTGGTCGGCATACCGGTCGACGGGCCGGCTCGCTGCACGTCGATCACCAGCAACGGCAGCTCGGCCATCACGCCCAGGCCGATCGACTCGGATTTCAGGGACAGGCCCGGCCCTGAGGTGCTGGTGACTCCGAGCGCACCGCCATAGGCCGCGCCCAGCGCAGCCCCGACACCGGCGATCTCGTCCTCGGCCTGGAAGGTGATGACGTTGAAATTCTTGTGCTTGGCCAGCTCATGCAAGATGTCGGAAGCCGGGGTGATGGGGTAACTACCCAGCACCACCGGGATCCCGGCCAGCTGACCGGCGGTGACGATGCCATACGCCAGCGCCGTGTTGCCCGATATCTGCCGGTATTCGCCGGGCGGCAGCTTTGCCGCGGCGACATCGTAGCTGGTGCCGAAGGCCTCGGTGGTCTCGCCGTAGTTCCAGCCGGCCCTGAGCGCAAGCACGTTGGCCTCGGCGATGTCGGGTTTACGGGCGAACTTTTCTCGGATGAAGGCCTCGCTGGTTTCGATCGGCCGCCCGTACATCCACGACAGCAGGCCCAGCGCGAACATGTTCTTGGCGCGCTGACCGTCCTTCTTCGATGCTCCGATAGCCTCCACGGCGCCCAGTGTCAGCGTCGTCATCGCGACCGGTTGCACCACGTACTCGGACAGTTCGCCGCTTTCTAGCGGGTTGTCCTGGTAGCCGACTTTGGCCAGGTTGCGCTTGGTGAACTCGTCAGAGTTGACGATAACCAGTCCGCCGCGCGGCAGGTCGGCGATATTGGCCTTGAGCGCTGCCGGGTTCATCGCGACCAGCACGTCGGGGCGGTCGCCCGCGGTGAGGATGTCGTAGTCGGCGATTTGAATCTGGAACGACGAGACGCCGGGCAGCGTGCCCTGCGGGGCGCGGATCTCGGCCGGGTAGCTGGGTTGGGTGGCCAGGTCGTTGCCGAACAGCGCGGCCTCGGCGGTGAAGCGGTCGCCGGTGAGCTGCATTCCGTCGCCGGAGTCCCCGGCGAAGCGAATGACGACGTTCTCCAGCTTCTGGCGCTTCGACACCGCTGGGGTATGCGATTCCGACCCGGCTCCGTTATCGCTCGGACCCACGTCTCCGCCCTCCATGCTGTTGGCCGCTGTCGGAGTGCAACCCCGAGTCACGTTGTGATCTTGGCAGTAGCGATTATGGCACTACGCTTAACGTTTCATCGACGCCCCTACAGACCACCACGCTACTCGCATCACCCGGAAAGCCGCGGTCAGGCGCGCGGTCGGGACTCCCGCACCGCGAAACTGTGGGATTCGTCACTTAGTGGGTTATCGGGGTCGGTGATCGGGGTCGGTGACCAGGCCGGGACCTCTACTCGACAGTTCGCCCGGTCCCGGTTGCGAACGGGTGTGAGAATTCTGCGGGATCAGGCGCTCTTGTCGCGGCGCTCGGCACGCGAGGGCTTGCGCGGCACGATCGTCGGCAACACGTTGTCCTGCACGGTCTCCTTGGTCACCACGACTTTGGCCACGTCGTCGCGGCTGGGGATGTCATACATCACCGGCAACAGGACTTCCTCCATGATCGCACGCAATCCGCGGGCACCGGTCCCGCGGTGGATCGCCTGCTCGGCGATGGCCTCCAGGGCGTCCCGGGTGAATTCCAGCTCCACCCCGTCCATTTCGAAGAGCCGCGTGTACTGCTTGACCAACGCATTCTTCGGCTGCGACAAGATCTTGACCAGCGATTCCATGTCGAGGTTGGTCACCGAGGCGATCACCGGAAGCCGGCCGATGAACTCCGGGATCAGCCCGTACTTGATCAGGTCTTCCGGCATCACTTCGGCGAAGTGGTCGGTCGTGTCGATCTCGGCCTTGGAGCGAACCTCGGCACCGAAGCCCAAACCACGTTTGCCGACCCGATCGGAGACGATCTTCTCAAGCCCGGCGAACGCACCGGCCACGATGAACAACACGTTGGTGGTGTCGATCTGGATGAACTCCTGGTGCGGGTGCTTGCGGCCGCCCTGTGGGGGCACTGACGCCTGGGTGCCTTCCAGGATCTTCAGCAGCGCCTGCTGCACACCTTCGCCGGAGACGTCGCGGGTGATCGACGGGTTCTCGCTCTTGCGGGCGATCTTATCGACCTCGTCGATGTAGATGATGCCGGTCTCGGCGCGCTTGACGTCGTAATCGGCGGCCTGGATCAGTTTGAGCAGGATGTTCTCCACGTCCTCACCGACGTAACCGGCCTCGGTCAACGCGGTGGCGTCGGCGATCGCGAACGGCACGTTGAGCATCTTGGCCAGGGTCTGGGCCAGGTACGTCTTGCCGCAGCCGGTGGGACCCAGCATCAGGATGTTCGACTTGGTCAGCTCGACAGGTTCGCCAGACCGCGTTTCGCGGCCTTTCTCGCCAGCTTGGATCCGTTTGTAGTGGTTATAGACCGCGACAGCCAGCGTCCGCTTGGCGGTGTCCTGGCCGATGACATAACCCTCCAGGAACTCCCGGATCTCGGCCGGCTTCGGCAGTTCGTCGAGCTTGACGTCGTCAGCGTCGGCGAGTTCCTCTTCGATGATCTCGTTGCACAGGTCGATGCACTCATCGCAGATGTAGACGCCCGGACCCGCGATGAGCTTCTTGACCTGCTTTTGGCTCTTCCCGCAGAAGGAACACTTCAGCAGGTCACCGCCGTCTCCGATGCGCGCCATGGTGCTGGGGGCCTACTTCCTGTTCACCGTTGGTGTGTGGTATGCCGCGTGTAATTCCCGACGCTACCCGCTTGCTCCGGCCCAACGCGACCGATAGAGCCGAATCGCGTCGGTGATATTCGTGCCTGTCCGCTCCAGAACATATCGTCTGGGAGTGCGTGTCGCGCTCCGGAACGCACCACTGTGTCCCTGGCGTGTCGCGGCCGTTATTCGAACGAGAGCAGCGGTCCCGCCCGGGGTCGCTGCGGGCCGTGCCATCGGCCTCAGAACGGCCATCGCCCTACAGTGGCGCTGTGGGAATCAGCGTGCCCGACGACACCGTGATGATCAGCGACGGCGGCCTGGCCACCGAGCTCGAGGCGCGCGGGTATAACCTCTGCGACCCATTGTGGTCGGCGAGGCTGCTGCTGGACGCCCCGGACGCGATCAGCGCCGTGCACCGCGCCTTCTTTGACGCCGGGGCGATGATCGCGACCACAGCAAGCTACCAGGCATCGTTCCAGGGTTTCGCCGCCCGCGGCATCGACCGTGCCGGCACCGTCCGATTGCTGCGCCGCAGCGTCGAACTGGCCCGGGCGGCGTGCGGCGGGGTTGACGGCCGCTGGGTAGCCGCCTCGGTCGGGCCGTACGGCGCCGCGCTCGCCGACGGCTCGGAGTACCGGGGGCGCTACGGGCGCAGCGTCGCCCAGCTGCAAACCTGGCATCGCCCCCGGATCGAGGTGTTGGCCGACGCCGGCGCCGACATCCTCGCGCTGGAAACCATTCCCGATATCGACGAGGCCGAGGCGCTGGTGAATCTGGTGCACGGGCTTGGGGTGCCGGCCTGGCTCAGCTACACCATCGAGGGCGTGCGCACCCGCGCCGGCCAGCCGCTGGACGAGGCGTTCGCGGTGGCCGCCGACAGCGCGGAGATCCTCGCGGTCGGCGTCAATTGCTGTACGCCCGACGACGTGCTGCCGGCGATCGAGCCGGCCGTCGAAACCGGCAAACCGGTGATCGTGTATCCCAACAGCGGGCAGCGCTGGAGCAGCCGTCGTCGGACCTGGCTCGGGCCGTCGCGGTTTTCGGCACATGCGGCCGGGCAGTGGGTGGCGGCGGGAGCTCGCATCGTCGGCGGCTGCTGCCGGGTGCGGCCGGCCGACATCGCTGCGTTGACGGGCCTACCGCATCGACCGGGCAGCCACCGCGAAACGACCCACAAGACGGACCGAGTTCATCCGCGTTGATCAACCGCGCTGCTCAGGCCGGCTGTCGCGAGAGCTTCCGATACTCCAGCACGGTGTCGATGATCCCGTAGTCCCGGGCCTCTTCGGCGGTCAGGATCTTGTCGCGGTCGGTGTCCTTGCGGATCACCGCCGGGTCCTTGCCGGTGTGGCGACCCAGGGTGGTTTCCATCAGCGTGCGCATCCGCTCGATCTCGGCGGCCTGGATCTCCAGGTCGGAGAACTGACCCTGAATCACGCCTTGCAGCGACGGCTGATGAATCAGCACGCGCGCGTTCGGCAACGCCATCCGCTTGCCGGGGGTGCCCGCGGCCAACAACACCGCCGCCGCGGAGGCGGCCTGACCCAGGCAGACGGTCTGGATGTCGGCCCGCACGTACTGCATGGTGTCGTAGATCGCCATCAGCGAGGTGAACCCGCCACCGGGTGAATTGATGTACATCGTGATGTCGCGGTCGGGATCCAGCGATTCGAGTACCAGCAGCTGCGCCATGATGTCGTTCGCCGACGCGTCGTCGACCTGGACGCCGAGGAAGATGATGCGTTCTTCGAACAGCTTGTTGTAGGGGTTGGACTCTTTGACGCCCCAGCTGGAGTGCTCGATGAACGAGGGCAAGATGTAGCGCGCCTGCGGTTGGATTTCGCGTTTCATGAGACAGCTCCATTGACTTGAGCGTTGGTGATGATGTGGTCGACGAAGCCGTATTCCAGGGCTTCCTGCGCGGTGAACCAGCGGTCGCGGTCTGAGTCGGCCACAATCCGCTCGATCGGCTGACCGGTGAACTCGGCGTTGAGCCGAAACATCTCCTGCTTGATGACCGCGAACTGCTCGGCCTGGATAGCGATGTCGGCGGCGCTGCCCGTCACCCCGCCGAGCGGCTGATGCATCAGGATGCGGGCGTGCGGCAGGCAGTAGCGCTTGCCCTTGGTGCCCGCCGCGAGCAGGAACTGGCCCATCGAGGCGGCCATTCCCATCGCGTAGGTGGCGATGTCGCACGGTGCCAGCACCATGGTGTCGTAGATCGCCATACCGGCACTTATCGACCCGCCGGGCGAGTTGATGTAGAGCGAGATGTCCTTGTGGGGGTCCTCGGCGGCGAGCAGCAAAATCTGCGCGCACAGCCGGTTGGCGATGTCGTCGTTCACCTCCGACCCCAAGAAGATGATGCGCTCGGCTAACAACCGCTCATAGACCGAGTCGACGAGGTTCAGACCCTGCGTATTCGCACGCATGTCACTCACGACGCGATACCTGCTTTCTCGAGTTCCCTATGCATCGACCCTAGCCAACTGAGGCGGCCGTGCACCCCCCACGCGACGGAGTTCGCTGAGGGCTTCACTGTGAGCTTCACTGTGCGGGGTTGCCCGACTCCTCGGCCGGCTCGTCGGCCTCCTCGACCTCGTCGGTCTCGTCAGACTCCGGCGCCGCCGCCTTCCGGGCAAAGAACTCGCTGGTGTCGATGACATTTCCGGCGGTGTCGGTCACGGTTGCCGCCTGGACCACCTCGGCGATCGTCAGCCCACGCCGCACGTCGGCGAACATGGCCGGCAACTGGTTGTTTTGCTGCAGATACGTCAGCAACTGCTGCGGTTCGATGCCGTACTGCCGCGAGCTGAGCACCAGACGTTCGGTCAGGTCTTCCTGACCGACCTGGATTTCCAGGTCGTCGGCCAGTGCATCCAAGAGCAGTTGCGTCTTGACGCTCTTTTCCGCCGCCGAGCGTGTGTTGACCTCGAACTCCTCGCGCGACAGTCCCTGCTTTTCGAGTGCCTCGGCGAATTTGGCCTCGTCGTGCCCGACGCGATGCAGCGCCTTGCGCAGGGTTTCGTCGACGTGGGCCTGCACCACCGCTTCGGGCAAGGGGAACTCGACCTGCTCGAGCAAGGTGTCCAGGGTCCGGGCGCGGATAGCCTCCGCCTGCCGGACACGCTTTACCCGGCGCACCTGCTCGGTCAGATTCTGGCGTAGCTCGTCGATGGTGTCGAATTCGCTTGCCAGTTGTGCGAATTCGTCGTTCAGCTCGGGCAATTCACGCACCTTCACCGACCCGAGGGTGACGGTGACCTCCGCCTCCTGCCCGGCGTGGGCACCGCTGACCAGCACGGTGGTGAACACGCGCGACTCACCGGCCGCGAGGCCGACGAGTGCGTCGTCGAGCCCCTCGACGAGCCGACCAGAGCCGACCTCGTAGGACAGGCCCTGCGCCGAAGCTTCCGGTACCTCGTCACCGTCGACGGCGGCCGACAGGTCGATCGACACCACGTCGCCGTCGATAGCGGGCCGGTCGACGCTGGTCAGGGTGCCGAACCGGGCCCGCAGTGACTCCAACTCGGCGTCGACATCGGCGTCACTGACTTCGACTGGGTCGACCGTGATCGTCAGCGCGCTCAGGTCGGGCAGCGTGATGTCCGGCCGCACGTCGACCTCAGCGGTGAAAAGGAGTTCCTGGCCGTACTCCTTTTTGGTCACCGCAATCTGGGGTTGCCCCAGCGGCCGGACATCGGCTTGGGTCACCGCCTGGCCATAGCGACTGGGCAGGGCGTCGTTGACGACCTGGTCGAGCATCGCCTCTCGACCGATCCGCGCTTCGAGCAGCTTGGCCGGCGCCTTGCCGGGGCGGAACCCCGGCAGCCGCACCTGCTTGGCCAGTTCTTTGTAGGCGCGATCGAAGTCGGGTTCGAGTTCGGTGAAAGGCACCTCCACATTGATGCGAACCCGGGTAGGGCTCAACTTCTCCACGGTGCTCTTCACGGCTGTGCTCCTCGGGTCGTTGCGGGCGGTCGGCGGGTCGGGGTGACAGGATTTGAACCTGCGGCCTTCCGCTCCCAAAGCGGATGCGCTACCAAGCTGCGCTACACCCCGCGGTAACCTCGCGATCCTACGGCCCGGCGCCGCCGTGCTGACAGTGGCCTCACGGCGACGTCACCGAACGGCATCATTTAGATTTGATGTCTGCCGCCACGTACAGTAGCGCTCGACTAATGCAGGCGGGCGTAGCTCAATGGTAGAGCCCTAGTCTTCCAAACTAGCGACGCGGGTTCGATTCCCGTCGCCCGCTCGAAAGACCTTCCTCCCGGAAGGCGCAGGAGGCCGCCACGTCGAGCACAGAGGCCGAGGAGGCCGCCACGTCGAGCACAGAGGCCGAGCAGACCGCCACGTCGAGCAGTAAGGCGACGCGGTGGCCCACGTGCGACGTCGAGATCCACGGGTCGTGCACGTCGCGCTTCGAACGGGTGCGCGAGGCGTTCCGGCAGAACTTCGTGCAGCGCGGCGAGGTGGGTGCGGCGGTCGCCGCCTGGGTCGACGGAGAACTGGTCGTCAACCTCTGGGGCGGCTGGGCCGACGCCGCCGGTACCCGTCCCTGGCGAGTAGACACGCTGGCCACCGTGCTGTCCGGCACCAAGGGGCTGACCAGCACCTGCGTGCACCAGCTGGTCGAGCGCGGTGAGCTCGACCTGCAGGCGCCGGTGGCCCGCTATTGGCCCGAATTCGCGCGGGCCGGCAAAGAGGCCGTCACGGTCGCCATGGTGCTCAGTCACCGCTCCGGAGTGATCGGCCCGCGTACCCGGATGCACTGGACACAGGTCACCGACTGGGATCTGGTCTGCGATCGGCTGGCCGCCGCGCAACCGTGGTGGCAACCGGGCACCGCCCAGGGCTACCACATGACCACCTTCGGGTTCATCCTCGGCGAAGTATTTCGCCGAGTCACCGGGTGCACAGTCGGGCAGTATCTGCGCACCGAAATCGCCGAGCCACTCGGCGCCGAGGTCCACATCGGCTTGCCCCGCAGCGAACAACACCGGTGCGCCGATCTAGTGCACAAGCCGCACATCCGTCAAATGCTGGCCGACGTCGACGCGCCCGGTTATCCGACCACACTCGACGAGCATCCCAAGGCCGGGCTGTCGGTCTCCATGGGGTTTGCCCCCGACGACGAAGTGGGGTCCAACGACCTCGAGTTGTGGCGCGAGCTCGAGTTCCCTGGCACCAACGGCCAGGTGTCGGCGCTGGGCATGGCGACGTTCTACAACGCGCTGGCCCAGGAGAAGCTGCTGAGCCGACGCCACATGGAATTGGTCCGGGTATGCCAGGGCGGATTCGACACCGACCTGGTGCTCGGACCCCGGGTCGCCGACCACGGCTGGGGTCTGGGTTACATGCTCAACCAGCGCTGCCGCAACGGACCCAATGCCCGGATTTTCGGCCACGGCGGCCTGGGCGGCTCGTTCGCTTTCGTCGACCTGGAGCACCGGATCGGCTACGCGTATGTGATGAACCACTACGATGCCACCAAGGCCAACGCCGACCCGCGAAGCGTTGCGTTGTCCGACGCGATCTACGCCGCGTTGGGCGTGCGGCCATAACTGACAGTTTTTTGTTCAACGCTGACATTGGTTGCACCAGAAGACATTTCGGCCTTCTAATTCGGCCTTACGGATGGTCGTACCGCAGATCCGGCATGGGCAACCGGCGCGGCGGTAGACATAGGTGCGGGGCCGGCCAGGCAGATAGGACGGCGGGCCGTGGTCGTGTTCGGGACGTACGACGACGATCTTGCCCTGACGTACCCCGACATTCATCAGTACCACCAGATCGGCCCAGGCTGAATCGAACTCCGTCTCGTCGAGTGAACGGCCGACCCGGAATGGATCGATTCGATGTCGAAACAATAGCTCACTGCGATAGACGTTACCGACCCCGCTAATCACGGTCTGGTCCATCAGTAATGCACCGATCGCCCTGCGCGACTTGATAATTCGTGACCACGCCCGCGCGGGGTCAGCGTCGCTGCGCAGCGGGTCGGGCCCGAGTCGAGCCACCAGATCGACGACTTGGGCTCCGTCGAGCAGTTCGCATCGCGTCGGGCCGCGCAGGTCGGTGCCGTACTTCGCACCGACCATCCGCATCCGCACCTGCCCGACCGGCGCCGGGGTCGCAACATCGCGGCAGCGGAGCCAGTCGGTGAACGTCCCGTACAGACCCAGGTGCACGTGCACGACCTGGCCGCCGGCGTAGTGGTGGAATAAGTGCTTACCCCACACACTGGCCCGTTCCAGCACCCGACCGTCGACGGCGGCTGCCGAGGCGGCGAACCGGCCCTGCGGGCTGGACACGGCCACCGGCGCACCGCCGAACCTGCGCTGATGCAGCCGGCCCAGCCGGTGCACAGTATGCCCCTCGGGCACGTCAGGCCGACGAGCCGGGCACCGGCGGCGCTTGGTGAGTGCGCTCGTACTGGCTGATAGTGTCGATACGTCGTTGGTGGCGTTCGGCTTCCGACCAGGGCGTGTTGACGAACGCATCGACGATGGCCAGCGCCTCGGGGACGGTGTGCATACGCCCCCCGATGCCGATCAGCTGCGCGTTGTTGTGCTCGCGGGCCAGCGTCGCGATCTCCACACTCCAGGCCAGTGCGCACCGCGCCCCGGGAACCTTGTTGGCCGAAATCTGTTCACCGTTGCCGGATCCGCCCATCACGATGCCCAGGCTGCCCGGGTCGGCCACCGTCCGCTCCGCGGTCGCGATACAAAACGGCGGGTAGTCGTCCTCGGCGTCGTAGCAAAATGCGCCGCAGTCGATCGGCTCATGTCCGTTTTTCTTCAAGTGCTCGCTGACCTGCTGCTTGAGGTTGAAGCCGGCGTGGTCGGACCCCAGATAGATGCGCATGCCCGATATTGTCCTAGTCGAACTGTGGCTTCTCGGTGCGGGTCCGCTTGAGTTCCCAGAAATGGGGATAGGACGCGACCGTCACCGAAGCATCCCACAACGTGCCGGCCTCTTCCCCACGCGGAATCTTCGACAGCACCGGGCCGAAAAACGCGACCCCGTTGACATGGATCGTCGGAGTGCCGACGTCTTGGCCGACGGCGTCCATCCCGGCGTGATGGCTCTGGCGCAGCGCCTCGTCGTAGGCCTCGCTCTCGGCGGCCTCGGCCAGCTCAGCCGGCAAACCCACCTCGTTCAGTGACTGCTTGATCACGTCGTCAAGCTCTTTGTTGCCGGCGTTGTGGATACGGGTACCCATCGCGGTGTAGAGCGGTCCGAGCACGTCGGGCCCGTGAGCCTGCTCGGCCGCGATCGCCACCCGCACCGGCCCCCACGCCTTCTTCATCGCTTCCTGATACTTCTCGGACAGCTCGCGGCCCTCGTTGAGCATCGCCAGGCTCATCACGTGGAATTTGACCTCGATGCCGCGGACTTTCTCGACCTCCAGAATCCAGCGCGAGGTGATCCAGGCCCACGGGCACAGCGGATCGAACCAGAAATCGGCGACCACTTTCTCGAGCATGTCAGGCATTGTCGAGGTCCTCTCTTCGATGGTCGGGTAGCCGTCGGCCACCACCGTAAACCCCCCGGTCGGCCGCCGCTGCCCCGCGGGCAGGCGGCCCGACCTCTGAATCGTCACCAGCCTAAGTTGGAACACGTGGCTCTTCCCAACTTGACCCGTGACCAAGCCGCCGAACGCGCCGCACTGATCAGCGTCGAGCGCTACCGCATCAGCCTAGATCTGACCGACGGCAACGGCGCGCCCGGTGAACACACCTTCCGTTCGGTGACCACGGTGGAATTCCGCGCCCTGGCCGGCGCGGACACCGTTATCGACATCGCCGCGCAAACGATTCACCGCGCCACGCTCAACGGCCGCGAGTTGGACGTGTCCGACTACGACGAGTCGAGCGGTATAGCGCTGACCGGCCTGGCCGACCGCAACGTCGTCGTCGTCGACGCCGACTGCCGCTACTCCAACACCGGCGAGGGCCTACACCGATTCGTCGACCCCGTCGACGATGAGGTGTATCTGTATTCACAGTTCGAAACCGCGGACGCCAAGCGGATGTTCGCCTGCTTCGACCAGCCCGACCTCAAGGCCACCTTTGACATCGCGGTGACTGCGCCCAGACACTGGCAGGTTGTGTCCAACGGTGCCCCGGTGCAGGTGTGCGACGGCCTGCACACGTTTGCCACCACCCCGCCGATGAGCACCTATCTGGTGGCGTTGATTGCCGGGCCGTATGCGCGCTGGGACGATACCTACGTCGACGAGCGCGGTGAGATCCCCCTGGGGCTGTTCTGCCGCGCCACACTGGCCGAATTTATGGACGCCGAGCGGCTTTTCACGCAAACCAAACAGGGTTTCGGGTTCTACCACAAGCACTTCGAGGTGCCGTACGCGTTTGGCAAGTACGACCAGTTGTTCGTCCCGGAGTTCAACGCCGGCGCGATGGAGAACGCGGGTGCGGTCACCTTCACCGAGGACTACGTCTTCCGCAGCAAGGTTACCCGTGCGTCCTACGAACGGCGCGCCGAGACCGTGCTGCACGAGATGGCGCACATGTGGTTCGGCGACTTGGTCACCATGCGGTGGTGGGACGACCTGTGGCTCAACGAATCGTTTGCCACTTTCGCTTCGGTGCTATGTCAAAGCCAGGCAACCGAATTCACCGAAGCCTGGACGACGTTCGCCAACGCGGAGAAGTCGTGGGCCTATCGGCAGGATCAGCTTCCCTCGACTCACCCGGTAGCCGCCGACATACCCGACCTGGCCGCGGTCGAGGTCAATTTCGACGGGATCACCTACGCCAAAGGCGCGTCGGTGCTCAAACAGCTGGTGGCCTACGTCGGGCTGGAACAGTTCCTGGCCGGTCTGCGCGACTACTTCCACGCGCACGCCTATGCCAACGCGACGTTCGACGACCTGCTGGCCGCGCTGGAGAAGTCCTCGGGGCGTGACCTGTCGGACTGGGGACGGCAGTGGCTCAAGACCACCGGGCTCAACACGATGCGCGCCGATTTCGACCTCGACGACGACGGGCGGTTCACCCGCTTCGTGATCACCCAGAGCGGTGCGGCCCCGGGCGCGGGTGAAACGCGCGTGCACCGGCTCGCAATCGGCATCTACGACGACGACGCAGCGGGCCGGCTGGTCCGGGTCCGGCGCGAAGAGCTCGACGTGGCCGGCCCGCGAACAGCAGTTCCTGCTTTGGTGGGGGCGTCGCGCGGCCGGTTGATCCTGGTGAACGACGACGACCTGACCTACTGCTCGCTGCGGCTGGACCCCGAGTCACTGCAGACCGCGATGGAGCGCATCGCCGACATCGCCGAGCCGCTGCCGCGCACGCTGGTGTGGTCGGCGGCCTGGGAGATGACGCGGGCGGCCGAGCTGCGCGCCCGCGACTTCGTGGCGCTGGTGTCGACCGGTGTCGGTGCTGAAACCGAGGTCGGGGTGTCGCAACGGTTGGTGATGCAGGCCCAGACTGCACTGGCTTCCTACGCCGAACCGGACTGGTCGAGTTCGCAGGGGTGGCCGGTGTTCGCCGACCGCCTGCTGGAGCTGGCCCGTAGCGCCGAGGGCGGGTCGGATCGCCAGTTGGCGTTTGTCAATGCCCTGTGCTCCTCGGTTTTGTCACCGCGGCACACCGACGTGTTGGCTGCGCTGCTTTCTGCTGATCCGGCCCAGCAGGGACTGCCCGATCTGACGGTGGACACCGATCTGCGCTGGCGCATCGTCATCGCACTGGCCAGGTCCGGCGTGGTCGATGCCGACGTCATCGACGCCGAGGTGCAGCGCGATCCGACCGCCGCCGGCAAGCGATACGCCGCTCAGGCCTTGGCAGCGCGGCCGCAGTCCGATGTCAAGGAGAAGGCCTGGATCGAAGTCACCGAGGACGACACGCTGCCCAACATCACGGCCCGCTCGATCATCGCCGGCATCGTCGCGCCCGGCCAGGCGGAGTTGCTCAAGCCGTTCACCCCCCGTTACTTCGCGGCGATACCCGGTGTGTGGCAGCGTCGGTCCAGTGAGGTAGCTCAAACGGTGGTGGTTGGCTTGTATCCGTCGTGGGACATCAGCGACGACGGGATCGCCGCCGCCGACAAATTCCTGGCCGACCCGCAGCTGCCTCCGGCTCTGCGCCGGCTGGTGATCGAGGGCCGGGCCGAGGTGGAGCGCTCGCTGAAGGCCCGCCGGTTCGACGCCGGCTAGTCCGCGAGCTTGCGCAGAATGTCGCACCACGCGGCGTGTCGCTGTACAGACACGCACGCTCGCGGTCTCAAACTAGGCGGGCGAAATGCCGGAGCTGAGCACCCGGACCGCGCTGATCAGGCCGTCGATCAGGTGGCCGTCCCGAAACGCCGCCGCGGCGGCCGCGACCCCGAGCGGCGCGGCCGATTCTGCGCCCCGCCCGCGCACCTGCGAGCCATAGACCACCTCGATCGCGTGCTGGTCGGGCGAGACGGCGACCAGCACCGCGTCGTTGGGCGTCGGCACCCGGGCCAGGATCTCGCGAGCCCGCTTGGCGGTGTCGCTGCCCAGGTCGCCAATGTAGACGGCGAACCGCGCACCCGATGCCCGCGACCCGTAGGTCAGCGCATCGTCGAGCGCGACCAGGTCCTTGACCGGGAACGGGTAATGCGTCGACACCTCACCGGGCTCGGTGACCCCCGAGATCCGTCCGCTGCTGGTGACCACCGCGCCCGGGGGCAACTCAGCGGAATCGATGGTCGCGACCTCACCACCTGCCACTGGCGCCACCTCCCACGCTGAACTCGCTGGTGTCATCGCCGTGGGCGACCGTAGGCTCGTCGGTAGCGGCCCACAGGATCGGCGGGTGCGTCCACGGCTGCGTCATCTGGTAGGTCGCCGGGTGTACGCCCTTGCGCGAATAGATCAGCGCTACTAGGACGAGCAACAGCAATAGCGGGATTCCCACGAAGTAGAGGTGGATTTCCATCAGGCTCACGACGGAAACCGTATCCCATGCCGGATTTACGCGGCGCCCTCACCCAGATACCGGGCCCACACCGGGTCGAGTTCCTTGACCGTCGACAGCAGTCGCCAATGCTGACCCTTCGGCGATGTCGGCGCCAGACGCAGCGACCAGCCCAGCTCGGCCAGCAGCTTGTCGCCTTTGCGGTGATTGCACGTCGAGCAGCAGGCCACGCAGTTCTCCCAGGAGTGATCGCCACCGCGGCTGCGCGGCACGACGTGGTCGACGGTGTCGGCCTTGCTCCCGCAGTAGGCGCAGCAGAACCGGTCACGGTGCATCAGCGCCGCGCGGGTCATGGGAACCCGGGCCCGATAGGGCACCCGCACGAAGGACCGCAGCCGGATTACTGAGGGCACCACGATCGACCTGGTTGCCGAGTGGATGACGGGTCCGGCCGGATCGTCGTGCACGACCTCGGCCTTTCCGCAGATCACCATGACGATCGCCCGTCGCATCGGCAACGCCGTCAGCGGCTCATGGGTGGCGTTCAGCAACAGTACTCGTCGGCGATGCCAGATCGAGTCGGTGTCCAGGGCGGCGGACGGTTCGCTGTCAACGCTGTGCAGGCACGTCGCGGGCCCGACCAGCCGTGCCGCGGCACCGGAACTGCGGTGGCCGCGGCGTCTTTTTCCCTGCGCCATAGGTCCTCCGCCGAACAGTCCACCATGATTGCGCGCCGACTGCACGTCTAATTGAGCTCCGCGCGCTGGTCAATCCGGCACCTCCGGCGACCATCGGCAGCGATGCCCCACAATGGGAGGTGATGGAACCAGTACAACAACAGTCGTTTTATGACGCCGTCGGCGGCGCCGAAACCTTCCATGCCCTCGTGTCGCGGTTTTACGAACTGGTCGCCGAAGACGAGATCCTGCGGCCGCTCTACCCCGAAGCCGACCTGTCGGGGTCCGAGGAGCGGTTGCGGATGTTTCTCGAGCAATACTGGGGTGGCCCGCGCACCTATTCGGAACGGCGCGGCCATCCCAGGCTGCGGATGCGTCACGCCTCGTTCCGGATCTCGCCGATCGAACGCGACGCCTGGCTGCGGTGCATGCACACCGCGGTCGCATCCATCGACGCACAGACCCTCGACGACGAGCACCGTCGCGCGCTGCTGGACTACCTGGAGATGGCCGCGCACTCGCTGGTCAACTCGCCGTTCTGATGGGCAGGCAGCGAGGGGCGCCGTGGTGGCGCGACGCGGTGTTCTACCAGCTTTATCCGCGATCGTTCGCCGACAGTGGCGGCGACGGCGTCGGTGACCTGGACGGGGTGACGGCCCGGCTCGACTACCTGGACCAGCTTGGCGTCGACGCGATCTGGCTCAACCCGGTGACCGTCTCACCGATGGCCGACCACGGCTATGACGTCGCCGACCCCCGCGACGTCGACCCACTGTTCGGTGGGCTGGACGCACTCGACCGGCTGATCAGCGCCGCGCACCGGCGCGGCATCAAGATCATCTTGGATCTAGTGCCCAATCACACCAGTTCGGCGCACCCGTGGTTTGCCGAGGCGCTTGCCGCCGGCCCGGGCAGCACCGCACGGGAACGCTACATCTTCCGCGACGGCCGCGCCGGCGGTTCGGCACCGCCGAACAACTGGGTGTCGGTATTCGGCGGGCCGGCCTGGACCCGAGTCACCGAACCGGACGGCAAACCCGGCCAGTGGTATCTGCACCTGTTCGACACCGAGCAGCCAGACCTCAACTGGGACAACCCCGAGGTCTTCGACGATGTCGAGAAGACACTGCGGTTTTGGCTGGAACGCGGGGTGGACGGATTTCGTCTCGACGTCGCCCACGGGATGGCCAAACCACCAGGCCTGCCGGACATGGAGTACGGCGACGACATGCTGTTAAGCCATTGGGACTCAGATCCCCGGTTCAATCACCCGAACGTGCATACGATTCACCGCGGCATCCGAACCGTCGTCGACGACTATCCCGAAGCGGTGGTCATCGGTGAGGTGTGGGTCTTCGACAATGCCCGCTGGGCCGAGTATGTGCGGTCCGACGAACTGCACCTGGCTTTCAACTTCCGGCTGGTGCGGGCCGAGTTCGACGCCGCCGACATCCGCGACGCCATCGAGAACTCGCTGGCCGCCGCCGCGATCGAAAACGCGACGCCGACCTGGACGCTGTCCAACCACGACGTCGACCGCGAGGTCACCCGTTACGGCGGCGGCGCGCTGGGGCTCGACCGTGCTCGGGCGATGGCACTGGTGATGCTCGCCCTGCCGGGCACCGTGTTCATTTACAACGGCGAGGAGCTCGGCCTGCCCAACGTGGAGCTGCCCGACGAGGTGCTGCAGGATCCCACCTGGGAACGCTCGGGGCACACCGAGCGCGGGCGTGACGGGTGCCGGGTGCCGATGCCGTGGAGCGGCGACGCGCCCCCGTTCGGGTTCTCCACGTCTGCCGACACTTGGCTGCCGATGCCGCCAGATTGGGCGGCGCTGACCGTCGACACGCAGCTCGCTGACCCCGATTCGACGTTGTCGCTCTTCCGGCGTGCGCTTGAATTACGGCGTAACCGCGCGGAATTTGCCGGAGCTGAGGTCACATGGCTGGCTGCACCGCCCAGCTCGCTGATGTTTCAGCGTGGCCGGGGCGGGCTGATCTGCGTGCTGAACACTGGCAATCGGCCCCTGCGGCTGCCCAACGGTGAACCGCTGCTGTCCAGCGCGGCACTGGTCGACGGGGCGTTGCCGCCTAATGCCGCGGCCTGGCTCGTGTAGGTCGTCTGGAACTACACGAATAGCACCAGGACCGCTGGATTACCGTTACGATGTGGCGCCCGCGAACCAGAAGGTCGTCGTGACACATTGGGTCGCCGACGACGTGCTGGACTATTTACGGGAGTTTTCCCGACCGATTGCCCCCCGCGAGCCGACGGTGTTCTCGCGATCTGAAGTCCTCGCGCATGCGCGGGATGCCAGCGCGATCCTTGCCTGCATGGCTGATTGGGTGGACAGCTCGTTTCTCGCTGCCTGCCCGCGACTGCGGATAATCAGTGCAGCGCTCAAGGGGTTCGACAATTTCGACGCGGCGGCCTGCGAACAGCATGGAGTGTGGCTGACCATCGTGCCCGACTTGCTTACCGAGCCAACGGCTGATCTGGCCGTCGCGCTTACGCTCGATGTCACCCGCCGAGTCAGCGAGGCTGACCGGGACCTGCGGGTGAACGGATTCTCTGGCTGGCGCCCGGTGTTCTACGGAATCGGGCTCAGTGGGGCCACTGTGGGATTGCTCGGCATGGGTGCGCTGGGCCGCGCAGTGGCTCGTCGGCTGATCGGCTTTGGTTGCCACACCGTCTACTTCGACGCTCAACCGCTTGCTTTGCACGAGGAAAAGACCCTGATGGTGCGACAGGTCGGTTTCGAGGAGTTACTCACGATGTGCGACATAGTGCTCGCACTGCTCCCGCTGACGCCCAACACGCACCACTTGCTCAGCGCCGCCGCAATAGCCCAGCTACGACCGGGAGCTTGCCTGGTAAACGTCGGTCGCGGTTCGGTAGTCGACGAGCAGGCTGTGGCCGCGGCACTGATCGGGGGACAACTCGGCGGCTATGCAGCCGACGTGTTCGAAATGGAGGACTGGGCGCGTGCGGATCGGCCGCAGGCGATACCACCAGCGCTGCTCAAACATCCCCGGACGGTATTGACTCCGCATCTTGGGTCAGCCGTAAGGACGGTGCGCCGCGATATCGCGCTCACAGCGGCCAGGCAGATCCAGCAGGTTCTCTCCGGGAACCGTCCCGACCATCCGGTCAATGAGCCCACCACGGCGGTGTAGAAACTCCACACGAGTGTGCGGTTTCGTAAGCCGCCATGCGCGTGTCGCGTACCAAACCGCACATTCAGCGCAGTACCAGCGCCGGGTCGCCGCGGCGACGGTACACCGAGCCGAACCGAGCGTCGATACGCAACCATGCCGGCAGCGCCCGCACCCGCACCATCTCCTCGACACCGACGTCCTCGGGAGCCGAGGGTAGGAAACCCATCGCGGTCAAGGCAAACACGCACCGCATCGGCACTCCAACGCTGACGTCGTTCGAGCTGACCCGCAGCACCTCCTGATCGAGCAGCGACACCGGCGGTCCGTGTGCGCTACCGTGCGCCTTGGCCAGTTGCGCCCCGCGCTGTGCCAGGTCCAGCATCAACCGTGCCGGGACGTCGTCGAGATGGGTAAAACCTGACTCCGGCGGCAAGGCGCCCCGCCAAGCGGCATCCATCGCGTAGCCGGGGTCGACGTAGCCGGAGCCGGCCATCGTGGCCAGCCCGCGTGCCAACGCATCTGCGCCGACCGACAAATCCGGTGGCCGAACACTGCCGGCCACCACCCTGCTGGCCAACACGTCGAAACTGGTGGCCACCCATGCACTCAGCAAGCCGCCTGAACGCGCACGCAGTCGGATCACCGCGGCGTCGTCAAGTCGTAATGTCCGCTCGACGAATGCAGCCAGATCCGCGCGCTGGGCTTCCATGGATCCTGGGCCCAACCAGATTCCCCGCTCGGCTACCCCGGCCACGGTTGCACATGCTCCCGATGGGGCGGCGAGCGCATCGGACCGGGCGCGACGAATGCGGTGCTCACCCGTGCGACCCTCGCCCGGTCGAATGCGTCATGCGTCGAATCTGTCGTGCGGCCACCGACAGCGCGGCCAGATCCCGGTCGCCACTTTCGTAAATCTCGGTGAGGGTGCGGCGGGCCCGCTCGACCCGCGAGGCACTGGTGTGTTCCCATTCGGCGATCTTCTGTTCGCCACTTTCACCCGGCTCACCGACCGCTAACACCTCGAAACACAGCGTTCGCAGTGAAGCGTAGATGTCATCACGAATCGCCAAGCGCGCCAAAGAATGCCAGCGATCAGCGCGGGGAAGTTCGGACACTGCGGTCAGCAACCCGTCGGTGCCCAGCCGGTCCATCAGCGCGAAATAGGTGTCGGCGACCTCGGCGGGCTCACGGTCGTCGATGTCGGCGATGTCGATGATGTCCAGAAGACTGTACCGGTACAAACCGATGGCCACCATGTACGCTAAATCCTCTGGTACGCCGCGTGAAACAAACTCACCGGCATCCTTTTCGACGATCGCTTTGTCGTCACCGCGCAGCCACTCCGCCATCCGCGGTGTCAACGCTCGCACCGCCTTGGCGAATCGGTTGATCTCGGCGCCGACCGCCAGCGGCTGCGGCCGGTAGTTGAGCAGCCAGCGCCCCGCGCGGTCGATCAACCGACGGGTATCCAACGCCATTCGGTCAGAAACCGTGACCGCTACCCGGTTTTGCTCGCAGAGGTCGCGAAGCTGCCGCCACAGGTCCCCGATCCCGAAGATGGCATCGGTCGCGACGTAGGTGCGCACCGCATCGACCGGCCGCACCCCGACATCTTGGGTGAGCCGGAAGGCATACGTAATGCCGCCGGTGTCGACCAGGTCGTTGACCAGCATGGTGGTCACGATCTCGCGGCGCAGTTGGTGCGAGCGGATCTCGGTGCCAAACCGCTCGCGAAGCACCGAAGGGAAGTACTGCGGCAACCGGGCGGCGAAGACTTCCTGATCCGGCAAGTCGGTAACCAACATGTCGTCTTTGAGCGCCAACTTGACGTGCGCCATCAACGTCGCGAGCTCGGGCGAGGTCAGCCCGAGGCCGGCGTCGGCGCGCCGACGAATCTCCTTCTCCGACGGCAGTGCCTCAAGTTCGCGGTTCAGCCCCCGCTCGGCCACCAGGTACCTGATCTGATCGGCGTGCACCGGCAACATGCTGGCGGCGTTCGCGCGACTGGTGCCCATCAGGTGGTTCTGGTCGGTGTTATCAGCCAACACCAGCCGAGCGACGTCGTCGGTCATCGACTCCAGCAGTCCAGAGCGTTCTTCGGGCTTGACCTTGCCGGCGGTGACCAACGAGTCGATCAGGATCTTGATGTTGACCTCGTGGTCCGAACAGTCCACACCGGCCGAGTTGTCAAGCGCATCGGTGTTGATCCGGCCGCCGCACAGGTCGAACTCAACCCGGCCGAGCGCGGTCACGCCGAGGTTGCCGCCTTCGGCGATCACCTTGGCGCGCACCTGGTTTGCATTAAGCCGCACCGCGTCGTTGGCCCGATCACCAACATCGGCGTCGGACTCCGACTCCGCCTTGATGTAGGTGCCGATACCCCCGTTGTACAGCAGGGCCACTGGCGCTTTGAGGATTGCGCGTACCAGGTTCGGGGGCGCCATCGCGGTGACGTCGTCGTCGATTGCCAGCGCGGCGCGGACTTCTTCGCTGATCGGAATGGTTTTGTGTGCGCGGCTGTAGACGCCGCCGCCGGTGCTGATCACGGACCGGTCGTAGTCGTCCCAGCTGGACCGCGGCAGCGCGAACAGCCGCCGGCGCTCCGCCCAGGACTTCGCCGCATCCGGGTTGGGGTCGAGGAAGATGTGCCGGTGATCGAATGCGGCCAACAACTGAATGTGCTTGGAAAGCAACATACCGTTGCCGAACACGTCACCGCTCATATCGCCGATGCCGACGACGGTGAAATCCTCGCTTTGGGTGTCGACTCCCATTTCCTGGAAGTGCCGCTTGACAGCCTCCCACGTGCCACGGGCGGTGATGCCCATCGCCTTGTGGTCATAACCCACCGATCCGCCAGAGGCGAAGGCGTCGCCCAGCCAGAACCCGTAGGACTTGGCGACGTCGTTGGCTATGTCGGAGAACGTCGCGGTCCCCTTGTCCGCGGCCACCACCAGATAAGCATCGTTGCCGTCACGGCGCACCACCTCGGGCGGCGGGCTGACCTCGCCGGTGGCGTGGTCGACGTTGTCGGTGATCTCCAGCAGCCCGGAGATGAACAGCTTGTAGCAGCCAATGCCCTCATCGCGGAGAGCATCCCGGTCGACCGCTGGATCGCCGCTGGGCAGCGGTGGTCGCTTGACGACGAAACCGCCCTTGGCGCCCACCGGCACGATGACCGCGTTCTTGACCGCCTGCGCTTTGACCAGGCCGAGAATTTCAGTGCGGAAATCCTCCCGCCGGTCCGACCAGCGCAGGCCGCCGCGCGCGACGTGACCGAACCGCAGGTGCACACCTTCGACGCGAGGCGAGTACACGAAGATTTCGAACTTGGGCCGGGGCAGTGGAAGCTCGTCGACAAGTTGGGCATCAAGCTTGAGCGCCAGCACATTCTGACTGCGAGCTGAGCCACTGCGTGTCACAAAGTAATTGGTTCGCAACGTCGCCTGGATCAGCGTGGCGAACGCTCGCAACACCCGGTCGGTGTCCAGGCTTTCCAGCGCGTCGATCGCTACGGCGACAGCTGCGGCAGCCGCTTGGGCGTCACGGCGCTTGAGCGAACCGGCTGGATTCGGATCGAACAGCGCCTCGAACAGGACGACCAGCGAGCGGGCGGTGTGCGGGTTCTCGTTGAGAACCGATTCGATGAACGCCTGGCTGTAGGGAAAACCGGCCTGTCGCAAATACTTAGCGTAACTGCGTAGCACCACGACCTGCCACCAAGTCAGATCGGCACGCAACACCAACTCGTTGAACCGGTCGATCTCGACGCGTCCCCGCCAGATCGCAGTCACCGCGTCGGCAAACCGCTGGGCGGCGGCTTCCCGCTCCGGCCCGCCGGGTGCAAGCGAAATAGTCGGGTGCGGCGTGATTTTGAATTGGTAGATCCACACCGTCAAGCCGTCGGACCGGGTGACGGTGAACGGCCGCTCCTCGAGCACCACTACGCCCATGCACTGCAACATCGGCAGCAGTTGGCTCAGCGACGCGGTCTGCCCGCCCAAATACCAGGTCAGAAGAGCAACTCCGTCGACGTCATCGTGGCCGGAGAGCACCAGCTTGACCGAATCATTCACCAGCTCCTCGATGATGAGGATGTCGTTGATGGCGTCGGCAGGCGCAACAGCCTGTTTGTATGCTTCGGAGAACGCCGCCGCGTAGTGCTCGGCCACCGGCTGGGGGATGAGGGAGCCGTCGGCCGCGACGCCGACTAACCGGTCGGCCCAGGTGCGGGTTGCTTCGCTCAGCAGTGCCTGGATTCGTTTACGGTTGGCTTCGGAGGTATCGACGCCGCCAGCGTCGTCGGCCAAACGGACCATGAAATGCAGCAGTGCCCATGGTAATTCAGTGACACGGGCGGTGAATTCGAGGCTGGTGCCGTGGAGCTCGCGAACCAGTATGTCTTCGATTTCCAACCGGACAGCGGTGGTGTAGCGATCCCGCGGTAGGTAGACCAGGCAGGACACGAAGTGCTCGAGCGGGTCACTCCGCAGGAACAATAGCGTGCGGCGCCGCGTTCCGAGGTCGACCACCGCCCTCGCCATCGACAGCAGCTGCTCGGCGCTGAGCGCGAAAAGCTCCGAGCGCGGCACGGTTTGGATGACGTCGAGCAGCAACTGACCCGGATAGCTGGGGTCGGGGCCTGCCAACTCCAACGCCTCGCGGACCCGGCGGGAGATCATCGGGATCTCCAACACGTCGGCGTTCATCGCGGTGACAGTGAACAGGCCGATGAAGCGGTGCTCGACCACACCCTCGCGGGCGTTTTCACGGAGCGCGATGACATACGGGTAGGCGCCGTAGCGCAGGTAGCTGGCCACGGTGGTCTGGGCAACCACCAGTAAGTGATCTTCGTCGGACAGCCTCGGGCGGGTGCTCTTGCGGTGACGCAGCACACCAAGCCCGCTCGCCTCGTCGGTCGACACCACACCGTCCTGCACCGGGCAACGCTGGTAGCCCAGTAGAACGAAATGCCCCTCGGCCAGCCAGCGCAGCAGAGCGGCGGCGTCGTGGCGATCCGGGCCCCGATAGCGGCCTTCGGTATCGGCGTCGACGTCGTCCGCCAAATCCTTCAGGGTGGTGATCATCGCCGCCGAGTCCGCCGCGACCCGGCGCACGTCGGCGAGCACGCCGGGCAGCAACCGCTCCGCTTCCACGAGAGCACTGCGATCCACCGACGGCGAGAGCTGCACGTGCAACCAGGTCTCCTCGATCCCGGCGCTGCCCGACGTCGCCGGTGCGATGTCGAGCAGATCACCACTGCCGTCGCGACGTACGTCAAAGTGCGGGGTGATGATCGTCAGGTAGGAGATCCCAAGCCGGTGCAGCAGCACCGTGATCGCGTCCGTCAGCATGGTGCCGTGGTCGGTGACGACTTGCAGCGCCGGGCCGAATCCGGCCGGGTCGTCCGCCGGGTAGACGGCGACGCGGCTTACTCCCGCCGGACGGTGCCGCCCTAACCGGTAGTGCGCCTCCAACAGTGCCGGCCCTACCATCTCGGCGGGCCGGCCTCCCTCGGCCGCGTCGTCATGCGGCCCCTGGCAGGCGTCGAGGTAGGCGCTGGTGAACCACTCGGGAATAGCTCCGGCAGGAGCGAACGCGGTCCATTCAAGACTGTGGCCCGCAAACGATGCCGGACCTGCGGCGGCCCGCTGAGTTGCCGGGGAATCGGTGCTATCCCCTTGATCAACGGTCATGCCGGCCGCTCCCCTGCCTCAGCCCGGTTGAAAACGCTGGCGGCCACGACATTAGTCGCGAGTCAGCCTGCGGTGGGTCACACGATGCGGACGGGCAGCCTCGGCGCCGAGCCGTTCGACTTTGTTCTCTTCGTATGCGGCGAAGTTACCTTGGAACCAGAACCACTTCGCCTCGTTATCGTCGTCGCCTTCCCACGCCAGGATGTGCGTGCACGTCCGGTCCAGAAACCAGCGGTCGTGTGAGGTCACCACAGCGCAGCCGGGAAACTTCTCCAACGCATTTTCTAGCGAACCGAGTGTTTCGACATCGAGATCGTTGGTCGGCTCGTCGAGCACGAGCAGGTTACCGCCCTGCTTGAGGGTCAGCGCCAGGTTGAGCCGGTTGCGTTCGCCACCGGACAGCACACCGGCCGGTTTCTGCTGGTCCGGGCCCTTGAAACCGAACGCCGAGACGTAGGCGCGGGACGGGATCTCGTTCTGCCCGACCTGGATGTGGTCCAACCCATCGGACACCACTTCCCAGACGGTTTTGTTCGGGTCGATCCCGGCGCGTTGCTGGTCGACGTAGCTGATTTTCACCGTCTCGCCGACCTTGACGGTGCCGCTGTCCGGTTTCTCCAGTCCGACGATGATCTTGAACAGGGTGGTCTTACCCACACCGTTGGGCCCGATGACACCGACGATGCCGTTGCGCGGCAACGTAAACGACAGATCTTTGATCAGCGGACGGCCTTCGAAGCCCTTGTCGAGGTGTTCGACTTCCACGACCACGTTGCCCAGCCGCGGCCCGGTCGGGATCTGGATCTCCTCGAAGTCAAGCTTGCGGGTCTTCTCCGCCTCGGCGGCCATCTCCTCGTAGCGCTGCAGCCGGGCCTTGCCTTTGGCCTGGCGGGCCTTGGCGCCCGAGCGGATCCACGACAGTTCGGCCTGCAGCCGCTTCTGCAGTTTGGCGTCCTTACGGCCCTGCACGGCCAGCCGCTCGGCCTTCTTCTCCAGGTAGGTGGAGTAGTTGCCTTCGTAGGGGTAGGCGCGGCCGCGGTCCAGTTCCAAGATCCACTCGGCGACGTTGTCGAGGAAGTAGCGGTCGTGGGTGACCGCCAAGACGGTGCCCTTGTAGTCCGCCAGGTGCTGCTCGAGCCACTGCACACTTTCGGCGTCGAGGTGGTTGGTCGGCTCGTCCAGCAACAGCAGGTCCGGTTTGGACAACAGCAGCTTGCACAGCGCCACCCGACGCCGCTCGCCGCCGGACAGCTGGGTGACCGGCTCGTCGGGTGGCGGGCAGCGTAAGGCGTCCATCGCCTGTTCCAACTGCGAGTCGAGATCCCAGGCGTCGGCGTGGTCGAGCTCTTCTTGCAGCCGGCCCAGTTCTTCCATCAACGCGTCGGAGTAATCGGTGGCCATCAGCTCGGCGACCTCGTTGAACCGGTCGAGTTTGACCTTAATGTCACCCAGACCCTCTTCGACGTTGCCGCGCACGGTTTTGTCCTCGTTCAGCGGCGGTTCCTGAAGCAGGATGCCCACGGTGGCGCCGGTGGCCAGGAAAGCGTCGCCGTTGTTCGGCTTGTCCAGGCCGGCCATGATCCGCAAGACGCTCGACTTGCCCGCCCCGTTTGGGCCCACGACGCCGATCTTGGCTCCCGGCAGGAAGCTCAGCGTGACGTCGTCAAGGATGACTTTGTCGCCGTGCGCCTTGCGGACCTTCTTCATCGTGTAGATGAACTCAGCCATGCCGCACTGTTGCCTTTCTGATTTAGCGAGGTTGCCCGCCGACCATCCTAGGCACCGGGCGGCAGCACCGGTCACGCCGACAACGGCAACCCGGCGTCGGTGTCCGCCGGGGCCTCGTCGCCGGCCTGGGTCTGGCGCTGCGGCGCCGACGGTGTTGCGCTGTCCGTTGCGACGGCAACCGTCTTTTCCACCCGGGCAATACAGCGCGACAGGTCGGGGCCGACGGAGCTCGCACGCATCTCGACCGTGGAGCGCCGAATCCCGTCGCGGTCCTCGTATTCGCTGGTGTACAGGTGGCCGACAACGATGACCGCAGAGCCCTTCCCCAACGAGGCACCCACCCCGGCGACCAACCGGCCCCAGCAATTGACGGTGACGAACAGCGAATTGCCCGGCTCCCAGGTGCCGTCGGCGCCTCGACGGCGCGAATTGCTCGCGACCCGGAATTTCATCACTTCCTGCGCACCAACCGTGCGGCGTTTGGGGTCGTTGACGATATTGCCGACCACAGTTACCGGCGTTTCGAACATGGCTCATATTCCTTTCCTCAGTTGTGGGCGGTGCCTTGGGTGGCGAGCCGGGCAAACCCGGCGACACCGCACCACCGTGCCGTCACCATTGAGCGTGGCGGCACCGACGGGCCGCGGCACGCCGTCGCCGCCCAACGGTCAGGCTGTGCACAAACACGTAGCTGTGGATCAGCGGTGCTGCTGCCGAGCTAACGGTGCCCCAAGGCGTCGCGACGGGCCAGTTCGGCGAGCATCGCGTTGTACGCGGCCAGGTCGGCGTCGTTGTTACGCTCGGCGGCGCGGTCCAGCCGCCGGGCGGCGCGCTCATCGCTGCGCGTCCATTGCACCAGCAACGCGATCATCACGATCACCAGCGGAATCTCGCCAGCCGCCCAGGCGATTGCGCCACCCAGTCGCTGGTCGCCCAGCAGATCGGTATGCCAACTCAGCTGCAGCGACCGGTAGAAACGTCCGCCGAGCACCTCGGAGGTGCCCATCAACACCACCCCGAAAAAGGCGTGCAGCGGCAACGACGCGATGACCACCGCCACCTTGGCCAGCGGCGGGATCGGCCGTGGCGTGGGGTCGACGCCGATGACCACCCAATAAAACAGGTAGCCGCTCAGCAGGAAATGCACGTTCATCGCGACATGACCGAAATGGCTGCCCACCGCAGCGCCAAATATTCCGCTCAGGTACAGCCCGTAGAACCCGCCCACGAACAGCACGGTCGCCACGATCGGGTTGGTCAAAAACCGCGACAGCCGGCTGTGCAGTGCAGCCAGCAGCCATTCCCGCATGCCCGGCGGCGCACCGCGACCGGCGATGGGCAGCGCCCGCAGTGCCAGGCTGACCGGGGCGCCCAGCACGAGCAGGATGGGGACCAGCATCGAGAGCAGCATGTGGGCCGCCATGTGCATGCTGAACATCGCCGGCATGTAACGGCCCGTCCCGGAGGATGTCACGAACAGCAGCGCTGCGCAGCCCAGCAGCCAGGACATCGTCCGCCCCGGCGGCCAGCGATCGCCGCGGCGGTGCAATCGCAGCACCCCAGCCACATACAGCGCTGCGAACACGATCGCCGCGCTGCCGAAGAGCAGATCGAAACGCCAGTCGAACAGCACGCGAGCCGGGGTGGGCGGTCCGGCGAGGGTGTAGCCGATCGCCACCTCGGGAATCGAGGGTTTGAGGATCGGCGGCGGAGGCGGCCGCGTGCGGCCCAGCCCGACCGCGATGCCGAACGTGACGCCGAACACCGCGGCCTCGATCAGCGCCAGTCGAATCAGCGCCCCCCGGTTGGTCGGATCGGCCTGCAGCGCGGCGACCCCGGTGCGCCGGTGACGCCAACCGATGAAGCCGAGCAGGCACAATGCGGCGAATTTGGCGATGACCAGCCGTCCGTAGCCGGTGCTCGCCAGATCGGAGGGCAGCACCCGCACCAGGGCATTGACGACACCGCTGCCCGCGACCGCGACAAAACACCACAAGGCCAGCAGCGAGAACCGCCGCGCGGCCAGGTCGGCGTGCTGGCCGCCGCTGATCGCGTGGACCAGCAAGACCAGCAGACCGCCGGCCCATAGGCTTGCCGCGGTGAGGTGGATCAGCAGGCTGTTGGTGGCCAGGTCGTGTGAACCGCCCGCCGAGGAGTGCCCGGTCAGCCCGAGCGGAACCAGACTCACCAGCGATCCGGCCAACAGCAGCGGTGTCCACGACCAGCGCAGCACCGCCAGACTTGCCACCGTCACGGCGGCGGCCAACACGGCCGTCCAACGCCACGCGTCTGAAATGTTGACCAGGCCGGCCAACGACCACAGCCTCAGCGGGTTGAGCTGGGCGGACAGCGGCCGGCCGGAGACATCGGAAATGGTCAGCGGAACCAGCAACGCCGCACCGACCGCCCACACCCCGGATGCCACCGTGCCCAGCCGCAACGCACGATAGCCGTCGCGGTCGAGTACACCGCTGTCTTGTGGCGGCACCATAAACGCCGCGAACAGGAACGAGCCGACGCCGAGCACCGCGGCGATCTCCGCCACCGCCCGCACGAACGGCAGCCCCAGGGTGGTCACCGGGCCCGGATCGGGTAACCCGGTGGCGGTCAGCGCGTCAGCCAGCGACAACGCCGCGATGCCGGCTGCGGTGCAGCCGGCGAGCGTAGCGACCCCGATCAGCAGCGGCCACGCCGCCGCATATCGGTGCACACCGGACATGCATCCAGGGTATGGCGCGCCGCGGCAAAGCCTTGCCCGGTGCCTGCGCTACCCGCCCGCACGCCGGCGCGCCGCGACTTCCCGGGCAATGAACTGGTCGCGCGCGATCTGCGCGACGTGGTCAAAGTCCCCCAGAATGCTCCGCAGTTCACGTCGAAACGCGATGCGGCGTTCGGCCAGGTCGTCCGCCAGCTCCAGCAGGTGTTGGTCGGCGACCACCTGGCGCGCTGTGGTGAATAGCAGCGTGGACACCGGTTCGCTGCTGCGCACTCGGCCCTGTGCGACGTACTGCCGGCCCACGCCGAGAGCCAGCCGGGTCAGCTCCTTCTCGCCGATGTCGGCCGGTGCGTCGCGCAGCACGTCGGCGACGATCTCGTACGCCTCGAAAAACACCCGCAGCATGGCGTCCGACATCAGCGGCCGCTTGTTGAACAGCATCGCGTCGATCTCGGCGCTGCCCGCAGCGACGTGAGCTTCCCAATCCTGGTGCCACGTCATCTCTGCAGCGATGTTGTCCCGGAACGACGCCGAATCCGCGAAGTAGAAATCGAATTTCAACAGGTCCCTCAGTCGCATCGCCTGCGTCCAGAACGCCTGCACCCGGTCGCCGCCGGCGTGCCCGGCATGGGCGAGTGCCAGTTCGACGATCGAGGTCTCCAGGAAGGCGTGGATCACCGAGTTGCGGTAGAACGCTGCGGCGTGCTCGTGCTCGGGGGCAATGCGCCACACGGGCTCCCGACCGCCGTCCACCCGGGTGACCGGATTCCCGTTGGACAGTGCGTCCACCGCCGCCCGCACGCCTTCGGGGGTACGCAGCCGCAGTGCGCTGGTGGTCATCGGGTTTTTCTTACGTTCGAGGTAATCCAGTGAATCCTGCAGGGTGTGATGTAACTGGTCCAGCGTCAAAGCCACCCCATGGGTGGTGAGCAGCAGCGCCGACACCAGCCCGGTGGCGTTCACCGGCGTCGCCTGCAAGATCCGCCAAGCGACTTCGAACGTCATCTTCTGCAAAGCAAGGCGTTTGGCGTCTGGGTTGGCGGCTATCGGGCCGTGCGGCGGGCCCAGATACTGCCGCATCGACACCGCCTCGGGAAAGCGGACGTAGATCTTGCCGTAGTTACGCTCACCCTGGGCCTTGATGAACTTGTACAACCAGCCCAAACCCTCGGCTTTTTTCTCCGCGCCGCGTGCATAGGCGGCGTACTCGGCGGTCTCGTGCAGCTGGTCGAAGCTGATCGAAATTCCTTGCAGCAGAATGTCGTCGCTGCGGCCGTCCAGATAGGCGTCGGCTACGTAGCTGATCAGACCAAGCTTGGGCGGCAACATCTTTCCGGTGCGTGATCGGGTGCCCTCGATCGACCAGCTGAGGTTGAACCGCTTTTCGACGACGTAGCCCACATACTCCCTGAGCACGTATTTGTAGAGCCGATCGTCGCCAATGTTGCGCCGGATGAAGATGACGCCGGACCGGCGCAACAGCGGGCCCATCACCCCGAACGCCAAATTGATCCCGGCAAACACATGAACCGGCGGCAGACGGTTCTGCTGCATCGCGACCGAGACCACTACGCCGTCGATGTAAGACCGGTGCGAGAACAACAACACCGCCGGATGAGCCTCCAGCGCGAGCCGCATCGCCGCCACCTGATACTCGTCGTAGTCGATTTCGCGGTCGAAACCCCGACTGAGCACCCGGCCGAGCACCGAGACGAAGTCGACGGACACGCGGCTCCACCCGGTCGCCAGCTCGTCCAAAATCTGTCCGGCTGCCTCGACAGTGGCACCCGGGATCTTGTCCAGGCCGGCGCGAAATCGCGCAGACGCCAATATCTCCGGCTTCACCAACCGCGGGGACTTATACTGCGGTCCCAGGATGCGGTACTCGGCACGTTCCATCGCCAGCAAAGCCCGGCGCGTGACAAAGTGCGCGAAATCGCGTGGGCTGTCACCCACCGTGAGGTCACGCCACTGTTGGCGCAGCTCGGAGACCTTCGCGGATTCACCCGCCACCACCCGGGCGCGCGCGGGCTCGGACCGCACGATACGCCGCTGCTGACGCTCACTGGGATGGTAGGGATCCCGACCCGGCAGCAAAGCCACGACCCGGCGCCACGGCGAGGCGGCCGCACGCGGCAGCCAAAACACCCGCACCGGAACGATGGACCGGTCCTCGTCGAGTTCGAGTTGTTCGACGAGTTTCGCCAACATCGCGGGCGGTGAATTGCGCGGCGGCAGCCGGAGCACGTCGATATGGGCGTCCGGGTGCTGCTCGCGCTGCCGATCCAGCCAATTCGCCAGCAGGTCGGATTCCACCGACGACGTCACAGACGCCAGGACCAGTGTGTCGCCGGTAGCGGTGAAGGTTCCGGTCGCGGAGGCTGGTGTCGTCACGGTCGTCCCTTCGGCCGAGGTCTGGCCTTGGCAGCCTTTTTCGCTGCGGAGCGCTTTCGTGGCACCGAGTTGGTCGCCCGTGTATAAAGGGCGGGCTCGGGCAGCTTCTCGACTGGCCAGTCGGCCAACGTGTCCAGGTAAAGTTGGCGCACCCCCGCGATCCGATGCTCCAACTCGTCGAGCTTCCAGTCGCTGACCGAGATCGGCGGGAACACGGCGACATCGACCGTGCCCGGGTTCATCGTGGTGGAGTTGCGCGCAGCGATGATTTCCGCGTTGCGGATCACGATCGGCACGATGGGGATGCCGGCCGCCATCGCGATCCGAAACGGTCCCTTTTTGAACGGCCCGACGGTAGTGGTGTCCACCCGAGTGCCTTCGGGGGCGATCACGATCGAAAGTCCCTGCCGCGCCCGCTTTTCGACTTCGTGCAGGGTCTCCACCGCAGCGGTCGGATCGTCACGGTCGATGAACACGGCGTCGAGCAGCCTGCCCAGCGTGCCCATGATCGGGTCGCTCGCCAGTTCTTTTTTGCCCACGCCGACCCAGTTGTCACGCACCAATGCGCTGGCGATGATCGGGTCGACCTGGTTGCGGTGGTTGAAGATGAACACGGCCGGACGCTGCGCGGTCAAATTTTCCGCACCGATGACGTTGAGATGTACCCCGCTGGTGGCCAGCAACAGCTGTGACCACGTGGAGGTGAAGAAGTTCACCCCGCGGCGTCGGCTGCGGGTGAGCAGACCGATCCCCAGCGCACCGGCGGCGACCGGGAACATCGACCCGATACCGGCAAGCGTCCGCAGCTGCGCGCCGATACCGCCCTGCCGGCTGGTGAACCGCAGGATCGGCCAGCCGCGACGCCGGGCGACGGCGGCCATCTTGCCTTCGGGATTGGTCGGCCGCGGATTTCCGACCAGGTACATCAACGCGACGTCCTCGTCCCCGTCGGCGTAGAAGTAGCTTTCCTTCAAGTCTATGCCGTGTTCGGCCGCGAACTTTTGCACTGCCGCCGCCTTACCTGGCCCCCACAGGATCGGCTCGACCACCTGTCCGGTGAGGATGCCGTTGCCGTCGGTTTGGAACTTGTTGCTCAAGGTGTTCGGGATGCCCAGGAAGCGGGCCACCGGATCGACTTGGATGGTCAGCGCCGACGAACTGAGCACCACGGTGTGGCCGCGGGCCAGGTGGGCACGCACCAACTCGCGCATCTCCGGGTAGATCCGCGATTCGATGCGCTGGACGAACAGCCGTTCGCCGATTTCTTCGAGGTCGCTCAGTGCGCGTCCGGCCAGTGCGGCGGCGGCCTTGCCGATCAGTTCTTCGAATTCGATGCGCCCGAGTCGATGGTTCAGGCCGGCCTGAACCATGCTGATCAGCTCGCCCACGCCGATGTCCCCGCGCCGCAAACGTTCCTGGGTGAGGATGACGGCGGTGAAACCGGCAACGAGTGTTCCGTCTAGATCGAAGAAAGCACCGATCTGCGGGCCTGGCGGGCTGGCCGCAATCTCGGCGACCGAACCGGGCAGCCGAAGATCGCGAGGTGATGCCCCCACTGCATCGTCGCCGACGTGGCTCATGAGCCTGACACCGACCGGGTCGACGAATCAGGTGGCTCGGCATCAAACGATGCAGGCACCGCGTGCGGTGCGGGTTCACCAGCCAGCGCGAGGATTTCGTCGAAGCCCTCGAGCAGGCAACGGGCGAACAGTTCCTCATCGCGGACGGCGGCCCGGTCGTAGCGAACGGTGACGGTGCAGTAGCCGCCCCGCGATATCAGCACTACCATCATCGCTACGCCGGGTAAGGGGCCGATACCGTACTGCCGCAGAATCTTTGCTCCGGCGATGTAGGTGTCGCCAGGGTAGACGGGAACATTGCTGGCCTGCACGTCCGAGGCGATCACCGAACCCGTCACGGATTCCAGCAACGGCGCGGGCAAGATGCTCAGCAGCGGCGCGATGGAACCGACGATGTCCATCGCGGGCTCTTCGCGGCGTTGGGTCATCTGCGCGCGGATCTTCCTCATCCGCTCGACTGGATCTGCCGTCCCCACCGGCGCCGCCAGGTTGACCCCGGTGAACCGGTTACCGCCGGCCGGATCCGATTGGGCACGCAGGTTTACCGGCACTGCCATCGGCAGGGTGGCGATCGGCACGCCGAGCTCCTGGTGGTAACGGCCTAACGCACCGCACAGACCGGCAAGATAGGCGTCGTTGATCGATCCGCCGCCCGCCTTGGCAGCCTTGTGCAGATCGGCGAGCGCTATGTCGACCGCTTCGGAGCGGCTGGCCAGGCTGCGACGTCGCAACAGCGGCGACGGCTCGGCCGCCCGGCTCATCACCCGCACGCTGGAGCGAGCGTAGCCCGCCGCCGCTGCCATCGCCGACGTCGGGTTGAGCACCGCGCGCCCAAGCGCCGACGCTGCTCCCCACAGGGCGTCCCGGATTCCTCCGACCACAGCTGTCGGCAGGCGGTTGAGGCCCTCGCGCATCAGGTCGGTAGGCGATAAATCCTCTGGAATCGGTTGCGGTGGTGTCGGCTTGGGTGGCGGGTCCCGCTCCATGTCGTAAATCTGGGCGAACATCTCAACGCTGCCCACCCCGTCGGTGACGGCGTGGGACAGATGCAGCAACGTGGCGGCTTTTCCGCCGGCGAGGCCCTCCACCAGCGTGGCCGTCCACAGCGGTCGCGCGATGTCCAGCGGGGACTGCAGCATCACCTCGGCCAGATCGAATACGTCGCGCAGCGTGCCGGGTTCCGCGACGCGCACCCGTCGCACATGAAAGTCCAAGTTGAAGTCGGGATCGACCACCCACCGCGGCGCCGTGGTCGGCAGCGTCGGGACGACCACCTTCTGGCGCAGGCGCAACACTCGCCGGGACACGTCTTCGAAACGGTTACGAAAGCGGTCCCAGTCCGGGTTCGTGTCAAGAACTTCCACCGCCATGATCCCCGAGCGGGTCCGCGGGTTTGCCTCCCCGCGATGCAGCAGATAGTCGACCGCCCCCAGCGCGGTCGGCAACCCGGCCGCGTCGAGGGGCTCAGCCACCGTCTCCCCCTCGGCGTGCCAGCTTTGCCATCGCCACTAAAGCCTCCCGTTACCCCGCTAACCCAAGTCTCTGCACAACGCTAGTCCGTCGACGCGGCGGTGGTAGCCGATTGGTCGGATCGGCTCCCCACAATGAATTCCCGTTCCACATCCCGCGAAACGCATTGGGATGCTGCCGAATTAGCAATTCAGCTAGCCGGTGTCACGTGTTTGCGCACGACACGGCGCCGCGACCGGAGATGTCGACCGTAGACAACACCCAAAAAGTCCGCGACGGCATCAGCAGCCAGACACGACCGGACCGTGGCCACGGTGTCAAACGCATGGTGCGCGTTGGTAAGCTCGGCATAACATACCGTTCCGGCCCCCGCATCGCGCAGCGCAGCGCAAAAGGCTCGGGCTTGCGTGCTGGGGATCACCGCGTCATTAGCCCCGTGCAGCACAAAAAACGGCGGGGCCGCGCTGTGCGCATGTGAAATCGGCGAGGCGGATTCGAATAGTGCCGGGTCGTCGGCATACCGGGCCTGCATCACGAATTGCTCGAGAAACGGCAGCATCATTTCGTGCATTTTCCCGACATCGGTGAAGTCGTAGACCCCGTAATAAGGCGCCGCCGCCTGCACGGTTGTGTCAACGTTTTCGAAACCAGGCTGCAGTTCCCGGGCATTGGCGGTAAGCGCAGCCAACGACGCCAGGTGCGCGCCCGCGGACCCGCCGGTGATCGCGATAAAGTCCGGATCACCGCCGTAGTCGGCGATGTTTGCCCGGACCCAGGCGATCGCCCGTTTGACGTCGATGATGTGCGCCGGCCAGGCCTTGCGCGGGCTTTTACTGTAGTCGATCGACACGCAGATCCAGCCGAGTTCGACCATCCGGCCCATCAGCGGATACGCCTGCCCCCGTTTGCCGTTGATCGACCATCCGCCACCGGGGACCTGGATCAGCACCGGGGCGCGACCGTCCGGCCGGGAGTCTGGATGACGCCAGATGTCCAACAGGTTGTCGCGACCGTCCGGCCCATAGGCGATGTCCGACGTCTGCGCCGCGTAACGACGGCGGTGTCGCGCCGCCTGCAACAGCCCGCCGTGCCGGACGCACTCGGAGTGGTCAGTGCTCGGATGGCGCACCAGGTCGTGGTAGCCGGGCCCGAAGGACTCCTGCAACGCGGTGGCAAGAATCCGGTCTGCCTGTTGGGCCGCCCACGTCGTGGCACGTCGACCGACCGAACGCGGTGTCACCCCGGACAGCGCGTGCCCGGTCACCACCTGGGGCGGAAATTCGTTCGAGAGCCAGCCCGCGAACCAGGTCAGCACCAACGGCGAGCCGCGCACTAGCAGGGCGCCGGCGCGACAGGCGCCGATCGGGCCCGCGGCCAGCTGCCACCCCTGTCGCAGCACCTCCGCTCCCGCCCGGGAGGCGCGGGTGGTGACGTTCAGGGCCATACTCATCGCAACGTCGCTCCTCGCCGTGCTCCGCGGCTCGCGGCCGTCCGTCGGGTTACGGGTGGATCACAGGTTAGCGAATCACACAGGTGGCCAATGACATTTCACCCGGCGTTGCGCATGCGACGCCGACGACTAAGGCGGCCGCCCTGCTCGCGACGAACAGCCCGGCACTCTGACCGGAGCCGGCTGTGGTTGCTGTTGGCTAGACTGGCCTGGTCATGCCTCCGTAGCTCAGTTGGACAGAGCACATGACTTCTAATCTTGTGGTCGCAGGTTCGAGTCCTGCCGGGGGCACCCGCCGGTTTACCCCTCGGCTGATATTTGACGGTTGTTTCGGCTGGTCCGTGGCGATTTCTGGATAGGGTTCGAGATAAGAGGGCATGAACCTCGGCACTGTCACTTCGGTCTGATCCGTCGCGAGCGGCGAGTGTGGGAGTCGCGCAACCCGTGGTGCCCGGCTTCGAAGCGCGACGCCAAGGCGTCGGTGCCGCCGCTGGCACCATTGACGTCGCGGTCGAGTCCCCCGGCGAGCTTGTTGAACGCGATCGCTGACCACGCGCGACGGACTGTTTGTTGAATTGGTCCACACCAGGAAGTACGATTTCTTACCCGAGAGTAATAATATTGCGTGTCCCTCTCACGGCGGATCGGCGTTGGCTAGCAGGAGAATTAGATTGAGGAGCTGGGCGGGTTGCGTAGCATGCACCAGGTCGCTGGCGGTTGCCGGTACCGTTGCACTGGCCTTCACGTCGGTGCTGGCCACGGTTCCAGGCTCGCAGCATCGCACAATGGTCAACGACCCGATGCTGCTCTCCGGAGAAACGCCCGTCGGTGCGGAACCGGCTCCGGGCCAGGGTGTGGCGGAGCTGATGGGCGGCAGCGGCGTCCCGATCCCACCGGACAATCTGGTGCAGACGGCTTTCGACAACTACGCCGTGCCAAACGGGTACGGGGATTACGCGCCCGAACGGCTTTTTACTCCCGAGGGGCTGCAATATATCTTAGGCTCACTGCACGGGTTGCTGTTCGACAAATCGGTGGCTGAGGGTGCCACCATCGTCGAGAGCACGATCACCCAAGAAATTGACGAGGGACATCCGGTCCTCGTCGGGGGTGTCTCGCAGAGTGCCACCATTAACGCGACGGTGCTGCAGGCTATCGCAGACGGCAGCTATCAACTGCCGAGCACCGACCAGCTGCCGCCGGGCTCCACGCCGCTGGCTTTCATCAGCCTCGGCGATCCGAGCGCACCAGACGGCGGCGTCCTGGAGCGGTTCAACTTTGCGCAGGACCCGCACGCGAGCATCCCGAGCCTGGGTATCACGTTTAGCGGCGGCGACCCGACCAATACCGGCATCCCCGACATCATCTATAACCTCGAATACGACGGTTTAGGCGACTTCCCGCAGTATCCGATTAACTTCGTATCCGACCTGAATGCGGTCTTCGGTATAGACCTCGTTCACAATCTGTACATACGGGGATTAATTGGACCGGACGTGGGGCTGACGCCCGCACAGATTGCCCAGGCGGTGCAATTGCCGGTCACGCCCGGATACGACGGTGGCACGACCTTCTACGAGATTCCCTTCACCGGGCAGCTACCGTTTGCTCAGGTGATACAGGATTTCGCGGGCAAACCCTTGGCCGACCTGCTGGCACCGGACCTGACAGTGCTAGCCAACCTGGGCTACGGCCCCGACCCCGACATCGGCTGGTCGACAACACCGGCGAATCTGCAGACCCCAGCCGAGTTGTTTTACCACCTCGACGGCGCACAGGTCCACGATATCCTTCAGGCGTTAGAGGTCGGAACCGCCCAGGGCATCCACAATTTCATGGCTGACCTGGCGAATCCGTCGGCGGCCGATATCCCCGCGATCTTCGCCGGCTTTGCCGACCCGGCCGCCAGCGCCACGGCGGGCGTCGCAACGTCGCTCGACGGCGTCGCCGACGATCTCAGCAACGCGGTGTCGACGCTCAGCGCGATGGGCACGGGGATCGGCGACGTCATCAATGCGCTCGTCACGGTGTTACCCGCCAACCTGGCGACGCTGTTTTTCGGCTACCTGCAGGAAGGCAACGTGCTCGATGCGTTCGGCATGCCGGTCGCGGCGAATACCGGACTCGACGCGTTGGGGTTCGGGGTCATCGCAGCCATCCTCCTGTCGAATCTGCCCACTGTCGAAAGCGACCTCGGCGCCGTTTTCGACCCCAGCACCTTCGTCGATCTTCTCGGCACCCTTTTCTAGCCGTCGGCGATGACCGGCCGTCGGGCAATGCTGGTGCAGGGAACCGCAGCGCAGCCGTTCGCGGGAGCCGACTAGCGTTAGTGCGTCGATCTCATCCCACCCCCGGAGACACCAGATGCCGGAGTCCGACCCCGTCTTGTACCGCGCCGATCATCGCGTGGCGCTGATCACCGTCAACGATCCGGACCGGCGCAACGCCGTCACCGCCGTGATGTCGGCGCAGTTACGCGCCGCGGTGCAACGCGCCGAAGCCGACCCCGACGTGCATGCCGTCGTCGTCACCGGCGCCGGCAAGGCGTTCTGCGCGGGCGCCGATCTACACGCGCTGGGTGCGGCGGCCGAGGAGAGCCTGCTGGCGATTTACGACGGGTTCATGGCCGTCGGTAGCTGCGCGCTGCCCACGATCGCCGCGGTCAACGGCCCGGCCGTCGGCGCCGGACTGAACCTGGCGCTGGCCGCCGACGTGCGCATCGCCGGACCCGCCGCGTTGTTCGACGCCCGGTTCCAAAAACTGGGCCTGCACCCGGGTGGGGGCGCGACCTGGATGCTGCAACGGGCGGTCGGGCCGCAAGTGGCCCGCGCTGCTCTGTTGTTCGGGATGCGCTTCGACGCGGAATCTGCTGTGCGCCATGGGCTGGCGCTCACCATCGCCGACGACCCGGTCGGCGCGGCATTGGAGCTGGCGGCGGGCCCTGCGGCCGCCCCACGGGAGGTCGTGCTGGCGACCAAAGCCACCATGCGCGCCACCGCCAGCCCGGGATCGGTCGACGTCGACCAGCATGAACTCGCCAAGCTGGCCGAACTGGGCCCGCAAGCCAGGTCGATCCGGTCCCCGGAGTTCGCCGCCCGGTTGGCCGCGGCCCGAAACGGGTAGTCCCCGTCGCCGATGGGCGCGCAGCGGGACTGCTAGGGACTCCGGTCAGCCGCCAGCTGCACAATCCGTTCGGCTCGCCGTAACACTGGCGCATCCACCATTGTGCCGTCAAATGCGAAGACGCCGCGTCGATCGGCGGCGGCGGCCAAGACGTGTCGCGCCCACTGCACCTGCTCGGGTGTGGGCGCGTAGCCGGCCCGGATCACCGGCACCTGGCCGGGGTGGATAGCAACCTTGGCGTCGAAGCCGACCGCGACGGCGTCGTCGACCTCGGCGCGCAGCCCGTCGAGGTCTTTGATGTCGAGGTAGACCGAGTCCAGCGCCAACCGCCCGTAGGCCTTGGCCGCCAGCAGCGACTGCGACCGGACGTGGCGGGCCACGTCACGATAAGTTCCGTCCGGGTGGCGGTTGGCAGTGCCGCCAAGCACGGCGAAGAGGTCTTCGGCGCCCCACATCACCGCGACGGCGTTGCCGGCGCGAACACTTTCCGTGACGGCGAGCGCACCCAGCGGCGACTCGACCAGCACGATCACGTCCAGCGGTGCCAGTGCGTCGACGTGTTCGGCTCCTTCGCATTTGGGCAGCATCACGGTGTCGTAGCCGGTGCGCGCCACAGCCTCCAGATCGAGCAGCTGGTCGGAAGTGCCGAACGCATTCACGCGCACCACGGTGCGGGCCGGGTCGAGCCGAACGTCGACAAGAGCCTGCCGGGCAGCCGGCCGGTCTGCGGCGGCCACTCCGTCCTCCAGATCGAGGATCACGATATCGGCCGTGGCAGTGGCCTTTTCGAATCGCTCGGGGCGATCCGCCGGGCAGAACAGCCACGCCGGTCCGGGATTGCGCAGCACCATCAGTCGACGTCCTCCCCCGGCCGCATGCGCACCAGCGTTTTGCGGGTCGCAGTCGCCACAACAGCGCCGTGCTGGTTGCGTCCGGTGTGCTCAAACGTCACGATGCCCTCCCCCGGACGGCTCCTAGACTCGCGCTTGTGGGTGATCACGGTTTCGGCATACAGCGTGTCGCCGTGAAACAGCGGTGTGGGAAAACCGATTTCGGAGAACCCGAGGTTGGCGACGATCGTCCCCTGGGTCAGCTGCGCGACGGACAATCCGACCAGAGTCGACAAAGTCAACATCGAGTTGACCAGCCGCTGGTGAAACGGCGGCAGCGCGTCGGCGAACGCTGCATCCAGATGCAGGGCCTGAGTGTTCATCGTCAGCGTCGTGAACAACACATTGTCAGCCTCGGTGATCGTCCGGCCCGGCCGGTGCAGATAACGCACGCCGATTTCGCACTCTTCGAACCACAGGCCGCGCTGGATGATTGCGCGCGACTCGCCGCTCACAGTCCCACCTCCCTGGCGATCAGCATCAACTGGACCTCACTGGTGCCTTCACCGATCTCCAGAATCTTGCTGTCCCGGTAGTGGCGGGCGACGGCGAACTCGTTCATGAACCCGTATCCGCCGTGAATCTGGGTGGCAGCCCGGGCGTTGTCCATGGCCGCCTCGCTGGCCACCAGCTTGGCGATCGCGGCCTGTTTCTTGAACGGCTTACCGGCCAGCATCAGCGCCGCGGCGTCGTAATAGGCGGTGCGCGCGGTGTGAGCGCGAGCCTCCATCCGGGCGATGGTGAACTCGACGGCCTGATACCGCCCGATCGGTTGGCCGAACGCTTCACGCTGCCGCGCGTATGTGACACTCTCGTCCACGCAGCCCTGCGCCGCACCGGTGGCCAACGCGGCGATCGCGATGCGGCCCTCATCGAGGATGCGCAGGAAGTTGGCGTAGCCGCGACCACGCTCACCGAGCAGGTTCTGCTGAGGCACCCGCACGTCGTCGAAGGTCAGCGGATGCGTGTCCGACGCCCTCCAGCCGACCTTGTCGTAGGCCGGTCCGACGGTGAGTCCCGGTGTGGGCGTGGGCACCAGGATTGCGGAGATCTCTTTCTGACCGTCGCGCACACCGGTGACGGCGGTGACCGTGACCAGTGTGGTGATATTGGTGCCGGAGTTGGTGATGAACTGTTTGGATCCGTTGATCACCCAGTCCCCGTCGTCGAGACGGGCGGTGGTTTTGGTCGCGCCCGCATCGGTGCCGCCACCGGGTTCGGTGAGCCCGAACGCACCCAGGGCGCGACCACTGATCAACTGCGGCAACCATTCCCGCTTTTGCGTCTCGGTGCCGAACCGATAGACCGGCATCGCGCCCAACGACACCCCGGCCTCCAGGGTGATCGCCACGCTTTGGTCCACCTTGGCCAATTCCTCCAAGGCCAGGCACAAAGCGAAGTAGTCACCGCCCATCCCGCCCCACTCCTGCGGGAATGGCAGCCCGAACAGGCCGATGTCGGCCATCCCGGCGACGACTTCATAGGGGAAAGAATGCTCGGCGTCGTGGCGGGCGGCGACCGGCGCGACCACGCTGCGCGCAAAATCGCGCACCGTCTTGGCCAACTGCTGATATTCGTCGGCAAGCAGCCCGGTGGCCAGGAAATCAGTCATCAGGGTCATCCTCTGCTGGTCGTGCGTTGCTGTGCGCGGTGATCCGGGCTAACCGCTGGCCCACCTTGACCTGGTCGCCGACGGCGACGAACAGCTCGACCACGCCGTGGACCGAGGCGGCCAGCGGGTGCTCCATCTTCATTGCCTCGACCGTGACCACGACGGTGCCGGCCTGGACTTCGGTGCCGTCGTCGACCCCGATCGCGACGACAGACCCGGGCATCGGGCTGGTCAATTCGACGTCCCCACCGTGCTCATCGCCGGGGCGGACCGGCGGTTCCCGCACTTCTTCGAGCACCGCGGTGACACCGTCGCCGGCTAACCAGATCTGGTGATCGGCCGCGGCGACGATGTAGGAGGTGCGCACACCATCTAGTGTGACGACCAATTGTCGACCTCCCAGATGCGCGGTGAGCGCGTGAGATTCGCCATCTTCGATGCGGGCCATTGCGGCCGTCGGAACTCCGGTGAGGTGGACGTGGTCGGTGCGGTCACCAGCGCGCAGCCGAATACTGACCGGCGCGGGCGCACCGATCCGCCACCCGGACGGCACTTCCCACAGGTCTGCACCCGGGGCGGGCCAACTCCGCAGCCATCGGTAGGCAGCCGCAGCGATGAAATGCGCGTCCGTCGGCGACGCGGCGACGAAACCGTCGGCGCGCCGGTCCAGCAGGCCGGTGTCGAGTCGGCCGGCGATCACGTCGGGGTCGGCAAGCAGATACCGGGCGAACTCAACGTTGGTGACAACACCGAGGACCGCGGTGTCGGCCAGGGCCCGGTCCAGCGCCCGCAGTGCCGCGGCCCGGCTCGTACCATGGGCGATGACCTTGGCCAGCATCGGGTCATACTCGCTTCCAACGACCGTCCCTGCCCGCAGACCTGAATCGACGCGAATACCCGCGCCTTCCGCTTCGGCCAGCTCCAGCACGTCGCCTCCGGTAGGCACAAACCCGCGGGCGGGATCCTCAGCATAGATCCGCGCTTCGATCGCGTGGCCGTGCAGAGCGATATCGGTCGTGGTCAGCTTCTCCCCCGCGGCAATCCGTATCTGCCATTCGACCAGATTCCACCCCGTCACCAGCTCGGTCACCGGGTGTTCGACCTGCAGGCGGGTGTTCATCTCCATGAAGAAGAACTCCTCGGGCCGATCGGCGGAGACGATGAATTCCACCGTGCCGGCGTTGATGTAGTCAACGCTTCGCGCGGTGTCGCAGGCGGCGGCGGCGATGCGCGCGCGGGTCGAAGCATCCAACAGTGGCGAGGGTGCCTCCTCGATCACCTTCTGGTGTCGCCGCTGCAAGCTGCATTCCCGTTCGCCCAGGTGCACTAGGTTGCCGTAGCTGTCGGCCAGTATCTGTACTTCGATGTGCCTGGGGCGCTGCACGAATCGTTCCAGAAACAAGGTGTCGTCACCGAAGGCGGCTTCCGATTCGCGCCGGGCGCCGAGCAGCGCAGCGGGCAGGTCGGCGGCCCGATCCACCAGGCGCATGCCTTTACCGCCGCCGCCGGCAGACGGCTTGACCAGCACCGGGTAGCCGATCTCGTCAGCGGCGGCGATCAGGTCGGCGTCGGTCAGTCCCGGCCGCGCAATGCCGGGAACGACAGGTACGCCGAACTCCGACACGGTCGCCTTGGCGGCGATCTTGTCGCCCATGGTCTGGATGGCTGCAACGGGGGGCCCGACAAAAACCACGCCGGAAGCCGCCAGTGCAGCAGCGAAATCGGCGTTCTCGGAGAGAAACCCGTATCCCGGATGCACGGCTTGTGCGCCGGTGCGCACCGCTGCGTCGACGACGGCGGCGATGTTAAGGTAGCTGTCCCGGGCCGGCGCGGGACCGATCCTGACTGCAAGGTCCGCCTCCGCGACATGACGGGCAGTGGTGTCGGCGTCGCTGTAGACGGCTACCGAGCGGATGCCCATCGCCTTCAACGTGCGGATCACCCGCACGGCGATTTCTCCGCGATTGGCCACCAGGACGGTGCGCAGCTCTCTTATCGCCATGTTCCGCTACATCCGGAAGACGCCGTAGGAGACTGGCTCGATCGGCGCATGTGCTGCGATCGAGAGAGCAAGACCGACAACGGTTCTGGTGTCAGCGGGGTCGATCACACCGTCATCCCACAGCCGAGCCGTCGAGTAGTAGGGGTTGCCCTGATGTTCGTACTGGGCGCGGATCGGGGCCTTGAACGCGTCTTCCTCCTCGGCCGTCATCTCCCCACGCACCGTCGCCAACACCGATGCCGCCTGTTCACCGCCCATCACCGAGATGCGCGCGTTGGGCCACATCCATAAGAAGCGTGGCGAATACGCCCGCCCGCACATCGAGTAGTTGCCCGCGCCATAGGATCCGCCGATGACCACGGTCAGCTTAGGTACCCGCGCGCAGGAGACGGCGGTGACCATCTTGGCACCGTGTTTGGCGATACCCCCGGCCTCGTAGTCCCGGCCGACCATGAACCCCGAGATGTTCTGCAGGAACAGCAAAGGCACCACCCGCTTGTCACAGAGCTCGATGAAATGTGCTCCTTTGAGCGCGGATTCGCTGAACAGCACCCCGTTATTAGCCAATATGCCCACCGGGTGCCCGTGAATGCGGGCAAATCCGGTGACCAGTGTGCTGCCGTATTCGGCCTTGAATTCGCTGAATTCGCCGCCATCGACCACACGGGTGATGACCGCGTGCACGTCGTAGGGAATTCTGGCATCGACCGGAACGACATCGTAGAGCTCGCGCTGGTCGGCGATCGGCTCCACACTTGGCCGCACCTCCCAGATCGGCGGTTGGCGCGGGCCCAGCGTGGCCACGATGCGACGGACGATGCGCAGCGCGTCGAGGTCGTCATGAGCGAGATGGTCTGTGACGCCGGATGTTTTCGCGTGCAGATCACCACCGCCGAGTTCTTCGGCGGTGACCACCTCTCCGGTAGCAGCCTTCACCAGCGGCGGGCCGCCCAGGAAGATGGTGCCCTGATTGCGGACGATCACCGCCTCGTCACTCATCGCCGGCACGTAAGCCCCACCTGCCGTGCAGGATCCGAGCACCGCAGCGATCTGCGGGACGCCCTCGGCACTGAGTTTGGCCTGGTTGTAAAAAATCCGGCCGAAGTGGTCCCGGTCGGGAAACACCTCGTCTTGCCGCGGCAGGAACGCGCCGCCGGAGTCGACGAGGTAAATGCACGGCAACCGGTTCTGCCCGGCGATCTCCTGTGCCCGCAGATGCTTTTTGACGGTGATCGGATAGTAGGTACCGCCTTTGACCGTCGCATCATTGGCCACGATCATGCATTCGCGGCCGCAGATGCGGCCGATGCCGGTGATGATACCTGCGCCGGGGCACTCGTCGTCGTACATGCCGTCGGCGGCCAGCGGCGCGATTTCCAGCAGCGGACTGCCGGGATCGAGCAGGCCGTCCACCCGGTCGCGAGGCAGCAGCTTGCCTCGCTCGACGTGGCGGACGCGGGCGCGTTCCGGACCGCCGAGGGCCGCCGCAGCCAGCTTGTCGCGCAGTTGTGCTACCAACGCACGGTGCGCCGCCGGTGAAGTCATCTGGGGTCCGCCGATTTCGGTTAATGACAAATAACTCGTGTTATGTTAGTAGTGATTAACCGAACTGTCCAGGAGGCCGCCATGGCATCGTCTGCCCCGGCCAACCACGAAGACCCCACCGGGTTCCCCAGTCGTCGCAGCCGGCTGAAATCCGACCGCCGAGCACAGCTACTGGCGGCGGCCGAGCGGCTGTTCGCCGAACGGGGTTTTCTGGCGGTGCGGCTGGAAGACATCGGCGCGGCCGCCGGTGTCAGCGGCCCGGCCATCTACCGGCACTTTCCCAACAAGGAGTCGCTGCTGGTCGAGTTGCTGGTCGGGATCAGCACCCGGTTACTCGCCGGCGCTCGCGCGGTGCGATCGCGCAGCGGCGACGCGGCCGGGGCGCTGGAGGGATTGATCGACCTGCATCTCGACTTTGCCCTCGGCGAACCGGATCTGATCCGCATCCAGGACCGCGACCTAGCCCACTTACCGGCGGCCGCCGAGCGCCAGGTCCGCCGCGCCCAACGGCAGTACGTCGAGATCTGGGTGGGTGTGCTCCACGAGCTCGAACCTACCCTCGCCGAGGCCGATGCCCGACTGATGGCGCATGCGGCCTTTGGACTGCTGAACTCCACACCGCACAGCATGAAACCCGATGACAGCAGAGCGGCCCAGATAACCCGGTCCCGCGCCGTGCTGCGGGCGATGACGCACGCCGCGCTCACGGTCGGCGACCAGTGCCGCTGATGGGTCGTCGCCCGAATCGAATCCACGCGGCGGACGGCCGGGTCAGCCAGCCTCGATGTTGTGCTGCAGGTACTCTGCAGCCATGAGGTGGGCATGAACGATCCACGTCGACTTGAGCAGACCGGTCGACAGGGGGCCGAACCAACCCTGCGGTTTCACCAGCCTTATCCCGGATACGCGGATCCCCCCTCGGATCCGGTCGATGCCGAGCCGTCGTCCGCTGCTCACGGCCAGAGCACAGCACCCAACCCCACCGAGCAGCGGCCCCGGTACCATCCGCAGGAGCAGGCCACACGGGATCGCCCGCGGCAGTTGCCGCCGGACCGGGCGAAGACCCCGCGGTGGTTATGGGTCACCGCAGCCGCCGCGGTCGCCTTGGTCATCGTCATGGTCATCGCCCTCGTGATGTCCAACGGCTCGGCCAAGGATCAGGCAGTGGTCCCGCCACTGCCCGCGATGCCGAGCTCCAAGACTCCGGTCTCGACGTCGGCCGCGCCCTCGCCTCCCGCTTCGTCGACACCTGGCAGCACTGCCACCACGGCGGCCCTGGACCCCGTCGTCTATAGCGTGACCGGAGAAGGTCGCGCCATTAGCATCACCTACCGCGACAGTGGCGACGTGATAGCGACCGAGTTCAACGTGGCGCTGCCGTGGAGCAAGGAAGTCAGCCTGTCGAAGTCGGGCAACAATGCCAACGTCACGATCGTCAACATCGGCCACGACGTCACCTGCACGCTCACTGTGGCCGGGACGCAGGTTCGCCAGCGCACCGGCGTGGGGCTGACGATCTGCGACGCGCCGGCCTGAGCTTTACCCCACGAGGAGCTCTGCACCGCCGCCGGGCTCACGCCGCGCTTTGCGGCAGTTCCACGGTGTCGTGACGGGCTGGTGTGCGCACCATGACCATGGCCAGCAGCCCGGCACCCAGCACCACGCACAGTCCGCCCAGACCGGCCCGGATGGCGCCGAACACGTCGACGAACACCGAGAACAGCCATGGTGCCAAAAACGACACCGCTCGTCCCGTCATCGTGTAGAGGCCGAAGGCCACGCCTTCCATGCCGGGGGACGACATCCGCAGCAACAGCGTGCGCGCCGAGGATTGCGCGGGCCCGATGAACACACACAGCAGCAGTCCACACAGCCAGAACGCACGCGGCCCGGACAGCATCAGCAAGGTGAGCGCCATCGTGATGATCGCCACCAACGACGCCACGATGACTGGCTTAGACCCGATCCGGTCGTCGAAGTGCCCGCCCGCCACCGCGCCCAACGCAGCCACTACGCTTGCGGCCACTCCGAAGATCAGCACGTCGGCCTGCGAGATGCCGTACACGTTGACACCGAGCACCGCGCCGAAGGTGAATACTCCGGCCAGCCCATCCCGGAAGACGGCGCTGGCCAGCAGAAAGTACACGAGGTTGTGATCTCGGCGCCACTCGTCGCGCAGATCCCGCCACAATCTGCGGTACCCGCCCAGCACGTCCGCCGTGGGGTGCGAGGGCTCGGCCGCGGGCAGCCGATGGGCAGTCAACAGCAAGGGCAGCGCCAACAGCGCGAGCCAGCCGGCGGCCACCAGCATCGCGACCCGGATGTTGGTGCCGCCACTGGTGGGCAGATTCAGCAGGCCGCGAGTGTCACCGTGTCCGGCAACGAAGCCGGTGTACATCACCAGCAGCAGCGCGACGCTGCCCACGTATCCCGACGCCAAGCCCAAACCGGAGATCCGGCCCGACGTCCGCGGTGTGGAGAGCTGACGCAGCATCGCGTTGTATGGGACGCTGGCCAGGTCGGAGCATGCCGCCGTACCTGCGAGCAGCGCCAATCCGGCCCACAGGTACCCGGGCTGGTTGCGGATGAGGCTCATCGCACCGGTCAGCAGTACAGCGAGGCCGGTCAGGACGGTCAATACCGCACGACGCCGATTCGGAGCCTCCGCCCACACGCCGACGACCGGTGCGAGCGTCGCGATGGTCAACCCGGCGACCGCCAAAGCACGGCCCAGCCAGCTGGCCGGTGAACTGCCGCCTTGCATGCCCTGGCCCACGCTCCCGGTCAGGTAGACCGAGAACACGAACGTCACGACGATCGCGTTCAGGCCGGTCGCACCACAGTCCCACAACGCCCACGCCACCACCCCGCATCGCTCGAAGGTGGGTGCACCCGACGCCGGGTTTCTCATCCGGGCACTCTAGCGAAATCGTCAGCAGCGACCCGCCACGCCCGGCTCCGCCGCGCTCGCGATCGCTGCGGGCCGGCCATGTCTACGATTGGCCGCATGCCCGTACCCGTTCCCAGCCCCGAGGCTCGAGCCGTGGTCACCGGCGCCTCGCAAAACATCGGTGCGGCGCTGGCTACCGAACTGGCCGCGCGCAGCCACAACCTGATCGTCACTGCGCGACGCGAGGACGTGCTGACTGACCTGGCCGTCCGCCTCGCCGACACGTACGGCGTCACCGTCGAGGTGCGTCCGGCCGATCTCACCGACCCTGCCGACCGGGCGAAGTTGAGCGACGAATTAGCGAGCCGGAACATCTCGATTCTGTGCGCCAACGCCGGGACCGCAACGTTCGGAGCGGTGTCGAGGCTCGACCCCGAAGTAGAAAGGGCCCAGGTTCAACTCAACGTGATTGCGGTGCACGAACTCACGTTGGCGGTGTTGCCGGGCATGATCGAGCGCCGAGCGGGCGGCATCTTGATTTCTGGTTCGGCAGCAGGCAATTCACCGATCCCCTACAACGCGACCTATGCGGCCACCAAAGCGTTCGTGAACACCTTCAGCGAGTCGCTGCGTGGTGAACTGCGCGGCTCCGGTGTGCACGTCACATTGCTGGCACCGGGCCCGGTGCGCACCGTACTCCCGGATCCGGCACAGCAGTCCCTAGTGGAAAAACTGGTGCCCGACTTCCTGTGGATTTCGACCGACTACACCGCCCGCGTCTCGCTAAATGCGTTAGCGCGCAACAAGATGCGCGTGGTTCCCGGTCTGACCTCAAAAGCCATGTCGATGGCCAGCCAGTACGCTCCGCGTGCGGTCGTGGCGCCGATAGTAGGCAGCTTCTACAAGAGGCTGGGCGGGTAGGCAGCAGCACGGACTCGCGAGCGACGACCACAGCCCTGACGTCTGTCTTGCGACTAGCGCCGACGCCGACCTGTGCCGAAAAGGCCGCGGGTAATTTCGCGCACACTGGTGGTCACCGCCGACCGCAAGACACTTTTGACCGTCGGATTGCTCAGCACCTGGTCGAGCATGCCGGGACCCTCGGCGGGTATGGGCATCGGCGGCACCTCGATGTCGGAGGGCAACGGCGTGGAATCAGCCGGTGTTTGGGGATGCGCGGGCGGCCTGAGCTTGGCAGACAGCAGTTCGTAGGCCGACTCGCGGTCGATCGTCTGCCCGTACTTGGCTTGCAGCGGGCTGGTCTTGGCCTCCTGCTTGATGGCGTCAGCGCCGATCGCGCCCATCATCGACCGCGGCGCTCGCATCCGCGTCCACGCTACCGGCGTGGGCGCTCCCCGCTCGGACAGCACGGTGACGATGGCCTCGCCGATACCCAACGACGTCAGAGCCGATTCCAGTTCGTAGACATCGGTCTTGGGATATGTGCGAACCGTCTTGGTGAGGGCCTTCTGGTCGTCGGGGGTGAAAGCGCGCAATGCGTGCTGAACCCGAGCGCCCAACTGCGAGAGCACCTGATTGGGGATATCGGTCGGCAGCTGGGTGGAAAAGAATACCCCCACACCCTTGGAACGGATAAGCTTCACGGTCTGCTCAACCTGCTCGAGGAAAGCTTTCGACGCGCCGCTAAACAGCAGATGTGCCTCGTCGAAGAAAAAGACCAGCTTAGGTTTGTCCAGGTCGCCGACCTCGGGCAGGAACGTGAACAGGTCTGCGAGCACCCACATCAGGAAGGTGGAAAACAGCACTGGGCGCACGGCCTGGTCCCCGAGCTCGAGCAACGAGATCACCCCGCGGCCCCGGTCATCGACGCGCACCAAGTCTTGGGGGTTGAGCTCAGGCTCGCCGAAGAAGGTGTCGGCGCCCTCAGCTTCCAGGTTGACAAGCGCCCGCAGAATGACGCCGGCTGTCGTCGGCGACACTGCGCCAAGATCTTTCAGCGCAGGCTTGCCCTCGTCGCTGGTGAGATAGCTGATCACCGAACGCAGATCTTTCATATCAAGTAGCGGCAGACCCTGCTGATCGGCCCAGTGGAAGATCAGGCTGAGCGTCGACTCCTGGGTAGCGTTGAGTCCCAGTACTTTAGACAGCAGGATGGGGCCGAAGCTCGAGATGGTAGCCCGCACCGGCACACCGATTCCGGCAGTGCCCAGCGAGAGGAACTCCACCGGGAAGCCCACCGGTGCCCAATCGTCGCCGGTCTCCTTGGCGCGGGTCGCCGTCTTGTCGCTGGCTTCCCCGGCCCGCGCCAGGCCGGACAGGTCGCCCTTGACGTCAGCCATCAGCACCGGTACGCCCGCGGCCGACAGCTGCTCGGCGATCAACTGCAACGTCTTCGTCTTGCCGGTGCCGGTAGCCCCGGCCACCAGGCCGTGCCTGTTGACGGTGGCCAGCGGAATGCGGATCTGCGCGGCCGGGTCGACGCTACCGTCAACGACCAGACTGCCAAGTTGCAGTGCCTGGCCGCCAACCGCGTAACCGGCCGCGATCTGTTGTGCGGACGTCGTGCCGGGTGTCGATCGAGAACTCATCGTGCTGCTGTCCTTTCCCCACCCGGTGCTGCCCGGGATGACATTACTGGCGACCTGCGCCGCAGGGACAAGTCTTGCCGCTAGCGTGGGCATATGTGAACGCTGTACGGGACGAACTGGTGTGGATCGACTGCGAGATGACCGGGCTGGACCTGGCTTCGGACAAGCTGATCGAGATCGCGGTCCTGGTGACCGACGGAGACCTCAACATTCTCGGCGAAGGCGTCGACGTGGTGATCCACGCCGACGACACAACGTTGTCCTCGATGATCGATGTCGTCGCCGATATGCATACCCGTTCGGGCCTGATCGCCGAGGTCCGCGCCTCGACGGTCGACGTGGCCACCGCCGAGTCGATGGTCCTCGACTACGTCCGCACGCATGTCAAGCAAGCCCGTACCGCGCCACTGGCCGGCAACTCGATCGCCACTGACCGGGGATTTATCGCCCGCGACATGCCCGCTCTGGACTCCTACCTGCACTACCGGATGGTCGACGTCAGCTCGATCAAGGAACTGTGCCGGCGGTGGTACCCCCGCATCTACTTCGGCCAGCCGGCCAAGGGTCTGGCGCATCGGGCAATGGCCGACATCCACGAATCCATCCGGGAACTCATGTACTACCGGCGCACCGTATTCGTACCGCCGCCAGGGCCGGATACCAGCGAAATCGCGGCGGCAGCCGCCGAGCTGGGGGCGGTGCCGGACGTGCCGGAGGATATCGATTCGGCCGCCGAGCACCCGAGCGGTTAGTATCGACGTCGCCGCCCATTGGCGCGACGGGCGGCGATGGTGAGTGTAGTTCAGCTGGTAGAGCACCAGGTTGTGATCCTGGGTGTCGCGGGTTCGAGTCCCGTCACTCACCCGAGCGAGACCCTCGCTTCCTGGGACGAGCGGCAAATGGTGATCCAGGTCACCGGCGACCGAGTGGCCGTCACGCGTCGGCGTTACCGGCGCGCCACTGCTCCCACGGGATGTTCCAGTCGCCGAGCCCTTCGGTTCCTGGCAGCGTCGGGCCGACGGTGTTGATCACCTCGACAATGTCGCCGCGTTTGGTGTGCTCGTAAAACCACCGCGCGTTGCTGGGGCTGACGTTGAGGCAACCGTGGCTGGTGTTGGTATGCCCCTGCGCGCCGACCGACCACGGCGCGGAGTGGACGTACACCCCGCTGTAGGACATCTGGGTGGCGTAATCGACCTCGGTGCGATAGCCGTTCGGCGAGTTGACCGGGACCCCGTACGTCGACGAGTCCATGATCATGTGCGCGAACCGCTCACCGATGATGTAGATCCCGTTGGCGGTCGGCGTGCTGTCCTTGCCCATCGAGATCGGCATCGTCTTGACGACCTCACCGTTGACCCGCACCGTCAGCGCCTTGGTGGTGTCGTCGGCGGTGGCGATGACCTCGTCACCGATGGTGAAGTGGGTGCTCACATTGTCCTCGCCGAACAACCCCTCACCCAGGTCGACACCGTAGGTGTTGACCGCGACGTCAACGACGGTCCCGGGCTTCCAGAATTCCTTCGGCCGCCACCGCACCTCGCGATTAGTCAGCCAGTAGAACGCACCCTCGACCGGCGGGTCGGTGGTGACTGTGACGGCCTTTTCCGCCGCGGCGCGGTCCGCGATGTTTTCGTCGAAGCGAATCGCCACCGGCTCGCCGACGCCGACGACCTCTCCGTCACCTGGCATCACATAGGGCATCGTCAGGTTCTGCGGCGAATGGGTCCGGAACGTCATTTGACTGGTCGTCTCGCCGCCCAGCCCGCGCGCTACGGCAGTCAGCGTGTAGCGCCGGTTGTAGCCCAACAGCTCGGTGGTCTTCCAGTGCACCCCGTCGGCACTGAGCTGACCACTCACCGATCTGCCGTTTTCGTTGACCATGGTGACCGAGGCCAGCACTCCGGCGTCGGCGCTCACCGTCACCGGGGCATCCACCGCGACGCCGACGGCGCCGTCGGTCACCGACGCGGTCAATTTGGGAACCAGCAAGTCGCCGAACGGCGTGCCTTTGTCGAAAATCACGGCGCGTGGCGGTGTGCTGCTGCCGCTGCTGCAGCCGGCAACGCCGAAAATCGCAACCGGCACCGTCAGCGTGGCCACCCACAACCGGTAGCGACGCGCGACGGTCACCGAACGACCTGCCATCTAGCTTGCTCCCCCTTGGACCCGCCAACCCGGTACTACCGGGTATTAGTCTAGTGGTGGACAACGCAAGGACATTGGTCGGACATCCCATGGATTCGCCAGGTGACCCGATGGCTGTTAGTCTCGCAAGTCGAGAAAAATCCGGCGCCGTTAGCTCAGTTGGTAGAGCAGCTGACTCTTAATCAGCGGGTCCGGGGTTCGAAACCCTGACGGCGCACCAGCTCAGACCATATTGCCGCCCGCTCCAGTCGCCATGGTGTACACGGAGGTCACCACATCGGCGACCAGCGCAAATCCGACCACGCGAGGCGGTACGCGCAGCGCGAAGGGCTACAGGTTTGCTCCTTTGGTGCAGGACCAACCGCACAGAGGCAAATCAGCGGGTCCGGGGAATGCCCGCCAGGCCTGCAAATCGGTTCGTTGGCCGGTGCTCGAAGCGGTCGTCGGTAAAGGGGGCAGCGACATCACCGCATCAACGGCATGAGCGCAGACACCGACAACTCGCCCGCAGGGCGGCCACTATGGCGCCAAGTTCGCCATGTCTGCCCCGAGCTCGAAGATCGCGATGGCCACGTCGGTCGCCCCAACGGGGAGAAGAAAAACTCATCAACGGCGGCGGCGGCTAGCCGGAGGTCGGCCAGCCATAGCCCGAATTCAGCACCATCTAAGCCAGAACCGCTCGCGATGGCGGCGTCAAGCCCCTGGTCGGCGTTTGTCACGGCCTCGATACCCAAAGCCGCTTCCTGGATGGTCGGGGTGACTAACAACTGGTTCTGCAGATTCGTCAGGAGTCGTTGTAGGGCGAGAGTTGATCCAGCGAGTCAATAGACTGCTCGAACGAGGGTAACGAACTCAACTGTTGTACCAAATAGTCTTGGGAGTGCAGGACATTCGGGAAAAGTGCTAAATCATCCTCGGCGAGCTGCGTGCTGAGCGCGCTGCTTGCTTGGTCGAAGTCGGTGACGAGACCAGCGAATGCGTCTGCGGAGATCGGGCTGGACCCGTCGTCGGCGTGGGCAATGCCCATGCCGGTGATCATGGCGACGACCCCGCCGACACCCAGAACCAGGCGGATGCCCAGCCGGCGGATGCAACCGTAGGTAAGAAGTAAGAAGATCGTCAGACATCGACAAGCCCAGGTTATCAGCTTTTGTGGGGATCTCAGCGTACAAGACTGGACCGGCGTGGGGTCATCGTGGCAATAACCGTATGGTCGGGCTGCCCTGCCGTGGTCGTGGGCTTGGCGCTACCGTTCTCGATTGGTGAGCAGGAGTGGATCGAGGCGAACCGACCCTTGACTAGACAACGGAAAGTCCCTACTTAGCGGTTGCGGATCCGGTGGACCACCACGACGATGACCAGCGCCCCGATCCCGGCCAGGGTGACCGCCACCGCGGGCTTCTTGACGAATGCGATTGCCCGGGTCTTGGCGTCGGCGGCGAGGCGGCGCGGACTGGCCCGCTCAGCGAGCGAGTCGACGGTGGCGGCCAGCTGTTCGCGGGCCTGGTCGATCTCTCGCTTGATGGTGTCGGGATCCCGGTCCGCCACGCTCGTCCTCCCTTTCCTCCCGCGCCACAGGCCGTGCCCGGCTGCCGGCGGGCACCTTCGCACTACCCTAGATCAGCCGACGCCGATCCCGACGCGCCGGTAAACAGAAAGGAAACGAGTTGACTGAAACCGTCCGCCTGCAGCCCGGCGACAAAGCACCCGCGTTCAGCCTTCCCGACGCCGACGGCAACACCGTGTCGTTAGCCGACTACCGCGGCCGCCGAGTGATCGTCTACTTCTACCCGGCGGCGTCCACACCCGGCTGCACCAAAGAGGCCTGCGATTTCCGCGACAACCTGCACGACCTCAACGAAGCCGGGCTCGACGTCGTCGGCATCTCCCCCGACAAACCGGCGAAGCTGGCCAAATTCCGCGACGCCCAAGGCCTGACGTTCCCACTGCTGTCCGATCCGGACCACAAGGTGTTGACCGCCTGGGGCGCCTACGGCGAGAAGCAGATGTACGGCAAAACGGTGCACGGCGTCATCCGCTCGACGTTCGTCGTCGACGAGAAGGGCAAGATCGCCGTCGCCCAGTACAACGTCAAGGCCACCGGCCACGTGGCCAAACTGCGACGCGACCTGGCCGTCTAAATGAGGTTGGCCAGCAGCAGCGCTTCGGCGGCTGCGGCACGTTCCAGTACCCCCAGGTGCAGACTCTCGTTGACGCTGTGCGCCTGCGAGGCGGGATCTTCGACGCCGGTCACCAGGATCGTCGCCTGCGGGAACGTGGCGGCGAACTCGGCGATGAACGGGATCGAGCCGCCCATCCCCTTCTCGACGGGCTCTGTGCCCCAGGCCTGGCCGAAGGCTGCACGCGCGGCCGCATACACCGGCCCGCCGGCGTCGATCGCATAGGGCTGACCGATGTCACCGGGCGTGACCCTCACGTGAGCACCCCAGGGGACGTGCTGTTCCAGATGGCTGCGTAGCGCGTCCAGGTGCGCGGCGGCGTCGCCGCCGGGGGCGACCCGCATACTGACTTTGGCACGAGCGCACGGGATCAGGGTGTTCGACGACTCCGCAATCGGCGTGGCATCGATGCCGACCACTGTGATCGCCGGCTTGGCCCACAGCCGCGCCGGCACCGAGCCGGAGCCGATTTCGAGCACCCCATCGAGTAGCCCGGATTCCGCGCGCACCCGCTCGGCGGGGTAATCGACGGCAGCGGCGGTACTTTCGTGCAAGCCGGCCACCGCGACGTTGCCGTCGTCGTCGTGCAGGCTGGCCAACAACCGCACCAGCACGCTCAGCGCGTCGGGAACCACGCCGCCCCACAGCCCGGAGTGCAGCCCGTGGTCCAGCGTGGCGACCTCCACGATGCAGTCGACCAGGCCACGCAGCGACACCGTCAGCGCGGGGACCTTGGTGCTCCAATTGTCCGAGTCGGCGATGACGATCACGTCGGCGGCCAGCACGTCGGTATGGGCGGTCAACAGGCGGCCCAGCGAGGGGGAGCCCGACTCCTCCTCGCCCTCGACGAACACCGTCACCCCTACCGGTGGCCGGCCGCCGTGTGCTCGGAAAGCGGCCAAATGTACTGCGATGCCTGCCTTGTCGTCGGCGCTGCCGCGCCCGTAGAGTCGCCCGTCACGTTCGGCGGGCTCGAACGGCGGGGTCAACCACTGCGTGTGGTCGCCTTCGGGCTGGACGTCGTGGTGAGCATACAGCAGTACCGTCGGCGCTCCGGGAGGCGCAGGATGACGCGCGATGACTGCCGGTGCGCCGCCCTCGCTGACCGTGCGGACGTCGTCAAAACCCGCTTGCGTCAACAGGTCGGCGACTACGTGCGCGCTTCGGTGCACCTCCTCGCGGCGGGACGGGTCGGCCCACACCGATTCGATGCGTATGAGGTTCTCCAGGTCGCGGCGCACCGACGGCAACACCTCGCGCACGCGTTCGACCAGATCACTCATAGCCTCGAGGCTAGTCCGCGGTGGACCCAAGTACGCCGTCACGCTGGCGTGACGCTCGGCGGCTACGGTAACGCTGGGGTGACGCTCGGCCTCGGAGCGCCCGTTACGGCAGCTCCAGGATGGCCACTGCCGCGGCGGTATCGCCTTCATGGGTCAGCGACACATGGATCGTCACGTCCTTCAGGTGCTGGGCGATGGCGCCGGCAAGCCGGACCCGTGGTCGTCCCCACATATCAGTGATCACTTCGATATCGCGGTGTATCCCCTCTGGAAGCACTGGCCGCTGGGCAAACCGCGACCCCGACCACGCCTTGATCACCGCTTCTTTCGCCGCCCAGCGGGCGGCTAAGTGCCGGGCCGCCGACGAGCTCTTGTCCGAGGCGTCGCGTCGCTCACCGGGCGTGAACGTCTCCGCGAACACGGTGCCGGGCTGGTCGACCTGGTCGGCGAACTCCGAAATGGACACCAGGTCGATACCCACTCCGACGATGCTCATCGGCGCCGCTCCTCCTCATCGCTTCGCTCTGCATCGTCACCGGCACGGCTCATCGGCCGAGACGCTAGCCGAGGCTCACCGCAGGTAGACCTCGCCATCGCCCAGCCGCGCTGAAGCGTCCAGCAACATCGCCGCCTCCTGCCACTTCTCCGGCATCGCCGGGTCGAAACGGCGGTCGGTCGGCCGCTCATACATCGGCGGACCGCCGGCGATCGCGGCCGCCAGCCGACGCTGACCGGCCAGCAGCCGGGCATCGGCGCGCCGCTGGTACTCCGCCTGCTGCGCGGGATCCAGAGTGGCCAGAAACGCCTGGGGATGCACCAGCGCGATCAGACCCGACACGTGACCGAACCCCAGACTCGTCACCAGCCCGGCCTTGAGCGGAAACTTGCCGCCGAGCCGCAGCGTCTCGCGGACCCACACCAAATGCGCGGCGCCGGCCAACTCGTCGTCGACGCAGTCCAGACTGCGATTCGGCGGGATGACCCCGTCACGCAGCAGCTGGCACATACCCATGATCTGGAAGACCGCCGCGCCGCCCTTCGCGTGCCCGGTCAAGCTCTTCTGCGACACGACGAACAGCGGCGCGCCCGGCGATCGGCCCAACGCATCAGCCAGCCGCTCATGCAGTTCGGTCTCGTTGGGGTCGTTGGCCAGCGTCGAGGTGTCGTGCTTGGAGATCACCGCGATGTCGTCGGCGCCGATGCCAAGTTTGGCCAGCGACCGCGCCAGCGGAGATTCCTTGCCGCCGCGGCCGGCGCCCAAGGCGCCCAGCCCGGGCGCCGGGATCGAGGTGTGCACCCCGTCGCCGAAGGACTGCGCGAAGGCGACCACCGCCAGCACCGGCAGTCCCATCTTGACCGCAAGATCTCCACGGGCCAACAAAATCGTTCCGCCGCCCTGGGCTTCCACGAAGCCCAGCCGGCGCCGGTCGTTGGGCCGGGAGAACCTCGCGTCGCTGATGCCCCTGCCCCGCATCATCGCGGTGTCGGCAGTGGCGGCCATGTCGCCGAAGCCGATGATGCCCTCCAGCGTCAGGTCGTCTATGCCACCGGCCACCACCAACTCGGCCTTACCCAGCCGGATCTTGTCGACGCCCTCTTCGACCGACACCGCGGCGGTCGCGCACGCGGCAACCGGGTGGACCATCGCGCCGTAGCTGCCAATGTAGGACTGAACCACATGCGCAGCAACGATGTTCGGCAGAACTTCCTGGAAAATGTCGTTGGGCTTGTTCCGGCTCAACAGATTTCCGTGGTACATGGTCTGCATCGAGGAGGCGCCGCCCATTCCGGTGCCCATGGTGTTGGCCACCATCGTCGGGTGGACGTAACGCATCACCTCGGCCGGAGTAAACCCGGCGCCCAGGAACGCATCGACGGTCGCGACGATGTTCCACACCGCCAGCCGATCGATCGAGCCGACGAGGTCTGGCGGGATACCCCAGACCGTCGGGTCGAAGCCGGTCGGGACTTGACCCCCGACAAGGCGGGACAGCTTGTTCTTGCGCGGAACCCGGATTTCGGTACCCGCCTTGCGGGTGACCTGCCAGTCGGTGGAGTCAGGCATGGGCCGGACGACGGTGTGCTCCGGGTCGAACTGGACGAACGCTCGCGCCTCGGCCTCGCTGGACACCACGAACGTGAAGTCCTTGTCCAAGAAGACGCTGACCAGCAGCGGCGAGGAGTGATCGGGGGCGATCGAGCCGTCGTCGACCCACTCACGGATTCCGACCCGCTGCACCACGGTGTCGTGGTAGCGCTCGACGAGCTCCGATTCGTCGACCAATTCGCCGGATGCGGTGTCATACCAACCCGGTTGCGGGTCGTCGTGCCAGCGGATCAGCCCGGTCGTCCAGGCCAGCTCCAGCACACCGGCGGCCGACAGTTCGTTGTCGACCTCCATCTCGAAGCGGGTCCGCGACGAGCCGTACGGGCCTAGTTCGGCTCCGCCGACGATGACCACCAAGTCGCCGGGGTCGACATCGAGGGCCGCCCATTGGGGGGGCGGTGCGGGCCGGTAGCCGCGCGGCGGGCTGGGCAGCGCGGCGATGGTGCCGCTCCGCGTGGTGTCGGCCTGCTCGTCCGACGCCGGCGCGGCCTGGTCACGGGCCTGGGCAGCCAGCGCGGCCAGGTCCAGGCCGACGTCGCCTAGCCCGCCGGTCAAGTCCACCGTGATCGGTGCCTGAGCGGCGGCCGCCTTGGACTCCACGTCGCAGATTTCGAGCAGCATGTCGGCCATGTCGGCGGTGGAATACGTTGTCACGCCGGCATCTTCGACAGCGCTGACGATCGCATCGTGGTGGCCCATCAGTCCGGTGCCGCGGGTCCAACCGATCATCGCATGCGCAAGGCTGACCCGCTCCGCCCACGACGACTCGGCGTGCCAGCGGTTCACCACGGCGTCGAGCGCCGACTTGGCCTCGCCGTAGGCGCCGTCGCCGCCGAACATGCCGCGATTGGGCGAACCCGGCAGCACCACGTGCAGCCGCGACGCGATGTCGCGCCGGGCGCCGATCCTGGACAGGCCGCCGATGAGTCGCTGCACCGCCCACAGCAGCACCTTCATCTCCATCTCGGCACGCGAACCGGCCTCCGACAGGTCGCCGGCCACCCGGGGCGCCGCAAACGGGAACAGCAGTGTCGGGGTCTGCGCGTCCTTGATGTGAATCGACTGCGGCCCAACACTTTCGGTTTGATCGTTGCCGACCCATTCGACCAGCGCGTCGATGTCGGAGTAGGAGGCCATATTCGCCGGCACCACCCACAACGCGGCGCCATAGCGAGCATGGTCGCGGTAGAGCGCGCGGTAGAACGCCAGCCGCTCGTCGTCGAGCCGTGACGTCGTCGCGATCACGGTGGCGCCGCCTTCGAGCAGCCGCCCGACCACCGACGCGGCGATCGAGCCCTTCGAGGCGCCGGTTACCACCGCTACTTCGTCGCTGTAGCGACCCGGTTCGGGGTTCTCTGCACCGGCGGCGATGCGCGCGTACAACGATGCGTGGATCTGTCGTCCGGCGGCCAGCGCCTTGCCCTGCCACCACGTGGCTTGGGTGGCCAGCACGTGCCCGGCGCCCTCGAACCGTTCGGCCAGCGCCGCCCAGTCGGCGTCGATCTCGTCGTCGTCGGCCAGCCACAATTTGACGAGGTCCTCGCGGGCGCTGGCCCAGCGGTCGTCGAATACGACCGCTTGCCTGGCATCGAACACCGGCGCCACCAGCCGCGGCCAGTCCGCACCGAGTTCGGCCGTAACAAGGTCGATCAGTTCGGCATCGCTGGCCGCCGGCGGGACGGTGACCGGGTCGTCGAGCCCCAGCTGGCCGAGCACCAGGCGGGCCGCCGAGGCAAGCACGCCGTCGCGACCGGTGATCTGATCGGTGAATTCGGACAGCGCCGCTGCGTCGACGGTAACCCCGGCGGCACCCGACGAGGGCAACGTCACCGAGACGCCGTGTCGCGCGGCCACCGCGGCTACCGCGGCGTCGATGACGTGGTCGACGCCGGCGGCGTCGGCCAGCGCACCCTCGTGCAGGTGGCCCAACGCACCGCCGCGCACGCTGGTGCCCTCCCGGGTGCCCAACGCGACCTCGACCATGACATGGTTGGCCCACCCGTCACCGAGTTCCCAGGTCTTCTTCACCCGCTCGGCGATGACACCGGGCCGCTTGCCCGAGGGGCCCAGAGCGGTGCGAAGCTGATCGTTGATCGCATCGGACAGGACCGGGCCAAACGGCTTGTAGGTGCGGGCAAGCTTGGTGACCTGCGACCGCAACCCGGCCAGATCGGTTTCGGCGGCGCCGTCGATCGCCCCAAGGTTCAGCTCCGAACCCAGGTCGACCAGCAGCTGATTACGGCGCGACGATGCCCCGTCGGTGATCGCCTCGATGGAGTCGAGTGGCTCGATCTGGTCGATGCGCATCTTGGCCGACAACGCGATCAGCGCCAGCGTGGCGTCGGCAGCGTCGAACGGAATGTCCTCGGGGCGAGGGCCACCGGACAGCGCGGTGGCAGGCGCCGGCACCGGGACTGTCTCAGTGGTGACCACCTCGGGCGCAACCGATTCTTCATCAGCGAGCGGTTCCGGCTCGGGGTCGGTGTCAGTGGCGAACAGCACAGCGGCGTCGCGCTCGGCGTTGAGCACCTCCACGGTGCTGTGTGCGTATTCGGGCAGCTTGAGGGTGTTGCTGGCCAGCCCGGCGACCGTCGGCGACGACTTCACCCCGATCTCGACGAACCGCTCCACACCCAGGCCGCCGGCGGCCTCCTCGGTGAACAGCAAGTCCTGCGTTTCGATCCACCGCACCGGACTGGCGAACTGCCAGGCCAATAGTTCGATGAACACGATGCGCGCCATCTCCCGCGGCCGCTCGCGGCGCCAGGTGTCGTAGTCGGCCAGGATCGGATCCAGCGGCTCGGCGGGCACCAGATCCCGGACTTCCTGGATGAAGTCGCGGTCCAGGCTGAACGGCCGCGGCACCAGGTTGGGGATGTAGCGCCCAATGATTCTGTCGGGATCCTTGCCGCGCGGCAGCATCCGATCCAGCGAACGCCGGAATTCGGCCACACCGACCCGCAGCACGCGCGAGTGAAATGGCACGTCGATCCCCGGGACCAGGATGAATGAGCGCTTGCCGCCGGTGATTTGGCGACGCCGCTCGACCTCGGCCTCCAGAGCTTCCAGGCCACGGACCGTGCCGGCGATCGCATACTGCGAACCGCGTAGGTTGTAGTTGACGATCTCGAGAAACTCCCCGGTCCGCTCGGAGATTTCGGCGACGAACGCCGGTACGTCGGCGTCGTCAACGTCGATCTGCGATGGGCGGATTGCGGCCAGCCGGTAGTTGGAACGACCGAGTTCGTCGCGCGGCACGATGTCGTGCATGTTGGATCCGCGCTGGAACACCGTCTCCAACATGGTCTCGAGCTCGTAGAAGCCGGTCACACACGCGAGCGCGGTGTACTCGCCGACGGAGTGACCGCAGGCGATCGCGTCTTCTACGAACGCGCCCCGCTCGCGCATCTCGGCGACCTGGGCCGCGGCCACGGTCGCCATGGCGACTTGGGTGAATTGCGTCAGGTACAACACCCCCTCGGGGTGGTGGTAGTGCACGCCCCTGGCGATGATGCTGGTCGGGTTGTCGCGCACCACCTGCAGCACCGAGAACCCCAGGATTTCGCGGGTAAACTTGTCCGCGTCGTCCCACACCTTGCGGGCGGCCTTGGAGCGGGCCCGCACCTCCATACCCATGCCCTTGTGCTGGATGCCCTGACCCGGGAACGCATACACCGTCTTCGGCGCGGCCAGTCGCGCCGTCGCCGACATCACCAGGTCCGAGCCGATCCGGGCGGCGACCTCCACAACCTCGGCGCCCTGGTCGATTCCGACCCGGTCCACCCGGACGTCCACCTCGTCACCGGGACGCACCATGCCCAAAAAGCGCGCCGTCCAGCCGACCAGCCGGGCCGGCGGACGGGCCGTGCCGTCGGTCGCCGTCACCACGTGTTGAGCGGCAGCGGACAGCCACATCCCGTGCACGATCGGCGATTCCAGTCCGGCCAGCAGCGCCGCAGCCCGGTCGGTGTGGATCGGGTTGTGGTCGCCGGAGACCACCGCGAACGGACGCATGTCGACCGGGGCGCTCAGTGTGACGTCGCGGCGTCGACGCCGCGGAGTGTCGGTGGCGTTGTCGGACATCGCACCGCCGGCGCGCAGCGGGTCGGTGAGCTCGGCGGCGCCGGTGCGACCGCGAATCGCGAATCGCTCTTGCAAGGTGGCCAGCACCGCACCATCGGCGCCCGTCACCGTCACCGAGACGGGGACCACGCGACCGACCTCGGTGTCGGTAGCCGTGGAAGCGGTTGCGGTCACGGTCAATTGCCCGCCAACAGTGGGTAGCTGCCCGACCAGATGTGCGGCGTGGTCGAGGTGCACCAGGCTAAGCAAGCCCTCCACGACCGGCACGCCGGTTTCGGTGACGGCAGAACCGATCGCCGCGAACACCGCGGGCCAGCAGCTGCCGACCAGCGCGTCGGGTACGGTGCTCAAACCGGGTGCCAGCGGCTCGCCGAAAGTGGCGGTGACACCGGTGTGGTCGGCTACGCGCTCGGGGTTCCAGTCCGCGGTCACGGTGGCCGCGCCAGCGTGCACCTCCGGCAACGCATCCGGCCCGTCGACTCCCGCGGCGATAGCCAGCACCGCTCGCATGGCGGTCGCGGCGTCGCCGGTGCTGACTAACGGGATCCCGCCGTCCATGGTGGTGCGCGGGAGCGTGAACCGGATGTCGATCCAGGTGCCCGATATCGGCACACTCAGCACCACCTGCTCGTCGTCGACATGCAGCCGGGCGCCGGTGGACGAGTGTGTGGCGTGTGGGTTGTCGCCCACGTCGTGCACCTGCCACTCGGCGGGATCGGCGATGCGATGGACCGGATTGATGGTGGCACGTCCGGCCCACAGCACGTCAGGTGCGTCGAGAACGACGGCGAGCGGGCCGCTCACATCGGTACGGCCCTGCCGGCGCGCGGTCACCGACACGGGCGGCAGGTCAGCCGAGAGTAATTCGTCGATGGTGGCTTGCTCGAAGCGGTCCAGCAACTCCCCGACCGGTTCGTCGACCCGGGTGATGCCGGCCACCGAGGCGATACCGGGAATGATGCAGACTTGATCGGCGTCATAGCGGGCGTCGTGCGCCTGCCACAGCGAGTCGCTGCGCCACCAGCGGCGGACGTCCTTGTCGATGACCGGCACGAAGTTGACCGGCTTGCCCGGCGTCTTGCACAGCGTGACGAAGAACGCGACGTCGGCCGGGTGCAGCTGCACCGTGTGGGCGTCGGGGTAGCGGTCCAGCAGCGCAGCGATGGCATCGTCGGGACGTTCCAGCAACGACTCGTCGCCGAATAGGGTCTCGATCGGGCCGTAGTCTCGCGGGTGCAGCCGCGCCTCGGCCCGCTGCAGCATCTGCTCGAAGCGGTCACGCCAGGTCTCGGCCAGCCACGGGCTGTCCGGCGCGGCCGTGTCGGCAGTGGAGTTGCCTTCGCCGATGGCCAGTTCCACGTAGCGGCGCAGCCACTGCACATACGTCATCTCTGCGACGTCCCCGAAGTACGGCTTGGCGGTGTTGGCCATCGCCGCGATGATTTCGTCGCGGCGGGCGGCCACCGCCTCGGCATCGCCGGCGACCTCGTCGAGCAGCCGGCCGCAGCGCGAGGCGGCGTTGTCGATCTCGTGGATGTCGGCGCCGAGCTGGCTACGGCTGGAAGCCATCCCACCCTGCGCCTTGCCGGCACTGATCCACTGATCGGTGCCGTTGGTCTGGACCAGCATCCGCTTGACCGACGGCGAGGTGGTGGCTTCTTTGGTCGCCATCGCCGCCGTGCCGACCAGGATGCCGTCCACCGGCATCAGCGGAAAGCCGTGTGCCTGCGCCCAGCGCCCGGTCAGGTATTCGGCGGCCCGCTCCGGCGTGCCGATGCCGCCGCCGACGCAGACGGTGATGTTGGGCCGCGACCGCAGCTCCGAGTAGGTGGCCAGCAGCAGGTCGTCGAGGTCCTCCCAGGAGTGGTGACCACCGGCGCGACCGCCCTCGATGTGCATGATCACCGGTTTGGTGGACACCTCGGTGGCGATGCGGATCACCGAACGAATCTGCTCGACGGTGCCTGGCTTGAACACCACGTGGCTGATGCCGACTGTGCCCAGCTCGTCGATCAGCTCGACAGCCTCTTCCAGGTCGGGGATGCCGGCACTGATGACCAGGCCGTCGATCGGTGCACCGGACTGACGAGCCTTCTGCACCAAGCGTTTTCCGCCGACCTGCAGCTTCCACAGGTATGGGTCGAGGAACAGCGCGTTGAACTGGAAGGTGCGGCCAGGCTCCAGCAGCCCGGTGAGCTCCTCGATCCGGTTGCGCAAGATCGGCTCGGTGACCTGCCCGCCGCCGGCCAGTTCTGCCCAATGCCCGGCGTTGGCAGCGGCGGCCACGATCTTGGCGTCAACCGTGGTCGGCGTCATTCCGGCCAGCAAGATCGGCGAACGGCCGGTCAGCCGGGTGAACTTCGTCGAGAGTTTGACCCGTCCGTCGGGCAGGCGGACCACCGTCGGGGCGTAGCTCGACCAGGCCCGGGCCACCTCCGGGACGGCTCCGACGGTAAAGAGGTTGCGCTGACCGCCGCGGGTCGCCGCGGGCACGATCCCGACTCCGAGGCCACGGATCACCGGCGCGGTCAGCCGGGTCAGGATGTCACCGGGTCCCAGGTCGAGAATCCATCGGGCACCGGCCGCGTGCAGGCCGACGATCTTGTCCACCCAGTCGACCGGCTGCACGAGGATGGCTTCGGCCATGGCCCGGGCCAATGCGGCGTCGAGACCCAGTTTTTCGGCCCAGCCGGCGACGAGCTCGACACCATCGGCCAGCCGCGGCGTGTGGAAACCAACCTCGACCTGCACCGGTTCGAAAACCGGCGCGAAAACGTCGCCACCGCGGACTTTTTTCTTGCGGTCGGCTTCCTCTTTCTCCGAGATCTGCTTGCAGTAGAGCTCAAAGCGCGACAACTGTTCGGGCGTGCCAGTGATAACGACCGAACGGCGACCGTTGCGAATGGACAGCACGGGCGGCAGCACGGTCCGGACGTCGCGGGCGAACTCCGCCAGCAGCCGCTCGATCCGCGCTGGATCGGCATTGCCGACCGACACCATCGGCGGGCGGTCACCCAGGATCGCGATGCCACGACGACGGGCTACCAGGGTTCCAGCGGCGCCGATCAGTTGGGCCAGGGCCAGCAGCTCGACGTCCCGGGTGCCACCGGCTTTCAGCGACTCGACACCGAGCACGCCTTGGGAGTGCCCCGCGACCGCCACCGGCGGGCTCGCGACGAGATCCATCCCCTGCCGGGTCAGCGTGCGCACCGCCGCTATCTGGGTGAGCAGCACGCCGGGCACCGACACCGCGGCCGAGGTCAGCTGCTTGACGGACGGGACCGAGTCCTCGGCAGCCAGCGCGCGCACCCAGCGCAGCGGCTCGAAGCCGATCGGACGCACGACCACCAACTCGTGGGCGACCGGCTCCAGCAGTAGGTCGACCTCGCCGACCAACGTCGTCAACTCGGACTCGATCCCGGCCGAGGACACCAGCTCTTCGAGGTTCTCCAACCAGGCACTGCCCTGCCCCCCGAAAGCGACGGCGTAGGGTTCGCCGGCGATGAGACGATCGACTAGAGCGTGGGTGCCCGGTTTGACCTCCGCGGTGATCCCGTCCCGGTCGGGGGATACCCTTCCTCGCTGGGCCGAGGGACCCCAGCCCTGCTCGTCAATCGTCACGTCGTCTGTCTCCTTGTGCTGCTCATCGCTCTAGCGCGGCGGCGTCGCCCCTCAGGTCGTGGCCGCTGCCTGCCACAACCCCGTCGGTTCTGACCGACTGCGTTTCGGCATGCCGATCTAGGGTTCGGCCATCGACTGCCACTAAGAGTGGCATAAGAACCGGGGCGGTTTCCGGCGCCGATCGGTTACTGGCGAGTTCTACGCTCGGGTAGGTGTGCCGTGGATAACACCTGCTCCGAGAATGCCAGAAACCGGTCAGAACAAACGTGCTGCATGCAGGTGGTTACGGTCGAGTAGCTATAACAGCGCAGATCAAAGCTATATTGTTATCAAATCGTTATGCATTAATTTTCGTGGTGCGCGCGGGCGTCCGCTCGGATGCCCGAACACGTGCGTAAAGAGCGCCAGAAGTTTGCTGGAACCCTACCCGCGGGTCAGGTCGGACGGCTCGGCCTGCCGGCTGTACGCGAGGGGTCTGCGCGTTAGACCCATTGCCCGAACTGCGGCTTGAGGATGTTGTTGATGTCGACGCCGACGCCACCGACGCTGCGCTTGTCGATCTCAACCTGATGCAGGTTTGCGGCCGGATGGCTGTATCCGCGCGGCGAGCCCCAGTTGTGCTGCCAGAAGTAGGAGCCCAGGCCATCCTGCAACGCCCAGTCGATGGTCTTGGAATTGGCATAGACGCCGACTCGCTGGTGGCCCAGCACCGACTCCCAACCCCGCAGATACGGGGCCACCTGCTGTTTGTACTGCTCATAGGACGGGTTGTCGTCGATCGAGGCATAGATCGGGGCGCTGGCCGGTCCGCCTGCAGCGGTGTGCAGTTGCCAACCCCGCTTGGCGTGGGCGATGCCGGCGTTTTCGCCGCCCAGCCAGTCGGCGGTGTCCTGCTTGCCGTACTGATAGCAAGACACGATCTTCAAGCCGTGTCCCGCGAGGTCTCGTGCCTCGGACAGCTGGATCGGCTTGCCCAGCATCCAGGCGCCGCCTGGCCGCCGATCCGAGACGTAGCGAACGGCGCCGACGGCGCCTGCCGCCTTGATCTCGCTGGCCGAGATCACCCCGGCCGCGTAATCCAGCAGGATGCCCAGGGGACCCGCCGAAGCGACCGCGGAGCGCAGCACCGATGCCGCGGCACCAAGACCGAGCAACGCAGGCGTCACCATCGCGCACTTGAGCACGTCACGACGGGTCACCGGCATATGCCACAGAATACGGCACCTGTATCAACTACCACAGCAACTTTCACTGGTCACACCTGTATCACAGGTTTATCGCCGCGCACTCACCGAGACTGCGATCGGGACACACTCCCACGCGCTTTCTGCACCCTGGACGGCGGGTGGACGCCGCTCTCGCAGGCTTGGCGCCGGTGCCCGACACCAAGCGTGCTGGCCGCCATTTGAGAAAAATTGGCGGCCAAACATTGGACGTCGCACGCCCTGATATGGAGTGAAGTTTGTCAAGGGGCAGGGGGGAAGCGGCGTCCTCGACCGTCGCCGGGGACGCCGCTTCCGTTGACCGAACGGGGACTCTGTGGTGGCGAGCGTGTCGTTGTCGAC
>Ga0078972_1000254_pt1 | contig 102718 bp, 70 predicted proteins | sample YelNatPaOPGAMG01_FD_67568 | JGI IMG/M metagenome (GOLD analysis project Ga0078972, IMG submission 67568) | Hot spring thermophilic microbial communities from Obsidian Pool, Yellowstone National Park, USA - OP-RAMG-01 (SPADES assembly) (version 2) | ecosystem: Environmental > Aquatic > Thermal... | reverse complement strand
TTGTTTTCGAGATATGGTTGTTCAACAAGTTTTTCTTTTCGTGAACGATGGAAATAGTAAATTAGAATTATATGAGAGAAACCCTCGATATCTTTCAAACCTTCTTTGTATTTTTTGAACAGTGTCACTTTGCCTTTAACCTTTTTATTAAAAGTACCTTGAATGGGAATATCCTGAGGATTTTTATATGGTGTATGTATTATACCGATGGGTTTCATTTTAATTTCTTTTTCCATATCAGAAAGTAACCACTCTCTCGCTTTCTTTAACGATTTCATACATATCCTTCATAGTTGAAATCGGGCACATATCTGAGCTTTCTTGCTCCCGCGACTTAATACAACTTCCGCAGGCATAAATCTTGCCACCTGCCTGGATAAATTTTTCAGCTTGCTCAATGGTGTTAAACTTATCAGTGCTGACCTTCTGGTACTCAACACCTTTACCTATAAAGAAGATTTTAACTTCATCTTTTTGGCTAATTGAAAAGTTCGCATATCTTAGAGCGTTCCAGCATGTCTCAGCATCGTTAGTTGAAATTATGATACCAATTTTCATTTGTTTTTATTCTATGAAATGAGGTGTTTAATTCTATAAAATATTTTTCCGTCATAATTAATTTGCATAACCAATTTATTATCAATCATGTGTTTCAATGTGTCCGGATCGCCGCCTTTGTTTTTGATAAATCTTGTTATTGCTTCTTCAGTCATTGGATGCACGGACATAATTCCTAAGAGTTCTTCTTCAGTGCTTCCTGCTCCTTTAAAATCATTTTCTTTAGGCAGGTATAACATTTCTGCATCATTGATTTTATTCTTAACAAAGCTCGATATTTCAGAAAGTGTAGACATATCAGGTGCAGTAACATAACTTTCTGCGGGCGGCCGGACTGGAATTGCGAAATATGATTTGTTCCTTTTTAGATTTTTTAAATATCCACGGATTTTTTCTAACTCATCAAGATTATCATTTATATTTTTTACCAGCATTGTCTCGGTGGTTAAAATGCCATTGTAGGACTTTGAAAAGTCAATTATTCCGTTAAGCAGAGTATCGAATTTTAATCTTCTATGCGGCCGATTAAGTTTTATCCATGTTGCTTCATTCACGGTGTCGACCTTTACAGATACATAATCTGCCAATGAAAGATTTTCTTTTACGCTGTCGTCCCATAAAAGAGATGAGTTAGTGAAAATGGCAATTTTATAGCCAAGTTCGCGAAGGAGAAAAATTTCTTTTGAAAGATTAATGTCAAGTGTTGGCTCGCCATTTGGGACAAAACTAATATAATCTATATGGGTATGCTGTTCAACTAAGAGCTTAATCTTGTTCTCAACAAGTTTGAATACCTCTTGTGGATTTAAAAATTTATCACGCTTTATTGAACAGCGTTTAGTAGGTCCAACCTGGCAATAAATGCAATTGTATGTGCAAGCTTTGTCATACATAACATTAATGCCGAGACTATAGCCCAACCTTCGTGATGGTACAGGGCCGAAAACAATGTTACCTTTTAAAGAGGAATCGTTAGGAATATAGTTACCTGGATTAACGCAAACTGTATCTGTAAAAGAAGGAGTTAATAAAATAGTCTTCTCATAATTAGCGCAGAGCGCTTCAATTCTTTTTTTGAGTGCATGTTTTATTTTTTGAAACATATAATTTTTCAAAATTTTTAAAGTATAAGATTAAGTAATGCACCCGTTAATAGTGCAACCGTAATCATAATCAATGTTGTCTTCAGCATATCTTTTACACCTAATTCTCTAATTAAGACCATATACGTAGCAATACAAGGAAAATAAACCGCTAATATCGTTGAACCAACTACCAGTTGCTTTGTAGTAAGATTGAGTGGACCTAACATTCCGACTGCGACATCCTTTCTTAAGAAACCAACTATTAAAGCAGAGACGGCTTCTTTAGGCAGTCCCCATAAATTGTTCAAGATGGGAGAAAAAATATCAGCGAAGAGATCTATAATTTTCAAGGTATAAAGTACATTCACAAAAAGCACACCTAAAAGAACTAAAGGCAATGCTTCCATTAAAAACCCTTGCAAGCGCATCCATAGTTTTTTTATAATAGCTTGTAATTGTGGCATTCTATAAGGTGGAATTTCAATTATTATTTCCGGGCTTGCTCCCTTTAGAATCTTGTTTAGTATTAAACCTTTGACGACTAAAAGAACAAAGAGGGTGAAGAATATAATTGCCACGTATTTCCATCCGCGCGGTCCAACCAAACCTATGATCATAGCAGTTTGAGCCATACAAGGAATTGCAATTGCCATTAACGTAGCGGCAATAAATTTCTCACGTCTTCCTTCTAATATTCGGGTCGCTAATGCACCAGGCACATTGCAACCTAAGCCCAAAATAAAAGGAATGATTGCATATCCATGCAACCCTAAATGATGCATAAAATTATCCACCAAAACTGCTAAACGGGGGAGATATCCGAGATCTTCCATGATGCCCAGTACTAGATAAAAACTGAATATATACGGTAAAACAACGCCAATAGGAATAAAAATGCCTGTTGTTAGAAGCCCAAATGATAGACCAAAATCTATTTTCCCTTCAATAAAATTGCCTATTAAGATATTGTGGAAAAAAGTATGCTCACCAAGAAGGGTGCTGAGCTTCATCATCAATGGTAACCAAAGATTTTCAAATAGTGGTTCAAATATATATCCGATAAGACTTTCACCAATGAAGCGTATTATCCAGAATGCGCAATAGATAACACAAACAGCAATTGGCAAACCAGTGAATGGTTTTATGGTTAAATCTTCTAATCGTTCCAGAAATGTGTGGTGACGATGAGTTAATTTTTGAGAGGCTTCCACAATTTTCCCAATTTTTTGCCATCGTTCTTCATCAGTAAGTGGTGGAATTGTATTTGCCTTTGCTTCGGGTATGCGGTCTATGAGTTTCTTAATTCCTTCGTTTGTTAGACCACACGTTGGCACGACTGGTACACCAAGTTGTTCTTCCAGCTTTTCCACGTTTATCGTTATGCCTTTATGTTTTGTATCGTCCCACATGTTGAGTGCTACTATGACGGGAATGTTCCTTTCTAATAATTCAAGTGTGAGATAGAGATTTCTTTCTAAGTTAGTTGCGTCGATAACGTTTATAATAATGTCGCCTTCTTTTAACATGCGTACTGCAACTTCTTCTGCGCTGGATGTTGGATTTAAGGTGTATGTGCCCGGTACATCGATAATGAGAATGTGTTTATCGCCAAGTTTCAAATGTCCTTGACTAAACTCCACTGTTGTGCCTGGGTAATTTGAAATAATTACTTTTGCGCCAGTAAGCCTGGAAAAGATTGTACTTTTACCGACATTAGGATTACCAACAAGTAATATTTTTTCTATATTCATCTTGCTATTTCAACGAAAATTTTTTTTGCTATTCCAAATCCCACAGCAATCTGCATATTATCTATCTCAATGGTTTGTGGTCCACGTCCGAAATGAGAACTTACTTTTGTTATGTTTTTTCCGGGCCTGATTCCCATACTTTGTAGCTTTCTTGTAAGTCCAGGACCACCTTGTATCTCTTTTATTGTCCCGGTTTTGCCGGGCTGCATCTGAGTTAAGTCTACGATCATCTTTTCTTATCTTTCAGCGATTATTGTTATACCAGCTTTAACTTTATCACTAGTTTTTACTTTTAAGTGCAAATATTCAGGTAAAGACAAATCAACCTGCGAACCTAGTTTAATCGTTCCTATTCTCTGTCCCTGGGTAACCTTATCACCATTATTAACCCAGCATATTATTCTTCGCGCAAGGATACCTGCTATTTGCTTGATTTCAATATTTCCATAACTTGTTGACAATTCTATTACATTTTGCTCGTTTTCAATTTCCGCTCTTTTATCAAAAGCGGGGAGGAATCTTCCTTTATTATAATGTATTGATTTTATTGTGCCGGCAATCGGAGCTCTTTGAATGTGCATATTCAGCGGCGACATAAATATTTTTATTATTTGTCTGTCGCTATCTTTTTGGATCTCCAATATTCTTCCATCAGCAGGTGAAAGGAGATGGTTATCATCGGTTACAATTATTCTTTCTGGGTCACGGTAGAAATACAGAATAAAAAAGGACAGAATAAAAAATAGCCCCGAAAAGAGATTAAGGATTAGATGAAACCACCCAAACAGGAGACAGGATATTGTATAACAGAAGAGAGCAATAAAAAAGAATATTCCTGCTATCAATACTCCTTCCTTAACTATTGGTAATTTCATTGTATTATTTTTTTGTTGTTGATTCATACTGAAATTAAATATTCCCCTGAACTTTCATAAGTAACAAAGACATGTAATTAAAATGGATGTTCAAAAGATAAATACCCAAAAACATTCAGCGCTGATTGTTTTGAATTGAATGCAAAAGGCAGTGCAATGCCTGGCACGATCTGTAATTCACCAATGTTGATAGCATAACGAAATCCAGGACTCACTATTGTTTCTGATGAGTAGACTATGCTACCTGATGTTTCGATCTCTTCAGATGAACGCCACAATACTTCACACATCAAATTGTAATTTTCAGTAATCAGCCAGATTCCACTTATTCCAGCAAAAGGGGAGAGAAGCGTATGATAAACTTTGCCGCCAGTAACTGTTGTACCTTTAACATGAGGTAGCAGAGTAATTCCAATGTTGAGATGGGAAATAAATTCGTTCGAAAATCGTTTACTTACTGGAAGATTTATCTCCGCACCAGCCACACCGTTTCCAAGTCCTCTGGAGGAGTTACCTGTCGGTATAATTATGGAAAGACGTGGAGCAATCAATGCCCAATTATGAGCATCCCATAATTGATAACGATAATTAAGATAAATATTACCGAGCCCTCTAAATCCAGCACCCAACGATTGATATGGAATGGTATAGCTTAATTGATGCGTTTGGCAACCCAAAGGCCATTCTTGCGTGAATGTGTAGACAAAATCTTTAGTTTTAGTTTGATAATATCCAGTAGAAATATGCTGAACAACACGGAATTCTTGATTATACGCTTCCTCAATAAAAAAAGAATTATCCTCTATGGCTTGATGGAATTGTTGTCCGTAAGAGTATGGTGAATATATTAGTATTCCAAAAATAAATAAAAGACAACGATTCACCATCAAACTCCTTTCTTAATTAAAGTAAATTGATATTCCATATCGTTCTATTTTAGAACTATTGCCTGATTTGGGCAAACATCTATGCAGGTTCCGCACCCATTGCATTTTTCTAAATCAATTTTTGCTACATTGTCTAATGTGATTGCACCTCGATTACAAAAATCTAGGCAAATTCCACATCCTATACATTTCTCTATTATAATACTGGCTTTTACAGATAATTCTTTATCGGATGTGTTTTGTTTTTTCGTGTTCAATTCATTAATTCGATGTAGTATTGAGTCAACATGACGCTGAAGGGATTGGACTTGTTGTTTTAATAATTTCAGTTCTTGTTTTTTAGAAATAAATTGTTGTGAATATTGTGTTGACTGTGGTTGAGCTTTATTTGATGTTTGAGAGTAAGATGCATTATTTGAAATTATTCCTTGTTTCATGAATATACCAACCCCTCTTCCAATTTTACTACTTTTATCTCTACCCCTTCTTGTTCTGGGGCTATTACCAAATAAGTGTTTTGTTGAATTCCACATAGTACGTATATCATTTTCTATAATATTATTGAAAGAGTGATATTTTTTATTAAGCATTGTTTGATGAATAAAATCTATTTCCTTCGAACATAACTTCTGAAATATTGTTGCTATTCAACATTTGTTGTAATGTATGTATTCCACCACCTTTATTTGTAATAAATTTCTTTACGGTCTCTTCTCGCATTGGTTGTGCGGAGAGCGTCGCTAATAATTCATTCTCTAATTCACCTGCTCCATAAAACACGTCTTCTTCGGGTGCAAAGAGCATTTCTGAATTTGGAATATTGTTTGTGATAAAATCAGAAATCTGAGATAATGTTTGTTGATCTGGCGGAAGAACAAAAGATTCTACCGGCGGGCGAGTTGGGAAGGCAAAATATGATTTATTCCTTTTAATCTCCTTCAGAAAACTGCCTATTGCTTCCACCTCCTGAAGAGAGTCGTTTAGATTCTTTACAAGCATAGTCTCGGTTGTTAAAATTCCCTTATAGGACTTAGAAAATCGTTCTATCCCATCGAGTATGTTCTGAAATCTCAATCTTGAATGAGGCCGATTGATAATCTGCCATGTTTCCTCGTTGAGTGTATCAATTTTCACAGAGACATAATCGGCTAATAAAAGGTCTTCCTGCACTTTATCATTCCAAAAAAGAGATCCATTTGTGATTACCGCTATCTTATGACCAAATTCCCGAAGCAATTTAATTTTTGATGCAAGATTATCGTCAAGCGTTGGTTCTCCGCTTGAAACAAACGTGATATAATCAACTGGAATATTCTGTGCTTGTAGAAGTTCGAGCTTTTTTCTTACTACACAAAATAATTCATACTCACCAATACAACTATCACGACAAGTTGAGCGGCAAGAAGTCGAACCGTTTTGACAATACACACAATCGTATGTGCACATTTTGCATTTCATAGTATTGATGCCGAGGCTATATCCCAGTCTTCGTGATTTCACGGGACCAAAGACAGCTTTTCCTTTAAAACAAGCGCTTTTGAGTATATCAAGGTCGAGCTTTTTACAAAGTATTTCACCAAAATTTTGAAATGCACAATTGATTTGATTAAAGAGCGATATCATGTCAGAACCTGAAATATATTAGTGAAAGTAACCGTTAATATCATTTTATCTTTCTGAAAAAGTAAATACACCACACACTTAGCAGATATTAGAACATAGGAGTTCCACACCTGCAAAAAGAAATTACCCCGATCGTCGAGTCAAACAAATGCTAAAAAATTTTTTCGACTCGTTTCTATTCTTGTTGCGTGGGTTCAGTTTTACTTTCAACTTCCCGAAGATGATTCTCAATATCCTCAAGCTGTTGTTTTAAAAAATCAGCCTGATCTTTAAGAAATCTTATTTCATCTTCTTTATTAGTTATACGACTAAAGCCACCGAATGGGGATATCCATCTTTGCGCTCTCATCCAACCAGGCAGACCTGTTGCCCAATACCAGTGTCTCCAGCCACGTCCGCCACCCCTCCCCCAAAAACCGCGACCATAAAATGGTCGTCCTGTTCCAGTCAAAGGCACTGCACAATATCCCCTTCCTCCACCTGTCATGGGTCCTTGCCCCATTGGTCCTGTTCCGTCAAAGTTTGGCATATTAACATTCTCCTTACATTAATGATTGATAAATTATTGATTCATTTTTCCTTTTCGCTGCACTTATTGCAAACGCCATAGAATTGTATCAGATGATTTGTAATTTTCATATTGTATTTTTTAGATAATTCTTTTTCTGTTTTCTTAAGTAACTCCAGCTCTTCATCAATAAAATCTGAGTAATCTATTACCTTACCACAAACAGTGCATACTAAATGATGATGATGTTGTTTGCTTTCTAATCCCTCTGTTAATTCATAGCGTGCTCGTTTATCTCCGAAATCAAGCTTTTGCACAAGACCCATCTGAACTAATAATTCTAATGTTCGATATACGGTGGTAAGTCCAATTGCAGGATAAGTAGGATGCACTGCAAGATAAATGTCTTCAGCGCTCAAATGCTCCTTTGTCTGCTTTAACACATTCAATATTAGATCTCTTGGAATGGTTAATCTATAACCACCGCTTTTAAATTTCCCATGCCACCAGTGCGATCTTGTTTGAATTGCTTTTGTCATATATTATCCTTATTGATAATGGTTTCCATTATCAAATATAGAACAAATTGACTAATTGTCAAGTATTTAATTAAATGTCATAATAATTATTGCCTTTTTAGATTTATTTGAAGTGTAAAGGCGCCATGCCCACGGGCATAGCATTGATTCAAATACATTATTTCTGCGTCTGCAAGCATAACTCTGCCACGTTTACCAGTCGCCCGCGCATTCACAGTTAATATCTTGCCGAGAGGAACAGGACGGAGGTAGCGCACCTCAAGTCTGCATGTAAAAGGATTTCCACCACTGTTTTGTCGGAGGGCATGCACCATTGCAGCATCAAGTATAGTAGCGACTATTCCTCCATGAACTGTGCCCTCATAGCTCTGGAATTTTTTAGGAATGGAAACATGACAAGTGCTTCCATCTAGTCCATTTTCAAATTTCATGTTCAGACCTTGAATATTATCACTGCCGCAAGCGAAACAATCAGCATGAAATTGCTTATCCTTTTTGTTGGTCATGAATATTGTCCCTCTATTTAAGGAAGTAGTACCGCCATTGCTACAACGGAAGTCCATTTGCCATCTTTATCGCCTTCCGCAGATTGTGTAACGTTAAACGTTCTCACAATTTTTCCAGACATTTTATAGATTTTTTCTCGCTCATCCCATGCTGTGTTGGGATCGAACTCTACGCCTAGAGTCGATGCTAACATAGTAGCGGCTAAGTCTTCTGCATATTCTCCAGATTTCTCGTCTGTCTCGCCGTATGAATGATGCTCCGATAGATAGCCATATTGAGTAAGATCTGCAGGTATAGCAGCACCTATTGATGCAGCTATTAGTCGATTGGGTTCGTTCGTGGCGTTGCGTGCCATTACGACAAAAGTAATACCACCTGCAGAAATTTTTTTTAATCCATCGGCAACTGAAATTCGTCGACAACCTGGCGGGAGAATACTTGATACTGACACCAGATTGCACTTCTCAACTCCGGCGTCGCAAAGTGCAAGCTCAAATGATTGTAAATAATCTTTATGGCGGCCTACGCCTTTTGTGAAAAATACTTGTGTTGGCACAAACATTATTTTCTCTTTATCGTTTTATTATCTGATATTACAAATTCTAATCCAGCATATCCGGGAATAACTTTTTCTCCAAGTTTTTTCTGCATCAATTCAACTGCTTTATCTCCAGTACAATGACAAGGAATGATAAATTCTGCGTTACGCTTTTTTAAATATAGCATCGTTTCTTCTAAACGTTCCTGAGATGCATTGAGCAAATGGAATCCACCAATAATAGCACGAATGTTTTGATTCCCGCTTATTTGGATGATGTATTCAATTGTATTTATCAATCCAGCGTGGCAACAACCTGTAACGATAATGAGTCCGCGTTCAGTTGTTATCCATAACGCTATGTCGTCATCTATGGAATCTGGAATTTTTCCTTCAGGATCGACATAAAACGGCCCACCTGTATCTTCAAGTGGATGGTGTCGCGGAATGTTTCCTGTGAGCCAGATGTTTGGGAAAATTTCTGTAGGTCGAGTTATCAGATGAGTTCTGTGCTTTGGAAGGTTAAATATCGCATCTTTTGCATCAGAAGGAATTGAAATATCTTTTGGGGAAGTCGTATTTCCTACGCTATAACGTGTTTTCAATGCATCGGGGTGGAAGTATACACCCGCTTTGATATTACATCGTAAGAACTCCGGAACACCACCTGTGTGATCATAATGTCCATGACTTAGCACGAGGGCGTGAGCTGTTGATAAATCGATGCTGGCTTTGATGGTATTTCGTAGAAAAGCAAATCCTTGTCCTGTATCAAAAAGGACGCGATGTTCTAATGCTTCGATCCACAATGAAAATCCATGCTCTTGGACATAACCTTCTGAGAACCGATTATCCACAAGTATATGAAATGATATATTCGTATAGATATTCATCAGATTTAATGGTGATGATAAGCGCCACCGCCTTCGTGCAAGCGTTTTTCATTGCTCTGGAGTGTACCGGCAATAAGTGCAGATACCGCTTCATCAATCGTTTTTAGATCTGTTAAAATAACATCAATTCCCTCGGACGTAAGGTGCTCGAAGGCTCCTCGACCCATTCCACGCGCAACAAGAATAGCACAATCACGGATTGATTCTGTCATCTGCCTGTGGCGATGGTTCTGGTTGTGATGGTCATCTTCTGATTTTCCAAACGTATGATGACCATCTTTGGGAATACAGGTGCGTGAAGTAACAGTGCCGTTTGTAATTGTGATGATCTCGTAGTACTGTGCACGACCAAAATGTGAGCTAATGGTTGTTCCATCATCGGTAACAAAAGCGACTTTTCCGTTGAGGAATGCTTGCTGAGATTGATTTGTATTCATTAGAACTATCTCCTTTCAGATAAAAATTATTTTTGGCAACGTGGACATTCAAATACCTTGGCTTCTTTTTGGGGTACTTCCCATTCATGCTGACATCGTCGGCAATGGATATGCCTTCTACGTGTATGTAAAACCGGTCCGCCTGCGATTATGATTGTTTTTCCATTAACAAGCGCATCTGCAATTTTCGCATGTGCACGCTCAAGTATTCTTCCAAAGGTTTGGCGGGAAATATTCATTGCAACTGCAGATTCGCCATGTTCGTATCCTTCGAGGTCAGCCAGGCGAATTGCTTCATACTCATCAACTTTCAGCTGTATTTGCTCGACGGTTCGCTTCAAACCTTCTGGCTGAAAAACAGATGCCGGAGGCGTACTGCTTATATATCGTTCTTTAAATGGACGAGGCATAGAATGTCCTGTTTAAGTTATGAGCATATGCTCATAATTAAAATACGGATTGTTGTTTGTAATGTCAAGAGTGTAAAATTACCATGAGTCAAAAGCGAGGATATGCTTGACTTTTGAATTATAGTCTTTTGGTTTTTGCTTGACGAATTAAATTTGAGAATTCATAAACTAACGTAAATAGCATATTAAGAAGGAGGTAATTATGCATAAATATTAAAATCTTTTCGGTGTGTTTTTTCTAACAGTTTTGCTATGTTCAGTAGCACATGCGACAATTTATTATGTTAAAAGCGATGGGAATGATTCAAGTAATGGGCTTAGCTGGAGCACCGCATTTGCAACGCTGCAGAAAGCTCTTGATGTGTATACATCGGGTGATCAAATTTGGGTAGCGAAAGGAACGTATGTGCCAACATCTACGTATGGTTTGGGAGACGATGAGCGTTTGAAGCATTTTAGGTTGAAGAATAATGTTAAGATTTATGGTGGATTTACAGGAATAGAAACTTCGGTAAATGAGCGAAGGAATTTTGGTGTTGGCCAGGAGAATGAGACTATTTTGAGCGGCGATATTGGAGAAAAAGGTTGGAGCTTTGATAATTGTTACCATGTTTTCTATCACCCAGTTAATTTAGGATTGGATAGCACTGCAGTATTAGATGGGTTTACCATTAAAGGCGGGCAGGCAGATGGAGATAACATGCATAATTTTGGGGGTGGTATGTATAATTCTCCATCTTCTTCAAAAATCGTTAGTTGTACTTTCACAAACAATTCAGCTTTTTATTGTGGTGGAGGAATGTATAATTCATCCTCTTATCTAATAAGTACCAGTTGTACTTTCACTAACAATATAGCTCAGACGGGTTATGGAGGCGGTTGTATTTATAATGAACAATCCTTTCTGACGATCAATAATTCTATAATTTGGGGAAATATAGCATGTGAAGGTAACGGAAATCAATTATATATCTGTGGTGGTGGTATCACAACATTAAATTACTCTTGTTATGCAAACGGAATAAATGATGTTCATATTTCCAACGGGACATTTACAGCAACAAATCATGACATCACTTCAGATCCGATGTTTATCGGCTCAGGTGAGCATCCGTATTTAATTTATGGAAACTCTCCCTGCGTCGATGCTGGGAATAACGATTATGTAACTGAGCAGTATGATATACGCGGCTCTGGCTATCCAAGAAAATTAGACAAAACTACAGGCAAAGCTGGCACGATAGATATGGGAACATACTAGTATAAGGTAGGTGTTGACCCAATGTCACCTGCAGGTGTAAAAGATATTGAGCTCTCAATACCAAAAGCGTTTGCATTGCATCAAAACTATCCCAATTCATTTAAACCAACAACAACAATAAAATATGATATACCCGTAGGGACGTATTATTATACGTCCTTGAAGATGTACGACATTCTTGGCAAAGAAGTCGCTACGCTTGTGAATGAGGTGAAATCACCCGGCACATACGAGGTGCAATTTGATGCTTCTCATCTTGCAAGTGGAATATATTTCTACAAACTAACTGCTGGGAATTTCACATCGGTAAAGAAGTTGATTTTAATGAAGTAAAATTATTAGGAAAAATTACCGAGACCTTCAGGTACGCTTCAAAACGTACCTGAAGGTTTTTTATTGTCCTATTGGTGGAGATTTTTTACAGGCAACACAACCGAAACACATAACGCCAGCAATGCATGGCAGAAGACAAGCGTGTAGCCTGTTGGAAAATCGAATGTGTACGAGATAAGAATTGCTGCAATGTTGACTGCTGTACCAATAATCCACGCAGTAAAGAGCGGATTCCATTTTTGAATCCTGAGTGAAATATATGCAGGCGCTACAAGCAGTGCGAACACAATAAGCACACCAGCCATTCTCACAGAGCTTGTTACTGTTGCGGCAAAAATAACAAAGAACAGAATATCTCTTACCATTCCGTGTGTTTTTGGATAGAAAAAGTAAAGAACAAGTCCGAGCAAAGCATAAATAACTGCAGTCTCAAGTATATCATTCAGCGGGGTAAAGAGTATATCGGATGCCATGAGCCGGTCAAAAAGCTCGAGTCCGTGACTGGATTTTGAGAGCACAATAAACACCCCTGAAATTCCAAACGCATACAGCAACCCGATGAATGCCTCGTGCGAGATGGTTCGGCGTGCTCCAAAGGAAATTGATATTCCTCCCAACAACGCAAAAAGCAGTGAGATGGGATAAATATAATTTCCATCAAAAAAGTAAATGGAGATGGCGGCTCCGAGCGCCGCCATCTGTCCGATTGCAAGGTCTGTAAAAATTATTCCTCGCTTAATTATTTCTAATCCGAAAAATGAGTGAATTCCCAGTAACACAATAGAAAGTAAAAATGCTGAGAGAAGTATATCAGTCATTGTGTTATCCTCCGAACAATTTCGTCAAACAGTGCAATGATATCAGCCGCTTCTTTCACTGCACCAACATCGTGCGGAAGTACGAGCAACTTCGCTCCTGTTCTCTGCGCGAGGTACTGAGAAGCATCTTTTGGATTATAGACGTCCTGAAGAATAAAACGAATTCTATCGCGCGTAATTGTTTGTTCGACCTCCGCAACGTGTTTTGTTGTAGGCGGAATACCAGGCAATGGTTCTACAGTTCCTGCAAGTGACAAACCAAAGTGCTGGATGAAGTAATCGAATATTTTATGGTACTCAATGACCTTTGTGCCCTTCAATGGTTCCATTGCCTTTTGCCATTGAGATGCTTTTTGTTCCCAGAGCTTCAGAAAAGCAGTTTTATTTGCCTCGTATGCTGAAGCATTTGCAGGATCAAGCTCGCTGAGCTTTTGTGCAATTGCTGTTGCGATAACAGGGATGTTGTCAGGACTTAAACAGAAGTGAGGATTTCCCTCGGGATGCACATCGCCCATTTCCCGCGAAACATTTTTTGGAACTTCAATCAAATGAACGCGCGATGCAAGATCTAAAAATCCTTTTTCGCCGGGCTGAATAGTCCCGTTGTTGGCTTGCTTGAGTATTGGCGGTAACCAGCCAATTTCAAGCTGTGCACCATTGATAATGAGCAAGTCGGCTTTTCGAAGTTTTGCGATGTAAGAAGGTTTTGGTACGATAACGTGCGGATTGTAATCTCCACGAGCAAGCGCTGTAACCTGTACTTTTTCTTTTCCGACTCTCTGAACAATATCAGCAATGTATGGATATGTGGTAACAACGTTGAGTTGTGAGTATGTAATAGAAGCAAGCGTCAATAAAAAAGTTATGAACATAAAAATCTTTTTCATCGTTAATCTCCTTTCGTTAAAAAGAATGAGCACCATGTGCACCAATTCCGATTGTGCACTGAAGTAGTATTTCTGTGTATGGCTTATTGTGAAGTATTCCATCATCGGTATGGAAGTATTTCGTTTTGTCGTGTGTCAGTTGTAATCGGAAGCGGGAAAATTCTGTTGGGCTGTACTCGAGCATTGCAGAATATCGCGGAAGATTTTTTGGTAGCGCTCCCAACACACCGCCGCTTTTGATATCGTTGAGCTGGAGCAAATCATACCGTAAGCCGAGTCTCCAACGCAAACCTGTCTTTGCAACAAGCTGTGCATAAAATCCAGATTGATTTTGGTCAAAAGATGATTTGGTAACAGCCAGTGTGTCTCGCAAATAAGAGTGACCGTTTGTTGTGCGATAGAGATATTCACTCTGGAAAGTAAGGATGCGAATAGCATCGGGCGTGTATTTCACAGTTAGATCTGCGCCAAAGATGGTGGTAGAGGCATCGAGTGCTTCTCCGTTGCCATCGCTTGATGAGAAATTCTCATCGCGTCGAGTTGTACCTTGAGCAACAGAAGCACCAATTAATATTGCTGCCTCTCTAATGTCAAAAGATGATTTCGCATAGCCAACGATGAGGCTTGGATTTTCAATCGCGTGAATATTCACAATGCCTGATGGGTCAGCAAAGCCAGCTTTTCCAAAACTTGCTTCGTTTTCTCCCGTCAATACTTCGGCGCCAAGCATAAGGTAGAAGTCGGTTGGTGCGATCCACGTAAGACGCACTCCAAGTTCGTTAAGTCCTTCATCTCCAAAGAAGGAGGTAAGCACAAGAGGACGTTCAGCAAAGTCGAGATAGTGAGCATGTTGCTCGTTAATTCTGCCGAAGCTCGAAAGAAATTTTCCTGCTTTTAATTGAAAGCCGTACGGAAGCTTTCGTGTTGTAAAATAGACTTCTTCCAAACCAGCGTGCTCTTGTGCAACATGGAGAACAGCAAAGAGATCAAAATAGGGATCAACAATTGAATACAACGTAAGTTCACCATAATTCAAATTAAAACCTTTCTTCGAATTAAAACCTTCATGTTCTCCATTTTCGGAATGATGCATAAATCCGGGAATGTGAAGTTGTGAATAGAGTTCATTGTCAATATCCCGTGAAACGAACGAGAAGTCAGTAATAAAAGAAATATCAGGAACAAACTTCGCCTGATTAAACGGTGAGCTTGTTTGAAATTGAGGTTCCGCGGTTTGATCTTGCCCATAAGCAGATGTAATTATAGAGATAAATACTATTAATAGAGATTTGATTTTTTTCATTTTCTCCTCCATAGAATAAAATAATTACTGAAGCATTTATCTGTAATGCTCAATAGAATATCCTCGCTTAAGAAAGCAAGGTGTTTAAAAAATGTTCTTAATATTTAAAAAATTTGTGGAGGAGCGTGGGAAAAGAGAAGACAATATCTTGAGGGGTCGCTTATAAATATATTAAGAATTGGCAGGAACTCGGAAAGCAGCTTCAGGCACTCGATGTGTCGAATTGAAAATTCGAGTGATGCTGATGATAAAGATTGTTGAAACGTACATACAATGCAATGTGATTCATCCTCGTTGGAATTATGAATATGAAAAGAACTTATACCGATGCTAAACAAAAAGTAGAATAGCATCAGTGAAGCATAAGCAAATTGCTTTCTTATGAAATTTTTGTAGTTCATTGAAATCAATTTATGAATAAGTATTATGATATTCAAGTTTTAGATAATTTAAACGCAATGGATTGCAAGTAAATGTCAATGGCCGTGTAATAATACCCAACCCTGATTTGTAACCGGGATGTAGATTTTATTGTTTGGTTGGTTTTTTTACAGGTTTATACGCATTGATTTTTCTGTGTAAGATGGTCTAACTTTGGTCGAGCATTCTCTGCAATTTGTGTTGCTCCAATCTTTTGTTTCTCGTATTTTTGATTGTATTCTCTTTGTGTTCTAATTACATCTACCCCAATGTAACAGAACGTGCTCTTTATTCAGATTTTGAATGTAACTTACTCTTGCACCATTTGATATTAACTATAAATACCTTATAAGGAATAAGTAAAATGACGATTTCAATAAAAAATAAATTAATACCAGCTATTTTCATTATTCTTCAAATAGTTACAATTTCAAATCAATACGCACAAACTAATGGCTTTACCGTGCCAACAAATCACCCACGAATATGGTGGAATGCTGATACAGCAAGGATAAATAAAGCAAAAAGATATTATCAATCACATCCCTTTACAATAAAAAACGAACCAGAATATTATGATAATCAATTAGCTTATATTTTAACTGGTGATGCTAAATACGCACGTGCTGCTATTGATTATTACATAAAAGAGTTTCCTAACACAAATCCGGAACAAGATGCTATGAGATGGTACGGGGAAAATGCTCTGCTTACATATGACTGGTGCTATTATCAAATGACACCTGCTGAGCGAGACTCATTTATCTCGATGTGGAACAATTGGATTGAAGAATTCAATAATGCATCATGGGGAAATATAGGAATGGAAGAAAATAACTACTATCAAGGATATTTAAGGAATGGAATGGAATGGGGAATTGCAAGCTTTCACGAAAGCACGCAGGCACAGCATTTTCTTGATCACGCTTTAAAAACTCGCTGGGAAGAATCTTATGTTCCATGGGCTTTCAGTAATGGATTGGGAGGAGTACCTCCAGAAGGCACCCAATATGGACGGTATCAGATGGGTTACCTAACTATACCGCTTGTTACAGTATCACTAATGGGAAGAAATCTTCTGCGAGAAAATCCATTTTTTAAAAATTCTGTCTTTTATCTAATATATTCAACATCAAGCGTTCCAATGTATACTAAGTCTACTACAACGCAACCTTATTATCAGCTCTATCAGTTTTCTGATGATGAAAGAAATTCATTTACTGAGGCAGCAGATGTTTATTATGGAAATATTATGTCAATTGTTGCTAATGAGTGGAAAAATGCACCATTGGGAAGATACGCTAAAGCATGGATTAAAAAAGTAAATTGTGAAAGAGATTTCATTATTAAAGCTTTTGAAGAAGAAATAGAAGATATTGATCTAACTACCCTACCACTTGACTATTATGCTCCAGGTTTCAAAAATTTCTATGTAAACTCTTCATGGAATGCTGATGCAACGTCTGCCTTATTTCAATTTGGTTATTGTAAAGACGATTATCATCATCACCTTGATTGGGGTACTTTCCAAATCAGAAGAGGTGATCGGTGGCTTACCCGCGAAACTCCTGGCTATTGGACACTTGCTAAGGGATTCAGAGGGGGATATCCGGATTACACAGACCTTACACTTCATCATAATGGAATAGTATTTACAGGCAGAGGCTGGACCTTAGGAATTGGAAGTAGTCGCTATAAATATGAAAATAGAGTTCTTAGACTCGAAAGCAAACCTGCTTATGCATATGCAGTGGTTGATCTCTCAGGGGTTTATCAGAACGAAGAACAATATAATGAATACACAAGAAATATTCCCAATACTAACATAAGAATTCCTCGAGACGCAAATCCTTTTGCAAAAACAGTTATTAGAGAATTTATTTTTCTCAGAAACCTTGAAACAACAATTGTTTTTGATCGGTTAGAAGCAAAAGACGATAATGTTTGGGGAAAAATAATACCTGAAAATCCATACGGTACAGCCACATTTCCGGCAACGAGTGTTGTTAAGAGCTTTATACTGCATAGTCAATATAACCCTACAGTACTTAATTCAAATAATATTTTAATTCAAAATGGTAATCATGCACTCAAAATGACAACACTTGTTCCATCAAATCCATCCTATTCGATAGTTGATGACGGAGATTTTCCTGAGCCTAGTGGAGAAGGAACAAAAGATAATTACCCTGATGATTACCAATATCGTATTGAAGTGAGTGATTCAGGCTCAGTTCAATCCTATTTTCTCCATGTACTTCAAGCAAAAGGAAAAGATGAATCAGACCTAACAATAGATTTTTCTGACAATGGCACGTATTTCGACATTACATTATCACATCCATCAAAGGGTAATGCACATATTATATTAAACAAAGGAATGACTTCAACAGGAGGACAAATTGGCGTAAGCGCTTCAGGAACTCCTGTAATGCAACAACTTACTGATAAGGTTCAAAGTATTTCTGTAACAGATGAGGGACCAGTTTGGGGACCCGCCTCTTCCGTACCATCAAGCTGTGGAGGCATTATTCAAAATTTCCAATTGCATCAAAATTATCCCAACCCATTCAATCCGTCTACAAAAATTACTTTTTCTGTCATAACACAAGGGCTTGCTTCTCTTAAAATATATGACATTCTTGGTCGTGAAATTGCAACACTAGTCAATGGAATTTTATCGCCCGGAGAGCACACGGTTGAGTGGAAAGGCACAAACAGTGCAGGTCAACAGGTTACAAGTGGAATATATTTTTACCAGTTAAAAACAAGCAATGGTTTTGTAGATACAAAGAAAATGATGCTCTTACGTTAAAATAGAGCTACACAATTGGTTCCATAGATTAAGTCTTTGGAACTTCCACATAATGCATGATTTTGTGGGTATGAAAGTTGATATTGATAAGTGTATAAAAATAATTAAGCACTATACCCTAACCTGGGTGTAGATTTTTTTAATTGACCAGTCTTTTTCATTTGTAATCTATATACATTAATTTTTATGTACCCATCTGTTATGCTGTAATAAATTAACATAATAAAATGCAGATTCCCGTGGTGGCAGGTCTATTTCCTTTGGAAGGGAATACACTTTGCAGTATTGGTTCTGAGCTTTACACTGGCGTTGGTGGATTCGCCGCATGCTCGGTGTTGTCTAGGAAACCGCATATAAGTAAATAACTCATCAAATTAATTCATACAGCTTCAAATCGCGAAATACATTACAGAAGAAATTTGTAATTGTTCCATCGGAACTGATTCGAATATCAATTTGTTTTATATTAAAAAGAATAGAGGATTATAATGCGTGAAATTATGAGGAAACAATTGAAGTTATATGAGTTATCGATTGGAGGTATGACTTGCCAGCATTGTGTTATGCACATCAGAAAGGCGCTTGAATCAATTGATGGAGTTGAAGTAGAGGATGTTCAAATCGGAAAGGCAAGAATCTGGTGCGATGAGCATAAAGTAGATAAAAATTTATTGCGTGAACACGTTGAGGATGCAGGTTATCAACTACTTGGTGTGCAGTGAAAAAGGGCTTGCAAAATATTACACTTCCCGTGCAAGGCATGACCTGTGCGAGCTGCGTTGCACGTGTGGAACGAACATTAAAGAAATTCGATGGTGTTGAAGTTGCAAATGTAAACTTAGCCACCGAAACGGTTGCACTAACGTACGATCCAACCCGAACTTCACTTGAAACACTTGCAAAAGCAGTTGAAGAAAGCGGATATCACCTTGTGCTGCCCTCAAAATCAATTGATGGTGCAAGAGAATCTATGCATAAATCAGAAGTAATGGAATCTCTAAAGCGCGATTTCCTTATGAGCCTTGTCCTTGCTTTGCCTGTAATGCTTATAAGCATGGCAAGCATGACAGAATGGTTTCGGACGGTGCTGCCGATTTCTTCGGATGAGATCAATAAAATTCTTTTTCTTCTTACCACTCCGATTATGTTTGTTTCTGGAAGGCGATTTTTTATACCAGCTTGGAAACTGGGTAAACATTTCTCAGCAGATATGAACACACTCGTTGCACTGGGCACAGGTGCGGCGTATGTATACAGCACTTTTGTTACATTATTTCCAGCACTATTGCCACATGCTTCGCATGACGTATACTTCGATTCAGCGGCAACAATTATAACGCTCATTCTACTTGGAAGAATGCTCGAAGCACGTGCAAAGCATCGTTCAACCGAGGCAATTCGAACATTGATGAATCTTAAACCAAAAACTGCACGGGTTCTGAATAACGGGATTGAGCAGGAGGTTTCTGTCGATGTTGTGAAGGTTGGAGATGTCGTGCGTGTGCGACCTGGTGAGCAAATTGCTGTTGATGGTGTAATTCTCGAGGGCGAATCCGCAATTGATGAATCGATGATGACGGGAGAGAGCCTTCCAGTTCACAAAAAAGCCGGCGATGGTGTTGTTGGAGGCACAATAAATACGACAGGCACGTTTACATTTCGGGCAACAGCAGTTGGTGCAGAAACACGCATGGCTCAGATTATTAAACTTGTGCAGGAAGCACAAGGATCAAAGGCACCAATTCAGCATCTTGCTGATCGGATTGCTGGGGTATTTGTTTCCATTGTTATCGGTATTGCAATTCTAACTCTCGTTGGATGGGCACTTTTTGTGGGCTCACAATTTTCGCAAGCACTTATTCATTCAATAGCAGTGCTGGTTATTGCATGTCCGTGCGCATTGGGTCTGGCAACTCCTACAGCAATTATTGTAGGGGTTGGAAAAGGAGCAACACATGGAATTCTCATACGAAATGCAGAGAGTCTTGAGCGAAGTGAAAAAATTAATATAATCGTATTTGATAAAACAGGTACAATTACGGAAGGGAAACCCTCAGTTATTGATGTACTTGGAGTAAACGGGAATTCTGCAGACGAAGTGCTTCGTTTGGCGGCATCGGTTGAGCAATATTCTGAGCATCCGCTTGCAAAGTCTATAGTGCAGTATGCTCGAAATCGAATGCTAAAAATTGATGAGTGCAAAGATTTCCAGTCGGTAACGGGTTTTGGTGTGCGTGGCCTGATCGATGGTAAAAAGATTGTGATTGGAAATGAGGAATTCATTCGGCAAGAATTTGGACTTGGTGCTGATGAACAATTTCAGGTTCATCATGAAGAAGGTTTTGAAACAGCAATTATCGTTTACGTTGCGGTGGATGGGAAAATTTACGGATGGATTGCAATTGCAGATCAGATTCGTGCTGAAGCACGGCAGGTTGTTGCTGAACTATACAGGCAGGGTTATGATGTACTTTTATTAACAGGCGACCATCCGACGACGGCGGAAGCTATAGCTCGGGTTGCTGGAATAAAGAAGGTGCTCTCAAAAGTGGTGCCGGATGAAAAGGCATCTCGGATTAAAGAATTGCAAAATCACGGTTACGTTGTTGCGATGGTTGGTGATGGAATTAATGATGCACCCGCACTCGCGCACGCGGATGTGAGCATTGCAATCGGTTCAGGTACCGATGTAGCAATGGAAACGGCAGATATTACGCTCATGAAATCCGATTTACAGAGCGTTGTGCAGGCAATTTCGTTATCGAAAGCTACAATGCGAACGATTCGCCAAAATCTCTTTTGGGCGTTTATTTATAACATCATTGGTATACCGCTTGCCGCATTTGGATTTTTAAGTCCGATGATTGCTGCCAGCGCAATGGCATTTAGCTCGGTGAGTGTGGTGATGAATTCACTGAGGTTGAAAGCAAAAAGATCTTGAAATCTTTATTTGTATTACTGCTAATTCAATATAAGTTCATTTAAGATATTAACATTTCTATAAGCACTATAGTGATTCTAATAATTTAAAGTGGAATTTTATCCTATCTAAGAAATGAATGATTTTGCACTTTGAAGTGGAAATCGATATATTTAATTGATGATCGAACAGCTCCCTAAAAAGATTCAAAGTACAATTGAATGGTTACGCCTGCAATTACCTGAAGATGCTTCTTTATTTTTATTTGGAAGCCAGGTAAAAGGAAATAAGACAGGCTCTGACTACGACATCGGCATAAAGTGTAAAACTGAGATAGAGTGGAAGAAATTTTGCCTGATTAAGAATGAAGCAGAAGAACGCGCCTGGCCCTATAAAATTGACTTAGTTGATCTGAAGCGCGCACCAAAAGAATTTCTTGAAGTTGTGGAAAAAGAAGCGATTGAAATATAGTAAGTATTAATAGGCAGTGGAGATGATTTCAGAAAAATCACAAGCTGTATATCGAAAAGCAAAGGAATCGCTTGAAAAACTTCAGCGCGCAATTCAGTATTTACATGCAGACGAAGAGGTTCCAGATAGGTGGATTCGGCATGATGCAGTTGCAAAAAGATTTGAAGTAGCATTTGAATACGTATGGAAGACATTCAAGGTTGAACTTGAAGATAGAGGAGAGGATGTTGTTGGTCCTAAAGATACAATAACAATTGCTGCCAAATACAAGTGGATTGAGAATTTAGAGGAATGGATTGTCTTTCTGCAGACACGCAATGCTGGAGTGCATGATTATTATGGTTTGTCGGAAGACTCTTATGTTAGAATAGCTGAACAGTTTCTTAATTCAAGTCAGAAAGCCCTTTCGAGAATAGTTAAAATGTAGTTTGCTTTTTTCAAGATTACTTTTCTTGTGAATAATTTTTTTATTATTAGTTCGGAGTTTAAGCATAATAAAAGCTTACAAGAGCTCTCTGTGTATTAGCAAAATGAAGTTTGTGCCTGGAACTCTGCGAGCCAAGAATCCAAATTCTGCGTACTTGTCAAGAAAATAATTCCATTCTCTGTCATTTGAAAATCTTGCATCACGCATTAGAGTGCCGCTTATAATTATCATATTAATTTTCTTACTACTAAGAAATTCATTAAAGGTTGTGTCTTTTTGATACTCTGCAATGTGAGAGAAATTTTTGCCTAGATAGATATTGTATTCTCCTTCTGCTGAAAGCAAATTAACAGGTTTTTTTATTTTTAATGATTTAATATAATTGATTGTGTTAAGTTTTGGTTGGTACATTGCCGTTATGTCGCCAAAGCTAGGAGTTAGGATGCTGAATACAACAGAAACCAAAAGAGACATAACATAAATTGTTGTTTTATTCGATGGTGAATAAATTTTTCCTGCAAGATTGGTATCGCTATTTTTAGTTTTGTGTCTTTTCTGTTTGTTGGAAAAATCGTTTACGTCATGATTTTCTGCTTTATCACTGAATATGAGTGCTATTAATGTAATAATTAGCGGTAACAGAATGACCATATAGTGTTCTCTTGGATAAATTACAAGAACGGATATGATTTCAGGCATAGCAAAAATACTAATGGCCAATAATTTAGTTTTCCGCGTGACAATGTTATTTAATGCTTTTTTGACCTTTGAACTTATATTTGCTACAAAGATTGCAGAGAGAACAATTAGTGCATATATCGTTAGTTTTTTGGCTTCCTGATTATATGGTTTAATGAAATCCCATATGTTTGTTATTAGATTTATGGCATTCTGTGAAATGTGTTTTACGAGCATGTAAGGATTTTTAAAAAACGCTTCGAGCCAGCTATTTGCGCTACCAAAACACTGTGCCATAATTATATCCCAGTGAGTGTAAGGATTTATATTGACGTTGTTCCATTTGGTCCAGTTAATTGCAAAATGTTGTCCAAAGGCAATAAGGCTTCTTTCGCCAGAAAGAGGCAGTCCAAAAATAAGGAGAAACGATGGAAACAATATAATAAATGTAATTATAAGCCGCTTGCTCTTTTTGTCCAGTGTCTTAAAGTTCTTGATAATTGATAAGATTAAGAGTAATGAAGATAGTAAGCAAAAAGGAAAATATTCAGGTCGAATAAAAGAGGTTATCAACGTACAAATTGATGTGATAGATAGAATATCCGTAAAGTTTTTAGAGTTTATCAAAATGGATGCAGATAATAATAGTATAATCAGCGCAAAGTGTGATACCTTAGGCCAGGTTGCATTAATCGTTGATATCAGAAATATCCAGCAAATTAAATAACACGTGATGTGCGATAGTTTTATTTTCCTGAGTGTCACGTATAAAAAAATTGCTGGTAGAATCATCATAAGTTTGAAGTTGAGATAATAAAGCGGTATTCTATCGTGTTTGAAAATAGAAAGGATTAAATACCATATTGCATATAGGGGACCAAGTTCAGGTTTTGGAAGTCCAGATTCTGGAATGGTTACGCCCCAGTACAGGTAATTGCTCTCATCAAATAGAGAAAGGTCTAAGTATTTTTCTATATTGGCTACATACTTAAAAGATGATACGAAAAGTATTGCAATGAATAATAAATCCATCCTATTTAATTTAGATTTATGAATTATGCTTATCATATTGTAAATTGCTGATCAATATTTAGGTCAATTTGTTAAATATGCTTAATTATTACTTTATGTTCAAAATTTTAGGCAAAGTTACTGTCAATAGGTATAGAAAAATAACAGGGGATGTACCAAAACTTAGGCGTTGATGTTATTTTTAATTGGTAATTGTTTCATTGAGCTTATTCCCCTCGTACTTTAGTGTTGTTTATAATTACCTTCTGAGTTATGAAATACGCTGTTTCTTTTCCATTTTCAATTATATTGATGTTTAATCTAAAGTTTCCTTTAATGCCTTGTTGTTATTGATTTTGTGACTCTAATCACACTTGTCACTTTATATATTGACATTTATTCATTTTTTGGTTAGAGTCTTATTATCATTTTAGTAAGAAATTAGTTCTTTATATAATTAATAATTGCAATTAATGTCTCCCTCTTATCTTATTTTTATTGAGTAAAGTTTATGGATTAGGTATGGAGGCAAAATAGGCAAGGAGGTTTAAATGAAACTCTTAAAAACAGTTTCTATTGTTTTTTTGTTTGCTTTATTTTCTATTTGCACCGCAGTCGCACAATGGAGCTCAAATTTATATGTCAATCCTTATCCCAGTCCTTACTTTAATGACTGGGAGCGCGATGCTTCGATTGGTTCTTTGACTATATCGTGTCCCGAAACACCTCCAGTAAGCATCTATTTTGATGTTGCTGTTACGAGCTCAAGATATGGTAGAATATTAACTGCACGAAGTTCAGCTGTGCAACTGATATTGCAAACCCAGATTTTTAGTATTAATGATGTAATAGATTGGAAAGAAGTTGATTATGACCAGAACCTGAAGGAAAGGGTTTTACGTTCTGGACGATTTCCCGAAGGACAATATGAGCTATGTATAAAAGTTATGCGCGAAACAGTGGGCGCTCCTGCGGAATTGTTAACACAATCCTGTGCATCATTCAACATTATATACCCCAATCCGCCTCAGCTTTTATCTCCAAATAATGGAAGTAATGTCATCGAAACATACCCTGTTTTTCAATGGACACCAGTTATAACTCCGCCTGATTATTCAATTCGGTATGCTTTAAAGATTGTGGAACGTTTACCCGGGCAAACACTTTCGCGTGCTATCGAGGCAAATTATCCTCACCATCAGGATTCAGTTACAGGAACGAATATGTACGTTTATCCACCCGATGCTCTTCCTCTTGAAAACGGGAAGGAATATGTATGGCAGGTAACTGCAACTGATGATAAAGGTTTTGCTCCAACTTCAAACAATGGTAAAAGCGAAATTTGGTCTTTCATATATGGTTCTGCACCGTCAATTTCTGGTGAAGGTGTTCTGCCAGATACTTTGGTACTTTTAGAAGGTATTGCTTCACTGGTAAATGTTCGATCTTTGTCAGTTACTGAAAATTCACTTTCTTATATAATTAATGGTACTGGAACGTTACTACTTACGTTGCCTACAGCATCGCCAAGGAGTATTTCGGTAAGTATTGTTGATTTAACTTTGCAAAAAGGTAGTTACTTTCCACCAACATTTGTTTCAGGAGCAGTTAGTGGTTCGCTTACGAGCGATGATATCCCGGCAATCTTTAAGGGTAATTATTTTAACCCACGCAACATAGAATTTACACCAGAAAATTCCCTTACTGTTGGTGGCGAGTTAAGCCTACCGGGCATTGGTGCAACTATTCCTCTGGGACAACGATTAAGATTGACCGCTGCAGGCTTAAGTGGTTCAGCATCTGCTGCAGGTAGAAGTGCCGAATCACCTTTCTTTGTGCTTGGTGAAGGTATGACAAGACTTAAAGTAACAAATGCTTCCATTAACTTCTCAGTTCCTGAAGTGCGATTGGGTGGAGTGCTTGAGCTTTTTGGAGTTAATGCAGGTTGTGTGTTTAACGATCTTGTTTTATCTGCTGATGGAACATTGAGCGGGGAAATAGTTTGTGATGAGTCTTTTTCTATTCCTTTAGGATCTGACAAGTTCAGATTGAATATCAATTCGTTAACAGGCAATATTTCCTTAAGTATTTTAGGTGGTACTAATACATTCAATTTAGTGGCAAATGCTGGATTGGATTTTCAACCTGATGAAAGAACTAGATTTGGTGCCGATGTCATTTTGAGCATTCGACCTTCGGGTGTAAACGTTGAATCATTTACTCCGCGGGGTGATTTGCGTTTTTCTTCAATTAATTTAGGTTGGTTAGCGTTTAGACCAAGCAATCTTTCGTTATCCTCGCTAACTTATTCCTCGGGTAGCTGGAATTTTAACCTTGGCATGGATTTGGAATTCATTTTGCCAACGTTCAATAATTTAACTTTGCCACCTGTAAGTGGGGTAACATTTAGTCCATCTGGATTCCGCATTCCGGCTGTTAATATATCGTCTATGTCTTTGCCACACTTCAATTTCGGTCAATTTGATCTGGAGTTTATTTCTGCTCAATTACCGGCACTTGAGTTTCCCTGGCTTACGTGGACTCCGGGTACATCTTCTGGGTTTAATTTTAGTTTTGGTATAAAATTAAGGATGCCAAACCTACCTGCTGGTACTCCAATTGAATTACGTGATCCAAATATAATAGTAGAAGCATCATTCAGGGATGGTGTGTTTAATGCTAATATTCCTGCGAAGAACTTTGTTGAACCTGGATTGACTTTGCCACTTGGCGGGGGAATTTCAATGCGTATTTTTGAAGTGTCTGGTTCGCTTTCTGCTTCTGTGAGCGGCTCGAGCATGTCTGTAAACCCGGATGTAAGAGTAAGGGGTAAATTGGAACTACCGCCGTTTTTCTCCTGCACACCAGGCAGTCAAAACCTGGATTTGCTTTCCACGTCACTCAGGCTATCTGGAGATGGAAAACTTAGTGGTGTAATTGAAAACGTTGTGCCTTCATGTCCATTACAAGCAGGGTTGTTGACACTTACAATATCAAACTCCAGACTGACATTTAATTTATCCGCTGATAGCCAGAGAGTGCAGTTGGATGGCAATGCAAATTTACAATTAGATAGTCCACTTGGCACACCAATTACTGCATCAGTTACGTTAAGTTATGAGTTTATACAAAATCGCCTGATTGCTCTGGATGGCGACATTACAACTCCATTTGCGTGGAAAATACCACCAGTAGAAGTTCCCGCTTTGTCATTCAATATTTCTAGAGCAAGAATCACCGAGCAATCGTTAATTATAAATGGTCGCCAGAATCTCGCTTTGCCAGGCGGAACCAATATAGGAGTAACGTTTGACAATTTAGATGTAGACTGGAGGGACTTTTCTATTCGCTACGGTCGGGTGCTATTCGATGTTCCTTTTGCATTTAAGATTGCGTTGGATGGTTCTGATTTAAGATTTCAGGCAGTTCCGCGGGGCTCGGATTTACCCGAGGCAATTGGAATTATGCTGAACTTGCCTGATACAATTGCATTAGGCACCGGAGGGTTTACTGCAAATGGAAGAGCAGATGTCAGGTTAAAGTATGAAGGGCGGGATTTAACTTCGCTAACTGCAGTATATTCACCAAACTTTGCCATTTCACTTAATCCATTTAGAGTTACAGCTGGTCAGGTTGAAATTTATTCTGGTACAAGTAGAATAGCACTTATTAATGAACATGGATTTTTCCCGGATCTTAGTTACTTTGGTACTGCATTATTGCCAGAACGCCTGCCGTTGCCAACAGAGTCAATAGCTTATCTTGTGATAAAGTCTGGTGAAACTTTTCTCATTGATTATACGATAGTTAGTGGAGGCGTGCGATTGCAAACACGGCCAGGCCAGCCAATTCGTTTGGTAATTCCTGCATTGCAATTGGGACGTGCAACTCCGCCTGAAGTGCTTGTGGATTTTGATATTACCATTGATGCTCTCTCACGTGATCTCACTGCAGGTAGAATAAATGTAACAATTCCAAGTGAACGATTGGCAGATTTCGATTTGAGTAGATTTGGTGTGCCGTTTAGCGTAAAAAGCCTTACATATGGCGAAGTCGAAGGAATCAATGCATTCCAATTTGTGGGTCAGCTGAAATTATTCGACAATAACATTGGCACTGATAGCATTCGACTTAAGCTAATGCCCGATGGCAGATTATTAGGCTCGATAGATCTAACAATTAACCAGAATGTTCCTCTGGTCCCCGGAAGTGATAAGCTTAATTTGAATATAACTCGTGTTGCTGGTTCGTTTGATGCTCAATTAGTGCCGATGAACCTTTCATTTGATTTTAATGTAATTGGTGGAATACGGTTAAACTTGGGAGAAGGAAGAACATATGGTGCATCTGCTCGGCTGGGCTTAACGCAGACCGGTGTTGAGTTGCGTGAGTTTGTTGTAGATTCGCTTTCGACTCTTCCAAACCTGAATTTAGGCTGGGTAAAGCTCGGATTGTCCGACTTTACAATTCCACGCTTATCATATAATTCAATTTCAGGATGGGATTTCGAATTGGGTTTAGGTGTTCAGTTTGAATTTCCAGATTTGAACTTTAGATTGCCCAAAGTATCAGGGATAGCTATAACGAGGACTGGTATTCAAATTCCCGATATTTCTATTCCAGAATTTTCCGATTCCATACATACATTCATGGGTTTTGGTATAAAACCGCTCGCTTTTCGTATGCGGTCATTTACGTTTAACTGGTTCACGTTCTCAGGTGGTTCAATTGGCGATTGGGGATTTGCATTTGACTTTGAATTGAGTTTTCCACAATTGCCCGATGGTGTTCCACCAGCATTGCGAAATCCACGCGTGACAATTCTTAACGCTGGATATCAAGATGGCAAGATTACAGGAAGAATTGAAACCAAGAGTTTCGAGAGTCCAGGATTGCAACTGCCATTGGGCGGAAGTTTGGCTATGTTTGTTCGTGAAATTGGAGGCAATCTCTCATCGGAAGGCGGTAGGCAGAATTTTAATGTGACTTTTAGGGGCGACATAAAATTGCCAGACTTTATGCAGTGTGGAGGTGACCCAACAGTAGTAAATACAATGAGCACTGCATTTACTATTGATAGTCGTGGAAGATTGAATGGCACTATTAGCGGATTTATTCCACCTTGTCCAATTGACCTTGGAATAGGCAAATTACGAATAACTACTTCCACGGTTACATTTGCGTTTACTGGTGACAGGCAAAGTGCTGTTATTGATTTGGCTGGTGTATTAAAAATTCCGCGTACAACGCCTGGTGATTCAATAAGTGCTTCGGGTAATCTGAGTTTTGATCTAATAAATGGAGATATTTTAAGCGGTGAAATTGCAATTACTACACCATTCCGCTGGCAAGTTCCTTCGGATGATCCGATACTTGTATTCACAATTAATAATGCTGTGCTGAATAGAGAAGGATTACGGATTACTGGCACAAGCAGTTTAAATCTTTCGGGTGGCGGAACTGCAAGTGTTAATTTCGATAATTTCCTTATCAATTATAGAGATTTTAGAATACTATCTGGAAGAGCAACTTTTGCAAGCCAGTTTGCACTAAAGTTCATAGTGGAAACTGGAGGTTTGCGCTGGTCGGCAGTGCCAACGAATCAAGCTGTTACAGAGCCAACAGCAATAAGACTTACTTTACCATCGAATGTTGCCTTAACCTCAAGTGGGTTGTCTGTCAGTGGAGAATCAAGCGTTTTTGTACGCTTTAATAACACAAACTATGATACAGTACGATGTGTATTTACAGATTCATTTGCGATTAGTTTGTCGCCATTCAGGGTAAGTTCCGGAAAAGCAGACTTTTATCTCGGTGATAGGTTTGTAGCAAGATTAGATAGAGATGGATTTCATCCTGGAGATATTTTTGGAATTATTCCAATACCCGAAAAATTACCACTACCCGATACTACTATTGCTTACCTGAGATTGAAGTCAGGTAGCACAGTTTTGGTTCAGACGGAGCCTGTAGCTGGCGGAATGCGAATTTCAACTAGGCCAGGCGAACAAATTCAGCTTGTTGTGCCTGCTTTGCAGTATGGTAGACCAACTCCGCCAACACTTGGAGTTAGTTTTAGTGTAACAATCAATACTTCAACTTTTGAGCTTACAGACGGTTCAATAACCGTATCTCCTCCAAGTGGGACTGATACTCTTTTCTCGCTCGCGTCTTTTGGTTTGCCGTTACACATAACAAGGTTAAGATATGAAAGAATAAGAGGATCTTATGGCTTAATAGCTAGTGCAAAACTTGCCTTACCTGAAGCATTAGGTAGTGCAGTTGTGAGTTTGGATAGTTTAGCAATTTCAAGAACAGGTATATCAGGGAATGTTAGTTTAGGTACATACAGCGCAACACATAGTTCATCTGAACGATACGTAGTTAATGTAGCTCTTGGAAGTATGGCGCGATTTAAAGTAAGTGGAGTGGAATGCACATTTGGTTCTGGATCGCCTTCTGTAAGAATTTCAGGTGATATTACAACAGAATTTTTCAGAACGGAATCTGGAGATACTGCTGCAATTCATTACACAGCGCGATGGGAAAGTGGCAGATTCGGATTCTCATTTGACGTTTCGCACTTGCCAGATGCAAAATTACCATTGTTAATTGCTAATTTCCGTCCAGAAGCGATTGGATCAAATCCTGCATTCGATATAAGTTTTCCGCCAGGCGATATCGCTTTAACACTCAGTGGAACATTGAGCATACCTAGCTTTGGGGATGGATTTGCAGTGTCTTTCTCGGGACTTAAAATATCAAAGAATAGTGTAACAATACCCGAAATAAGTGTAACATTGCCATCTTCAATTCAACAATTCAATCTATTTGGAGCGCAGTTTGCAATAAAAGATTTGACTTCACCACCTGCAAAAGCAATATCTTTCTCTTACGAAAGCCGTGTGTTTTATGTAACGCTTAATGGTGAAATTACATTCCTTGATAACGTTTCTCAATTCCGCGGATTGCGGATTGGCTCGAACGGCTCAGTTTCTATAGCAAGTCTAAATCTCTTGAGTAGAGAGTTTTATATTGTGCCAAATTACCTGGCAGTCGATTCATTGAAATTAGTTTCCAATAATTTGCGTGTAGCTGGATTTGCAAAACTTCCAGAGCCTTGTGATCCAACTCCGCAGAGATTTGCATTTCAGGTATCACCTAATGGTACTATAACGGGTGGGGCAGAGATTGTAGTTATAAACGAGACACCTGGTTTGGGTTCTGGTGATCGCACTGAATTTAACTTCTGGGTGGCGACATTCGATCCAACCTATGTAGCATTGTCTTTGAATGCTACGAACATTAGACAGAGTTCATTAAAATTTGTGGCAGATGCCTATCTTATGAATAATGCCAGTAAGAGAATAAAATTTGGAGAAAAAAGTGGAGGAACTGTAACACCGGGTCTTGAGATAAGATTTAATGGTAACATAACGTGGGGCAATATTACTGCAAGTAATTTAGTGGATATTGATTGGGAAGTGCTTAGGTTAAATATTCCTACAATAAGTGTTAGCAAAGATTCGGCAACGGCTTCATTTAAAATTTCTATGAGTGGTACAGTAGGGCTAAATGCGGAAGCTGTTGCTGGTAGCTTGAACTTTGAAGATTTCAGAGTCACCTCCCGCGGACAAGTTGAGAATTTGGGTGGCTCTATCAGAGGTGGAGAATTAACAATAGTCGATGTTGTTACGATAGCTATTAGTGATATTGGTTATAGTAGTACACCTACAACCATATGGGTTAGAGGTGGAACTTTACCGGCGGGTTCGTCTACAGCAAGAGCTGATTCTCAACAGGTGCGTGTGGATAGTTACTTTAGATTTGGTGCAAGTATTAATATATCTGGTGTTGGAGGTGGAGGCATAGAAGAATTCTTGACATATAAGTCAGAAGGCTCGACAAATATTATAATTAGAAATGCACATTTTTCAGTAGAAGGAACGGTTGAATTCAGGGTAGATTTGAAATACATGCGGGATCCAACTGGTTTTTATCTGCTAGTAGGAGGAAAAGGTACGATTGCTCAAGCGTATGATATTATTGTGATAGGAAAAGTTGCTAAAATTAGTGGACGCACAAGCGTTGGCTTCTTTGTAGCTGCAACAGTTAATATTACTATACCACCTGCAATTGTATTGACACAAATTGGTGGAGGCTTCTTCTATAACCCTGAACAAAGTGATTTGGATCTTGTAAAAAGGCTGGCTGGATTAGATGCAGTTACTACTTCTTCGAGAATGAGTGTGGAACCGGGTAGGTTTGCGGTTCTATTATATGCAGGTGCATCAATCATTTCAGATTACCTGATAGAGGGTAGAATTCTTCTCACAATTACGGAAAACTATTTTGCTCTATATGGCAGGGTGGTTTTACTGGATCAGGGCGATTACTTAAATGGCAATATATACCTGATGGTTGGGTTTAAAAAGCGTTTTGCTGAGGGGAATGTAAGTATCAACTTGAAAGTCTCGGTGTTACTGGATGGCAATGCAAGCCTCAGCTTCTATGTTTATGGCGAAGATTCATGGGGTATTATGGGTAACATCAATGTTAAGATTCTTAGCATATTAAACGCATCAGGAGAGCTATTTATAGGGAATCCGGGCTTTTATTTAGGAGCACGGGTATCTGCAGGCTTTGATATATGGATAATAAAAGTCGATGCTGGTTTCGAGGGCTCGATATGGTATATAAAGAATGTTTCATGGGGAGCCTATTGTAAGGCTTGGATAGAAGCATCGGTGCTTGGTGGAATTGCTGGAGCTAAAGGATGGCTTGAGGGTGCACTGTTTGGCGAGCCAAGGTTCTTTATATATGGTGTGGCTGGGTTGAGTATACACGTATTGTTTGTGGAATGGGAGGGTAGTGTATGGGCGAAGATATATGACGGGGGGGTTGATGGCGGTTTCGGTCGCGATCCCGAAATGGAGAGATTAATACAGGAAGCAAAAGATGCAGCTGAAGAAATGAAGGAAGCTCGCGATGAAGCACAGCAACAAATGGCAAGTGCAGCGATGCAGGCTTTACAGCTTAGCAGGGAACAAATGATTCAAGCTTTCATGAACCTTTACAAGCTTGGTCAAGTGGCTCGCAGTGGAGATATAGAAAGGGCTGCCTATGCAATAAGAAGATTGGGAAGTATACTTAATGCAGAAATAAATTATTCGGGGACAACGTCTTGGGATGTATTTCAATGGATTTGCGAAAATATATGGTTTGGTGTAGGTGCTCCAGCTCCAGCAAGACGAGATTCGCTCGAAACCTGGAGAGATCAATTGGACCAATTGATAACACAGAGAAACGAAGAAAGAAATCGAGTGGCAGAAAGACTTTCTACAATTTCAGCATCAGTCTCAACGCTTACTAGTCGTACGTTCCTTGTTTCCGGTAATCCTGTTACATCAGTCAATTTAAGTGCACCGACATCTACTATAAGTGTAAATGCCGAAGGTGATACAGTTAAGGTTGTTACATCTCAACCTGATTTCTCGTTCAACAGTTCAATAGCTACACAAAATACCAATACTCTATCTCAAGCACAGGAAGAGTATGCCTCGGTTGAAAACCAAATATTACAGAACATCAATGCGATAGAAAATGGCTTACAATCAGTAAGAAATGCGTTGGAAGGCGATTCAGCTCAGATTAGTGCTGATAAAGTTGGCAGAAACTACTTGAGTCTACTGAATAAACTTGAATCTTTTTATCATGAAAATTCACAATATTTCTACGACGAATCAAAATTTGCTACTACAAGACTTGGTGAATTAAGCACAAAGAGAATTACTTTACGAACTACTTTCTATAATCAACTACTTTTGTCCTGGTTTACAATGAGCAAAAAGAAAGCTCATGCAAGATGGCGATATGAGGTTATGCTGGAGCTAACGGGCGCAAGCAGGGACTCAATAGATGGATGCCTGGCAGATTTTGACAATGCATGGCAGAATTTCCCTGACAAGAGAGACTCGATATTTGTTGGCACTGGTATGGATTTGTGGTACAACATAAATATTGAAGGTTTAAGGTATCTCGATTCTGTTGCAAGAGCTCGTGTATCTGAGAATCCAACTATGCTATCTAATGAATTGACGAATAATATAGATAGATCTCAATTAGCGTTTACCCAGGCTTTGGATGAATTATACAGCAAAAAGGTTGCTTTAACTGAAAACCTGTATGACCTCTATGATAGATATGCTTACTGGAAACAGCCAGGAAGAAGTACGCAATCCGAAGGAACATCTGGAAAAAGTCAGACAGGTGTTTTAGGTAGTGGATTGCCCAGCTTTGAAAGAAGTACTCGAATTGAAGCTTCTCAGCAGCAACAATCAAGTAGTACCACTGGGATATCAAGAGCTACTAGCGCTACTGCGATTATGCAGGCATCTCCTGTAATATCATATGTTGCAATTAATCAGAAAAAAGATGATTTGAGGAAACAATTAGAAATTCCTCGCATAGACTATATTTCAGTAACGTGTCAAAACCTTGGAATTACAAACAGGGCATATGTATCGTGGCACGGTTATCATCCTAAAGGTGTTTTGGATTACGCAGTAGAAATAAGCAGGGGAACGCATAGTTATCTGGCTTCGACAGGATACAAATCAGTTGGTATAAGTAGTGGGATGATGAGGTATTTCTTACAATTAGGTCCTGAAACAAATGTAGCGCGAACTGTTTTCTTAAGAGCTCGAGGCGGTGCGGGTTATGCCCAAAGAAGAATGGCTAATTTTAGAACTTACTTCTCAGATGCAGGCGGAGGGGTTGGTTCATTTACAAGTTCGAGCATGGTGACGGATAATACACCTCCTACAACTCCAGTTGTGCAATTCCCGTATTATAAATCGCGAAGTGTTGCAACTGCCAGTGGTATTGTTAGCTCAATGAGTATTTATTATTATTCATCTGAAACAAACAGGATTATTGTTGGATGGAGTTCAAGTGATCCTCAATCTGATATCCAGGAATATCAGTATTCTGTCGGTATAAGAGGACAAGATTCATCTATAGTTGGTTGGCAATCTGCTGGTGGTAGAACTGAAGTAATTATTTTAGGGTTGAATTTGGTTCATGGGCAGAATTACTATATAAATGTCCGTGCAAAGAATGGTGCAGGACTGTGGAGTCAGATCGGAGTATCAAGACCATTAGTTATAGATACTACGAGACCAAGTCAACCGACGACAAGAATTGTTATTACACAATCAGCTCATCCAGTTTCTGCTGCTTCTCCTACGTCTGTTACTGTAATTCCGCCTGTTCCATTACCTTCGGCTTTAGCAGGCTCAACATCTTCAAGTAGTTCTTCAACAGGTCAGAGCAGTACTGGAAGCACTGGTACTGGATCATCGAGCCTGTTTGGAACGGTATCGGGTACTTTTGGAGGAGGCACTTCGGTTACTTCAGTTTCGGGTTCAACTGTCAATGTATCGCCAGGTGGTAGTATTATGCCTTCTGCAATTACGGCTATGCCATCTTCAGGTGAAACACCGCGTATTACTGTATACTGGGGACCTGCCAATGATCCCGAATCTGGCATTTGTTATTATCAGTATCGTGTAGTTTCAAAGAGAGACCCAAGTATACAATCTGCCGATTGGGATTCAGTTGGAAATGTGCTCGAAGCTACGATTACTGGCGGCGTGTTGAGATATATTGATTCATTTTATGTTGATATACGGGCCATAAACAATGCAGGTTTAGCAGGTGAGCCATCAAGATATGGACCTTTCCGTCCGCGTGATCCGAGTCCACCAACAAAGCCTTTTGCTGCGGTGTGCTATGGAGTGCCAGCTGGTACAACATATTTAATTTTCTCAGAACAATCTCATGATTATGAGACATTTATAAGAGGTTATCAGATAGCTATAGGTACTACTCCAGGAGGCACAAATATAAAAAGCTGGAATGATTCCATTGATTTTCGTCCCGGTGAAATTCGTACTGCACAATCATATCGCTTACAAAATTACGGATTGTCAGACGGAACGTATTATATCAGCATCAGGGCTCGTAATTATGATGGACTGGTAAGTACTGCTTGTGTTACAGGACCATATTATGTGGATTCATCACCTCCACTACGTCCAACTGTTACGCCATCGTACCAAATTAGCGGAAGCGTAGGAAAGATTAACCTAAGCTTTAGCAATATAAACGACCCGAATTCTGGCATCTCGAAAATAGAAGTCTGTATGGGTACACAAAGGGGTAACGCAAATATGAGAAGCTGGGCTCCTGTAGTGTGTACAATGGTATCTGCTTATCCACCTTCCATAGTACTGACTTCTGAAGAAAATGTTCCAGGTCGGACTTACTACATTGGTGTTAGAACAACAAATACGGTCGGACTTGTATCCGAAGAGTTCTGGACTTCAATAACGATCCCAATCCAAATGAATACCCAAATAAGTACACAACAAACTGGAACTATGATTATACGGTGAGAGAAGGAGAAGCCATGAAAAAAATAATAGCAATCTTTTTAATCTTAATTATTCATTCGAGTTTGGCTGGACAAAGCAAAAAGGATTTTTTTGCGATGGCTCGTGGGGATTCGGTTGTAATTTTTCTCACAGTACCACCAAAATCTAATGAGGGATTTCTTGTTTACAGGCAAGGTCCTTTGCCTACAAATCAGGATTATGTTCTTCTAACTAAAGAACATCCTGTATCGCCAGTAGTAGATCCGGATGAAGCAAGAGCTATAATAGGTGAAGATTGGGATATTGTTGTAAAAGCAGTTGAAACAGATGTCCCATTCGAGGTGCTGAGAAAAATACGTGGGAGTGAATTTGCAAGTGGATTACTTTCTTTGTTGAGTAAGGGTGTTGCTCAAGTGACAGGAAGATGGTTCATGGATACTGATGTCAAAAGCGGGAAGGAATATAATTACAAGATCGTTTATGTTGATTCACGCCTTAAAAGCAAAGATTCTCTGATAAAAAGAATTAATGTTAAGGAGATATATCCTGCACCGCCTACAAAATTATCAGCAGTAGCTGGTGATAAGAACATAAAGCTTACGTGGGAATACCCGAAGTGGAAGGGAAATTATGAGGATCTTGCAGTTCAATTTAAAATATACAGGAAATCCGAGGGAGAAAGATTTGTGAATATCCTGGATAAGCCATTAATTCGTGATGATGCAGTGCCCAGAGAGTATACGGATTGGTGGTTGAAGGAAAATGTTGAGTATTCATATTATGTAACCGCAGTCGATCCTATTGGAAGGGAAAGTAGACCTTCGGAAATAGTCAAAGTAGTTCTCAAAGATATAACCCCACCATCAATTCCTCAAAATCTTACTGCTGAAGGAGGAGATGGAGTTATAGGATTATCATGGAATATGAGTGTTGAATTGGATGTAGATGGTTACAATGTTTATCGCTCAACGGGTTTAGATAAAGAGTTCAAGAAAATAAATGCAAAGCTTGTTCCTTTACAAACACCATTCTATTTTGACTCGACAATAGAAAATGGTGTGCAGTATTTTTATGCTGTCACAGCTGTGGATAAGGCAAAGAATGAAAGTAAGTTAAGCAATGCGATGGGAGTTCTTGGTAAAGATCGAACACCACCAGATCCACCACAGAATCTTACTTACAAAGTTGAAAAGAGAATTCTAAAATTATCGTGGCTACCTGCAAAAGCAAAAGATGTGATAGGTTATTATGTTTACCGTGGAGAATCTCCTGACATTCAACCTAAAATAGTCTTTGAGCCGTTAAAGGCAACCACATATGCAGATAGTGGATATAAGAAACAAGGAATGACACCGGGCAAAACATTTGTTGTAAGTGTAACCTCGGTTGATCGTTCTTATAATGAAAGTGAAAAGGCTACAATTACGGTAAAGATTCCGGACGATGAAGCGCCTTTGCCTCCGCAAGGTCTTTACACTGACAATAAAGATGGACGATACGTGGATATTTCCTGTGGACCGAGTCCATCCTTAGATGTAAAACGATATAAGTTGTTTAGAAGCGAGCTGGGCTCTAAAGCCAATCCAGTGGAACTCGGCGAATTCGGTAAAGCTCCATTTCGCACCAGAGATTCTTCAATTACAAAAGGGAAAAAATATCTATACTATGTTGTGGCTTACGATTCATCGAATAATCGGAGCGGAGAAAGTAGAATTGATACAGTGTTTGTTCGTGATTTCAGTCCACCGCCATCGTCCCGAAATGTAAAAGCAAAGATGACGGATAAAGGAGTTTTGATAGAATGGGAAAGAGTTGTTGATTTCGATTTGGCAGGTTATAATGTTTATCGATCGGAAATACCGACAGGTATATATGAAAAATTGAACTCAGAACCCATCAGGGAGCAAAAATTTCTCGATCCAAAAGGCAAGAAGCACCATTATTATCAAGTGCGTTCTGTAGACACCTCGGGGAACGAAAGCACTCGAAACGAGCGTGTGCAACCCAAATAGGCAAAAGAATTTACGATGAGAGCGCGGAACATCCTTCTTATATTGAGCTTTTTCTCCCTGGTATCCTTTGCTCAATCAACGCTTGATTTGGGAATCAGGTATTTCGAAAATAAAGAATACGAAAAAGCTATAATGACGCTCGAAACATATCTGAAGTCGAATCCGGTTTCTTACGAAGCATATAGTTATCTTTATAGATCGTACATTTTCCTAAACCGGAATGATGATGCTGCAAGAGTTCTTGGAAATGCTATTGACTACTTTCCAGAAAGTAAGGAATTTCTTTTGGCTTTAGCACAAATAGAAATTGGTCGTAGAAATTATGCAAAGTGCGAAAAACTCTTAGAGAAAGTTGTTGCGCAAACGCCTCTGGATACTGCGACTGCGCACCTTGTGGGAATTATTTATTTTAATCTTGGTGTAGAATCCGCGAAAAATAAAAAATCTAAGGATGCAATTGAATACTTCAAAAATTCGATAAAGTTTAAACCCGATGATGAGAACGCCTATGTTAACTTGTCGATCTTGCTTACTGAATCTAATAAATATCAGGATGCACAAAGGTACTTGAAGGAAGCAGTTAAAAAATTTCCTGAAAATGTAACAATCAAAAAGTTACTTGCAGAAGTAAGTATAGAGTTAAAAGATTATAAAAATGCGCAACAAATATACGAGGACATGTTTAAAATTCGGAAAGATGATGTAGAACTGGGATTAAGATTAGCATTGCTGTATAGATATAATGGAAAAGTACCAGAAGCCCTAGCGTTGTATGATTATCTCATTACCAATAATCCAAGAAACAAAAAAGTCTACGATGCTTTGATTGAATATTGGAAATTATTCAACAAGCAGGATAAAATAAGGGAGGTTTACGAAAAGATGAGGGCAGCGTTTCCGAATGATGAACAAATAACATGGAATATAGCTAAAACATACGAAAAAGAGCAAAAGTGGGAACAAGCAAGAAGTGAATATTTAAAAATTGTATTTCTCGATTCAATTAACCTTGATGCAAGGCTTGCAATAGCAAGGACATATAGAAAGGAAAAAAAAGATAGCCTGGCTTTGCTCGAGCTGAAGAAATTATTAGCAATTAATACTTACAACTACGAAGCTCTTAAACAGATCGGTGATATTTACTTAGAGTGGCAAAATTATGATATGGCATTAGAAACGTATAAGAAAATGCGTGAGGTTTACGATCAGCTTTCTTATCCATATCTTCAAATTGGAAGAACATTCTTTGCGCTGGGAATGAACGATTCAGCGCTATATTATCTGGATAAAGCAAAGGAACTGGATCAAGGCAATATGGAAATTTCTTATGTGTTGGCTCAAGTGTACCGAAGTGCTGGAGCCAAAGAGAAAATGGTAAAATGTTATAGGGAGACACTGAGGAAAGCAATTAAGGAATTAGAGAAGTTACAACTAAAGTTTAAAAATGAAATGGCAGGCAATTCCAATAAACTTGAAATAGAAAAGCTAGAAGAATATTCCGGAGTCAAAGAAGAAATCAATAGAGTAGAGAATATCTTACTGAATACATTAAGGAGTCTGAAAACATCGTTAACTACGATGGAATATATTAATTTGCTTGAAAATAATTTAAAGGAATATCCTAATAGTGTCTTTCTTTTATTAGAACGAGCCGAAGCACATGAAACTATGAATGAAGAAGACCAAGCATTGAATATATATAAGAAAATAATGTTCATTAATCCGGCATTGAGTCAAGTTCATAAAGCTGTGGCAAAGATTTATGAGCGTAAAAATGACTTAGATAATGCTTTGTTAAGCTATAGAAGGTTGTTGTCCTTAAATGACACGAGTGAGATTGCATATGATGGTATTATACGTATATATGAAAAGAGAAATCAGTTGGAGACATTATGTGATGAGTGGCAGGCGCTACTTAAAACACAGCCAGGCAATAACCATCTTCGTGAGCGATTAATAGAAATATTACATAAACTTAACAGACTTGAAGAAGCAAGACGTTTAGCAGAAACCAAAAAACAATGATGAGGCATATTTAGATGAAACACATTTCTATTGTTTTGATTCTTATTTTTCTGATTATGCACTTGCAAGCTCAGGAAATTGAACGAAAGGATACTGTTACACAAAATATTAGTAAAGAGCAAGAGCGAGAAAGTCCAATAAAGTCTTATTTCAAAATATCGGGCGATGCAGGGGCATACGGTGAGTTATATACCGTTTCGGGTAGAGAAAGAAGGAGACCGCCAGCTTCAGGCAGGCTATATTTCAGACCGACGTTAACACTTCTGGAAAATTTTAGCATTTCGTTTGATTTTCTTTTATCAACAGAAGGTAGCTCGGCAAGACAGCAGATAAACCAGCTGGCGATACATCCGACATGGAAATGGGGAAGAGCCCATATAGGCGATTTTAGCCATGAGTTCTCAAGGTTTACACTGAGCGGAATAAGTATACGTGGAGCAGGAGTTGAATTATATCCTGGTATTTTTAGGTTTCAGGTAATAGGTGGTCAAACTCAAAGAGCTATTAAATCTGATGCATACTCTTCTACTTATTCAAGATATATGGGAGGAATGAAAATTGGGATAGGAAAAGAAGAGACATCTTATCTTGATATTATCTTCTTAAAGTCGAAAGACAACACTGCTTCTCTTTCTCATGATGTTTTTAGTGATTCTGTTTTCTCGCCCATTGATTCTACAATTATAGATACCTCTTATACTGGCAACAGTCCGAAAGAAAACACAATCATCGGTGCTGTTACATCTATTAATTTGTTCAACAACTTGTTTAGAATAAGAGGTGAAGTTGCAGGCAGTATGTTTACAAGGGATTTGTATAGTCAGGAAGTGGAGAGTGGTAATATTCCAGATTTTTTAAAAAAGATATTTAAACCTCGTTTGTCTTCTAACGCAGATTATGCATATTCTACTGAATTACTTTTCAATTACGATATTTTTGATTTAAAAGCTGGATACTCTTATATCGGTCCTGGTTATACGTCACTTGGGTTATCATCTTTATCGAATGATAGAAAATTATTCGACGGAAGATTGGGATTCCGGTTTTTTGAAAATAGAATTATGATTCAGGGTACGTATATGAATCAGAAAGATAATTTATTATCTCAAAAAGAATATACGACCACTATGAACACCTTTGGCGCGAATCTAAGTGTTAGACCCGTCAAGGAGGTGTTTGTTTTTTTGAATTTCATGAATAACCAAATTGGTAATAATTCCGAAAAAGATTCAACTAAAGTTAAGAATGTTAACACCAACTATTCACTTGGTGTAAATTACCAATTTTCCTTATTAAATCTGAAGCATACTTTGACAAGTAATTATTCAATTCAGGTCGCCAAAGATTTGAATATTATGAGGCAAGGTAAAGATTCCCGTTCTCAAAATATTGGCTTGTCACTTATTACAGTAATAGATCCAAAATGGTCAGTTTCGCCGAGTGTAAGTGTCAGTTTGGTTAATATTCAATCAGGAGAAAAGAATACAACAGTAAATACTAGCGTTCGTGTAATGAATCGAATGTTAGATGGTAGGTTATCTAATTCTGGTGGTATTGGATATGTGAATTCAAATTCGTCAAGCTCTGTAAGTCTTAATATTCAATCGAGTTTCGCTTTGACTTCATCGCATTCTATTAATATGAATGCTCGATCATCATTTTATAAATATAAACATTCTTCGAAAAATTCGTTTAATGAGCATTCACTGAGCTTAGGCTACGCATATAGGTTCTAATAAAGTTTTAAACCGTGGTTTTTTAGGTGTTCTGGTTAATTGATTGAGATTTCTAAAATATTAAAACTTGAGTGTTATTTTGAACCGCCGCAGGTGGATAAGCGATCTCATTATTATCCAAATTTAAGAGATTGCTTTGTTGTCACCTTGAGGCACTTCACAATGACTATAATAAAAGATTTTTCAGATGTCTATGATATTGATTTTTAATTTCAGATTTAACAAAATGCAGATTAATGGAGGTTACGATCGTTTTCTTACGATTTTTATATTTGATAGTGAAGTTCTAAATGCGATAAAAGGTGCCCACTGATTTTAAGTATGGTGGATAAACGAGCTGTAGTGTTTTAGTTGCATCTATGATTTTTTCGGAGGTATCGAATAAATCTGGAAAAAGGTATTTGCGCCAAATGCCAGTAATATTTGATTAATATAGTTTTAATTAATAGGATTTTGAGTTTCCTGTTGTTAATGATTATGAGAATACTTTATGTATATTCGAATAGCCTGTTTGGATGGAATTTTCTTCGAGATAATACGCTTTTAGTGAATAGACTGGCTAAAAAAAATCGCGAAAAGGGACATGAAGTGGATGTGATTACTATTGCGGGTTGGTATGATTCCAAGTGTGATGAGAATATAAACATTGAAAGTATTAGAGTGATTCCAGAAAGATTAAAGGAAAAATTCAAGAAGGAAATAATTTTATTGAATAATATTAGATTTATAGCTGATTTTCTCCAAAATAGAAAAAATAAAAATTACGATTTAATTCATTGTTTTGATTATGAAAGTGGTATATTTTCGAGAATTCTAAAGCAAATATTGAATATTCCGTTGGTGTTATCTTATAATAGATGTTTTTCTGATGTTCCCTCATCGCATCTTTTTAATATTGACACTCGATTTGAAAGTTTAGTTATGGGTTGGTTATTACAGGGAGTTGATAAGATAATTGTTAACACCAGTTTTATGAAAAATAATCTGCAAGATGCTTTTGTTGTTGAGGATAATAGGATTTTAAAGAAACCGTATTTGATAGATGCTATGAATAATAATGTACAAAATGATGAAAAAATTAATTTCCTTTTTGTCTCGGAACTTACAGAAGGGCAAGGTGTTCGTGAAATATTTGACTTAGTTGCACATTTGAAATCTAGACTGGATGTTACTTTATATTTTATCACTAATTTTGATGTTGGAATCTATGGTAAATTGCTATCTCAGTTTATAAGGAAATGCAATTTGGCAAGCAATATCGAATGGAGAAGCTATTCAGGCTTAAATTATTTAAAAGAGTTATGCAGTCTTAAGAGATTCTTTATCCTTTCCCCTTATAAAAATCTGGATACGGAAATATTGGCTTGTGAATTTATCGGGACATATATGCCAATAATATATCAGCCGACTTTGTTAAATAAGGAAATATTTTGTGGTGTTCCTTTTTGCTTTCAATATGATTTTTGGGACGGTGTTGATTATGAAAAATTATATTCGATTGTTTGCAATTATGATTGGATAAGTACATATAAAAAGTTTGCTATGTTTACCACAGAGGTGAATGAATATGAAGATGTTTATGTTGAGCTGGTTAATAGTTCTTCTAAAGCAATTTAGAAGAACGAATAAACAATAAATTATATAAATAAGGAGGAAGTTTGCTATGTTTACCACAGAGGTGAATGAATATGAAGATGTTTATGTTGAGCTGGTTAATAGTTCTTCTAAAGCAATTTAGAAGAACGAATAAACAATAAATTATATAAATAAGGAGGGTACAATAATGAGATACGAAGCGCCAAAAGTAGAATTTGAGGAAAATCCTGTTTCCTCAAATTGTGAAGGTAGCATGGCAGGTATTAACCCTGCCGTAGATCCTGTTGCGGTTGCTGCAGTAATCATTATTGCCGCAATTGCTGCAGCTTGATGTAATTCTTCAGCATATCCTTCCTTTTTGGAATACTGCCGAGGGGAAGGATATGCTATAATTTAAATAATTGTACCTGCGTTTTAAATATACTCTACATGAATAATAGCCTAGAAGAAAAATATGATGATATAAAGAATTGTGTGCCCTATCGCAATTTGGCTTGTTGGGGTACTTCTGTGGAAGATAGTTTTGAATATGTGAAAATATTTTCAGTAACGCACATGGTTAAGCTGAATAAATTAGGTGGCATAATTTGGCTGTGTATTGATGGTAGAACAAAAATCTCTGACATTATTATTAAAATTAAAAATTTGTATGCTGACGTTGCTCCATCAGTGATTGAGAATGATGTCATTTCTTTTCTAAAAGAATTACAAAAATACGATATGATAATATTGAACTGGAATCCTTTGGAACCTTATATATTGAAAAAGTCGAAGTACAGGTGTTAGGATATGGTAGATGTATGCCTAATAAGTGTTAGGTCGCCTCAGCCTAACAGTGCATTAGCAGATAGATACATAGCTCAACCACCTCTAGGAATTGCATACATTGCTGCTTTGTTGCTTGAAAAAGGAATAAGTGTTGAGCTTATCGATATAAATCTTAGATGCATGAGTGTAAAATATGTATGTGATATTATTAAGGTAAAGAAACCTAAAATTGTGGGATTGTCTGCGTTAACAGAATCCTCAGTAAACACGATAAGACTTGCTTGCATAATAAAAGAGATAGACGATAAAATAAAAGTGATTGTAGGAGGTCCGCATTTTTCATTTCTAGATACTGAGGCTTTGAGCAATCGTTGTATTGATTTTGTTGTAAGAAATGAAGGTGAGTATACCTTTCTAGAATTATGTGAAAGCATACTTTATTCTAGAAAATGTTTGAAAGATATAAAAGGAATATCCTACAAATCCGATGGGAAAATTGAACGGAATAAGCCAAGACCACTCATTAAGGAGCTTGACCAATTACCTTTTCCAGCTAGGCATCTATATTTTCTTGAAGAGTATCAAATCCCAGCTGGTATTATTACAAGCAGAGGTTGTCCAAATAAATGTATTTTCTGCAGTGCTGGAGCTTTTTCTGGAGGAAAGTATCGTATGAGGAGTGCCAGGAATGTGTTCGATGAACTTAAGCTATTAACTCAATATGGCTTTGAATTCTTTTTTTCCAAGATGATACGTTAACTGTTGACATATGTAGGTTGAATGAATTATTGGATCTGATTTTAGGAAATAATTTGAAAATTGCTTGGCTTTGTGAGTCGAGGGTAGATATAGAAGATGAACGATTATTTCATAAAATGGCATTAACAGGTTGCATTGGTATTCAGTTTGGAATAGAATCCTGATCACAGGAAATACTTAATAAGGTTAATAAAAATATCACATTAGACCAAGTTAGAGCAACCATTTCGATGGCAGCTAGATGTGGTATAACGCCAGTTTGCAGTTTTATTATTGGGCACTGGTATGACACTGAAACAACAATTGAGCAAACTATAAAATTTGCTGTGGAATTGCAAAACGATTTTCTTGCTCAATGCCTGTTTTCAATTAGCACACCACTACCTGGAACTGCGTTGTATAATCATGCAAAAGACTACGATTGCAATATTCTTTTTTATGACTACGAAAAATATGATATGATGACCCCAGTGATGGATACCAAGTATCTTAAAGCTAAAGATATACGGAACTATTACTTTAAAGCTGTAACAACAATATCAAGAAAGGCTCCAAAAGAATTGGCTACATTGCTTACTTTACGTAAATCGTTACCCAAATACTTTAGTTCAACTTACAATTACGACGATTATTTGATCTAAATGCGTAGTAAATTATATGCACGAAATCTTTTCATGAAAGTCGATACTTTTAAAGATCTGGTTTTAGTTTTTTTTTTAAGGCGCAGTTATTAGTAATAATGCCTATTTCTTTAATTGTTTGTTCTTTTTGTGTTAACAGAATAGTATTTGTTTTGATCTGGTTATATTTATTAACAACATTTGTGGAGGAATATTTCCATTGTATTACTGCAAGAATTTTATATCCGAACTCAGAGTTATACTTCTACGTTCGTAAATACCTGTATCTAAATATTCCTCTGTTTACTCAATCATTTGGAGTTTATTGTGAAGGGGAAATGTCCGAAAGGCACAGACTGTTCGTAAGCCTATTAGGTCCGCTGAATGCTTTGTTGGTTAACATATTTATGGCATTGGTATTCATTAGTTTTAGATTGGAGACTGTGATTATTGTAATGGCTATTATTATTCCTTTAGGTTCTTTGTTCCCGATTAAGCATCCTTTGCAATCCGATGGTTATAAAATAATAAGTATCCTAAAGAGAGGAAATGTGTCAGCAGGGTATTCGTCAATTCTTGAAGTTTTTAAGCTGGAGAAAAAAATTTTTTTGGAAATTTTTTCCACGAGTTTTAAATTTAACAAAGTGAAATGGGATCATGTTTAAACGATATTTGTTCCTAACCGCGAGGGATTTTATAACTTATGCGCTTTTGCTGATGTCTGTTTTTCATGTCGCAAGTCCACAACAGGCAACAATTTCAGTTTATGGATATGTGCGTAGCGCGGAGTCTGGTGAACTATTGCCAGGGTCTATAATCCGTGTAAATGAACTTTCGAAGGGAACTGTTGCAAATAAAGATGGTTTATATAGAATTATATTACCATGTGGAACATATAATATTTATATCAGTTGCATAGGTTATTATACTGATACAATCAAAATAATTTCCGATACTGTACATGAAATAAGAAGAGATATATTCTTGATGCCTAGTTCTATAATTGTACCTGAAATTGTTGTTTATGCAGACAGACAGAACCCAGCTAATGAAATTATGAAGTATGTAATTGAGCATAAAAAAGAGATACTTGGCAAACTGCGTTCTTATAAATTTAAAGCATATACAAAAACGTTATTAAAAATGGACGAAAAGGGGGAGGGAGATACTGCCATAGTTGGCATACTCGAAACCCAGACCCGCTCTTACTGGAAATATCCAGACCACTACAAAGAAGAAATAGTGGCACGCAGGCAGTCTGCAAATTTTACTCCGGAACAAAATATATTTACGGTTGGTCGGATCCCAAATTTAAATGAAGATGTTGTTACACTTTCGTCTTTTTCGATTCGTACCCCTACTAATCAAAACGCATTTCGTTATTATGAATTTGAAATGGTCGATACTTTATCGATGGATGATTGTAATGTGTTTAGAATACGGTTAAAACCCAAGAGTAAAACAATCCCTTTGTTCGATGGATTTATCTCTATTTCGGATAAATCTTACCTTGTAATGTCGGTTGATATAAAGTGTAATGAAGCGGTTGACCTTTCTCCGATTAAAGATGTTCGAATATATCAACAGTTCTCATTGTTCGAGAGTAAATATTGGTTATCAATAGAATCTGTTACAACATTCTATGTTGATCTTGCGATACCTTCTGTTCCACCTATCTTTTGCGAACAGCATGCGCTTTTATATGATTACTCAATAAATACGGCTATTGATGAGGAAGTTTTTGATAGACAAATAATTCAAATACTTCCATTAGCAGACTCCAAAGACTCTTCATACTAGATAAATGAAAATGTTTTGCCTCTTACTGTTCAGGAAGCACAGGCTTATAAACATATAGACAGTATGGTTGAAAATTCAGGTTTATTCACCAAGATGCTTCTAAGAATCAATCAATTCTCACCTGCAAAAGGGAATATAAGGATTACTAGGTTCTCAGACTTTTTTCATTTTAATCGTGTTGAGGGCGCTTATGCTGGGGTTGGATTTAAAGTGAAAAACTTATTTCAACGAAATGATTTGATTGCTCAGGTGGGTTATGGCTTTTCAAATAAAAAATCAACATATCTGCTGGGATTCGAACACTTTATTAATGGTAAAAGAAAAACTTCATTTGGTTTTAATGTGTATCGAAGAATTAGTTACAGAGAAAATGAAGAATATTTTATGCCTGGGGAAATTACATGGTTAGCACTGTTAAATAAAAATGACCCTGTCGATTATTATGAGATAAATGGATGGTCTCCATATGTCTGGCTAAAACTATCGGCCAGAAATTCAATAAAGTTCAGTTATATAATTGAAAAACAATCCAGCTTAACCAAACATTCAGATTTTAGTTTGTTCTATCCCTCGTCGAGATTCAGATTAAATCCGCCAATTTATGATGGATATTCTCGTAGTATGAGGCTTGTTGTAAATTACGATACGCGCAAATTCATTGATTTTGGTGGCATTGAAGATTTCGATAGAAGTCTAAACTGTTTTTGGGGTGAGATTGGATTTGAATGGTCAGATAGAAAAATTTTAAGAAGCGATTATTGCTTCAGTCAAATCGTAGGGTCATTGAATATTCATTATATTGGATTTGGGTCTCGTGCAATTGATTTTTTTCTGCGACTGGGATATTCTATTGGGAGAATTCCAACGCAAAGGATTTTCGAGCTGTATGCTCCGGTAAGTGGGTTATGTAAACAATTCTTTTTAAGAACAATTGGACTGAAAGAATTTGGCGGTGATAAGTTTTATACTTTAATTGTTGAACGTGATATTATCAACATACCTTTCGGCAAATTGGGTTTGCCGTTCATAAATAATATGGATTTGGTCTTGTTTTTTGGATCGGGTTGGAGTAGCGTATTAAAAGAATCAACTTCAGCACTGCCAAGTTTGATGAAGACATGTAAAAAATTGCACAACGAAATTGGATTTGGTTTGTCAAAATTTTTGACATTTCTCAGATTAGATTTCACGTGGGATATTACAGGTGAAACAAGCAAGAAATTTGCATTTAGTGTACAGAGCTCGGTATTTTAGGAATCTTGTAGATTTTGATACTGATATATTTCTTAGCAATCCAAGATTTTTTGTGAGGGTTATTTCTTGATATGTCAAATTCAAGGTATTCAAGTTTTGTTTTTAAAATAATTTTTATGGCCCTCAGATTATGTGTTTGTGTTTCAATTACAATATTTTCTGTGTAGGATCAAATTTTTTCTTCTGCTCTTTAATTCAGAAGTCTGTCTGTTGCGGAATCAAAAAGCTTTACACTCATTTGCTAATACAATATCGGAGGAGCTGAATCTGTGAGTTTATATTCCAATAAATCTATAAATATTGCACTTCAATCGAGTTATGCACCAGCTTCCAGGTATTTTGCTAATTTTTCCCTGAAAAGTATTTTTCTATAATTTCAGAAGTTCACGGAATCCATTTAATGAATTGTCGTCAGGTTTGGAATAAGCATATAGGTTTTAATGTAATTTGAAACTTTTTACTGTGTACCAATCCTTAACATTTCCTTCAATTGAATATAACTTAATTCGTTTAACATCAAATTCCATAGGAAGAAACTTGGCCAGGACGTTAGCGATTTTAATCTTATCTTTTTTTTGAATATAGCCATACATTAGGCTAAGATGTGGATTGAACTTTTTTATCTTTCTTATGATGAAAAGCTTTGACACTTTTTTATGCAGAAGCAGGAGATTACTGGTCTTTCTTACTTTGAAGAATAAGGTTCTAAAATAGTCTTCTGTATAATTTATATCTATCAATTCTATTTTCATGGCTGAAGTTTTTTTCAGGAGTTTTTCTGTTTTTGATATTATTATTTCTCTTTCTCCTTCAATTTCCCCAATTAATGTTACATGTGGTTCAAAAACTGGAGTATTATATTGTTGCGCTAATTCTAATATAACGGAACTCAGTTTATCGTAGGCTTTTCCAGCCGGCATTAGCCAAATAGAATATCCTTTTAGTTTATTCATAGATATAATTTTTTAGATTGCAAGCAATTACTGAGAGACAAAGTTAACTCATATCTTTTTTGGATATCCTACTGTTTGGCATAGAATGACCTTTTGTTCAGGATTCAGATGCAATGCTTTGGATAGTGCTTCTTTATCGAATAAACCACGAGCCACAGTTGCTAATGCTTGTGATGCACAATAAAGGTACACATTTTGCATAATAGAACCTGCATCTACAGCGCTCCATATAATTTTATTTTCTTCGTTTGCATATTTCATACGGTTCCAATCAGCCACATATATAAGATTAACAGGAGCTTCCTCTACAAAATACTGCTTTCCTGTAAGTTTTCTGATATCTTTATCGTTAATTGGCTTAAGAATGTGTGATTTGGCGTCATATAGAAAAGTCCCATTCTTTAATGCTACGTAAATATCAATTTCTTGCCAGTTCATTGCAGAAGGTGCAGTGCGTTTACCCGATTCCTTCCTGTTGATGCCGAATGCTGCCAAGAGAAGGTTAGAGAGGTCTTGTAAATTCAATTGTTTGCTGTCAAAATTTCGTGTTGATTGCCTAAGTTGCAGTGCTTTCATCAGTGGAAGCCCGCTATCTAATTGAGGGGGTGGTAGTTTTATGGGCTCATTTGCTTGAGATGTTTGAAGGTTAACCATAATGGTGAAAAGCACAAAAGGTGTTCCAAAAATCTTTTCATTTTGACCTCCGATTCACATTGTTAAATTTTTTTAATCTAGGCATTAAATACTAAAAATTCAAAGAAAAGGCTTTTTTATTTTATCCTAAATACATATATTTTAATTATAGGAAATATTAAAATTGATAATGGATTCAATGATTTTTAATAAAAATAAATAAAAACTGTTGTATAACAAAAAAGGAGTAAGTTAGATTATGAATCGCTATCAAGAACTTTTAGACTTAATTGCAACATTCAAGACGGATTTTGAAAAATTTTATGTAAAGGGCAATAAATCTGCTGGAGTAAGGGTAAGGAAGCACATGGCTGAACTCAAGCGAAAAGCACAAGAAATTCGCAATGAGGTTCAAGAGCTTAAGGCAAAAATGTCTAAGGAATCGGCAGAAGAATCTTCTGCACAGGAGTCAACAACATCAATGAATTAATTTCAATTATGAAAGAGGTATTAGGAATATGAAGAAGTATGTTTTGATTGGAGTGATATCTGGGTTATTTATTTCAGCGCTGTTATTTCTTTTGAAAAAGAAAAAAACTAGAGGAATGGAATTCAGGGATTTTATAAATTCTCCGTTAACAGCAGAAGGTCTGTTTGGTGACGCTTTTGAAGAGGTGCCAGACAGGATATAAGTTATAGGTAATCTTAATGAATTGATATAAAAAACGTAGTATGATTTTCAAATTTTGATAAGGAATGGTGCTTTAATTAATGTTGGACTTAGAAGAACAAAGAAGAAAAGTTGAAGAACTAAAGCGGAAGATACTCGAGCAGAAGAAGAAGGGAAACCTGCAGGTTGATTCAGAGTCTTTGGAACAAGAGAGTATCGACAGGGGCGATAGTAAGGAAACAAGGGAGGTCCTTATTGAAGAACCAGAGAATATTACGGAAAATACACCCAAATCGTACCAGCTAGAAGAAGACGAAGATTTGGATTACAGGCAAAAGAAAGAAATAGCGGCCAGAAAACTGATAGATGAGACAAGAAAGAAAGTTGAGCAAGCTTCGAAAAAGAGCTTGGATGTATCCAGTGAAAAAAGCATTAAGAAGCCAGTAGCTTCAACGATGCCTTCATCGGGATCTGTGTTATTGATTCAAGCTTACACTCAGGCTTTGAAGGTTGCCTGGAGCGATGGGGTTCTTAGCAAGGATGAGAGTGCGATACTGAGTGTATTGAGAAAAGTCATAGGTATTACTGAGGAAGAGCACAGGAATTTGGAACAAGAAGTTCAGATGGAGATATATTTGCAGGCTATTGTTGATAGTTGGAAAAATGGAGCAATAACTCCTGAAGATCTGGATAGATTAGACACATTGAGGGAAAGGTTTAACATATCGGCTGAAGAACATCTCAGGCTAGAGAGACAAGTTCGAAAAGAGATATTAAGACAAAAAATGGTTTAAGAAAAATGTTGACAATTTTAAAATAGAATGTTATATTATTAATCTGAAGTTTAAAGTTCATTGATTAATTTTTATGCCCATCATCATTGTATGGGCATTTTTATCGCAAATTTATGGATTTGCGAACAAAGTTTTGTTCTTTGAAAGGATGTGCATAACTAAAGTTGATTGGTTTGGGTTTTAACCCTAATAGCGATCAATATTAGGGGGATACAAACTCTAAATTAAGATTGAAAAAGAATCATACAATGGAGAGTTTGATCCTGGCTCAGGACGAACGCTGGCGGCGTGCCTAACACATGCAAGTCGTGGGAGAAAGAGGTAGCAATACCTTGAGTAAACCGGCGCACGGGTGAGTAACACGTAGGTAACCTACCCAGAGGACGGGGATAACTTCGAGAAATCGGAGCTAATACCCGATGATATTCCGATGCGGCATCGCATTGGAATCAAAAGCCGAAAGGTGCCTTTGGATGGGCCTGCGTCCCATTAGGTAGTTGGTGAGGTAATGGCTCACCAAGCCTACGATGGGTAGCTGGTCTGAGAGGACGGCCAGCCACACTGGAACTGGAACACGGTCCAGACTCCTACGGGAGGCAGCAGTGAGGAATATTGCGCAATGCCCGAAAGGGTGACGCAGCGACGCCGCGTGGAGGATGAAGGCCCTATGGGTTGTAAACTCCTTTTATGAGGGAATAAGTCATTGCTATAGGCAATGATTGAATGTACCTCATGAATAAGCATCGGCCAACTACGTGCCAGCAGCCGCGGTAATACGTAGGATGCAAGCGTTGTCCGGATTCACTGGGTGTAAAGGGAGCGCAGGCGGGTTAGTAAGTCAGTGGTGAAATACTTAGGCTTAACCTGAGAATTGCCACTGATACTGCTAATCTTGAGTGCAGGAGAGGTTGGTGGAATTCTAGGTGTAGCGGTGAAATGCGTAGATATCTAGAAGAACACCGATGGCGAAGGCAGCCAACTGGCCTGCTACTGACGCTCATGCTCGAAAGCGTGGGGAGCAAACAGGATTAGATACCCTGGTAGTCCACGCCCTAAACGATGGATACTCGGTGTCGGTTCGCAAGAATCGGTGCCTAAGCTAACGCGTTAAGTATCCCACCTGGGGAGTACGATCGCAAGGTTGAAACTCAAAGGAATTGACGGGGGCCCGCACAAGCGGTGGAGCATGTGGTTTAATTCGATGCAACGCGAAGAACCTTACCTGGGTTTGAAAGGCTCTGTAAACCGGCGAAAGTCGGCTAGCGTAGCAATACGCGCGGAGTACAGGTGCTGCATGGCTGTCGTCAGCTCGTGCCGTGAGGTGTTAGGTTAAGTCCTGCAACGAGCGCAACCCTTGCACTTAATTGCCAACGGGTCATGCCGGGCACTTTAAGTGGACTGCCTACGCAAGTAGGAGGAAGGTGGGGACGACGTCAAGTCATCATGGCCCTTATGCCCAGGGCTACACACGTGCTACAATGGCCGCCACAGCGGGTTGCGAACGCGCAAGCGGGAGCCAATCCCTTAAAAGCGGTCTCAGTTCGGATTGAGGGCTGCAACCCGCCCTCATGAAGCTGGAATCGCTAGTAATCGCGGATCAGCATGCCGCGGTGAATACGTTCCCGGGCCTTGTACACACCGCCCGTCAAGCCATGGGAGCTGGGGGCACCCGAAGCCGTTTGCTTAACCTACCGCAAGGTAGGAGGGCGACGTCTAAGGTGAAACCAGTGACTGGGGCTAAGTCGTAACAAGGTAGCCGTACCGGAAGGTGCGGCTGGATCACCTCCTTTCTAAGGAGCTCTGATGTTGTTTTTACAACATCCAGCTCAATAAAAAACCCGATCGGTCATCTTTGTTATGCGCATCCGAATTTTTTTTCTGTACTGAGGAACCCCATTAAATTGCAAGGGGCCTGTAGCTCAGGTGGTTAGAGCGCACGCCTGATAAGCGTGAGGTCAGTGGTTCAACTCCACTCAGGCCCACGTGATTCCGGGCGAAGATTCGTGAGGTAATGTGCAAGTTTTTTGAATGTGTGGTTACCACCTAAACGAGAATTGAAAAAATTTTTTTCAGTTCAGCGCAGGCTCACGTGATATGAAAAAAGTTGAACTTAGAAAAATTAATGGGGCTGTAGCTCAGCTGGGAGAGCGCCTGGTTTGCAACCAGGAGGTCGTCGGTTCGATTCCGATCAGCTCCACAAGTTATGTAAGGAGTTTGTAAAAGGAAATTTTGGGAGTTCTTTTAAACAGTTAAATTTTTCAGTTGTGAGAGCGTGGTTTCGATAGCGCTAAGGTTGTTGATAAAATAAAGTAATGATATTTTGCGCTTTGTCTTGTTCAGCTCTACAACAAGACTGAAGAATATTAAATCAAGAATATAAGTTATACAAAATAGTAGTAGTAGTAGAAGTTTTTGTTCTTTGACAATTGGGAATCAGGAATAATTGAGTAACGGCTAGTAGTCCTGGGTAAAGCCGGGACAAACGAGTGAAAGATTATTCCATTGCATAGCCTTTAGAATTTTCTGTCCGAAATATAACCGATGCACCTTTTTAATCTGTATGGTGGAATAGAATATCTATCTGTGCATCAATAAAAATTTTCGGTTAAGTTACTAAGGGCTTACGGTGGATGCCTTGGCACCAGAAGGCGATGAAGGACGTGGTTACCTGCGATAAGCGTCGGTGAGGCGGAAGCAGCCTATGACCCGGCGATTTCCGAATGGGGCAACCCATCCTGTGTAATGACAGGATACTGCATACTGAATACATAGGTATGCAGGGCAAACGGGGAGAAGTGAAACATCTCAGTAACCCCAGGAAGAGAAAACAAAAGTGATTTCCTGAGTAGCGGCGAGCGAAACGGAAACAGCCTAAACCTTCTCACACGTTAAAGGCGGCGACCGTTGTGTGAGGGGGGTAGTGGGACCTCTTTGGGTGAATCGCCGATAACCCGAGGAGTTAAAAATCATTTCATTAGCTGAAGCATCTGGAAAGATGCACCACAGAGGGTGAAAGTCCCGTAAGCGAAAATTGAAATGACTCCTTAGAGAGTTCCCAAGTACCGCGGAATAAGTGGAAGTCTGCGGGAATCTGCCAGAACCATCTGGTAAGGCTAAATACTCTCTGGTGACCGATAGTGCACAAGTACCGTGAGGGAAAGGTGAAAAGCACCCTTAAGAAGGGAGTGAAATAGTACCTGAAACCGTAAGCCTACAAACGGTCGGAGCTCTGTTGTTCTGCTTGCAGAATGACGGGGTGACGGCGTGCCTTTTGCTTAATGAGCCTACGAGTTGCTGGTACGTTGCGAGGTTAAGTCCCTATGGGACGTAGCCGTAGCGAAAGCGAGTCCTAACCGGGCGAATAAGTAACGTGCCGCAGACGCGAACCCGGGTGATCTACCCTTGGTCAGGATGAAGTGGGGGTAACACCTCATGGAGGTCCGAACCGGTGTGGGTTGAAAACCGCTCGGATGAACTGAGGGTAGGAGCGAAAGACCAATCAAACTCGGAGATAGCTCGTACTCCCCGAAATAGCTTTAGGGCTAGCCTTGTGTAATAGTGTTATGCAGGTAGAGCACTGTTTGGGCTAGGGTCGTCACAACGATACCAAACCCAGACAAACTCCGAATTGCATTAACATGTTTTACAGGAGTCAGGCAGTGGGGGATAAGCTTCATTGCCGAGAGGGGAATAACCCAGACCGCCAGCTAAGGTCCCTAAATCCAGGTTAACAGAGAAAGGATGTTAAGTTGCTCAGACAACTAGGATGTTGGCTTAGAAGCAGCCATTCATTTAAAGAGTGCGTAATAGCTCACTAGTCAAGCGACTTGGCGCCGACAATTCTCGGGACTTAAACTTGGTACCGAAGCTGCGGATTCGCCTTTGGCGAGTGGTAGGGGAGCATTCCATCGACAGCGAAGGTGTGGCGTGAGCCATGCTGGAGTTGATGGAAAAGAAGATGTAGGCATAAGTAACGATAATGCCGATGGGAAATCGGCACACCGAAAACCTAAGGTTTCCTGAGCACCGTTAATCGTCTCAGGGTTAGTCGGGTCCTAAACCGAGGCCGAAAGGCGTAGGCGATGGGAAACAGGTCAATATTCCTGTACCACCATGTAATCGCTTGACCATAAGGGGTGACGCAGAAGTGAAAGCCGGGCCAGCTGCTGGCTTAGCTGGTTTAAATCCGTAGGCGTCTTGCGTAGGCAAATCCGCGCAAGAGCTATCGCCGAAAGATGAATAGGGTGTCCCTTTGGGACCACAACTCGGCCTAAGCATGCTGCCAAGAAAAACCTCGTATGGGAGATTATATGGTGTCCGTACCGCAAACCGACACAGGTAGGTGGGATGAGTATTCTAAGGTGCTCGAGTGAGCCGTGGTTAAGGAACTCGGCAAGTTAGCCCCGTAACTTCGGGAGAAGGGGCGCTCTTAGTATGTGGCTATGAATAATAGCTGCAGAAAGGAGCCGCAGTGAAATGGGCCAAGCGACTGTTTATCAAAAACACATGTCTATGCTAAGCCGTAAAGGCGCGGTATATAGACTGACACCTGCCCGGTGCCGGAAGGTTAAGGAAGCGGGTCATCTGCCGCAAGGTGGAGAAGCTCGCGACCGAAGCCCCGGTAAACGGCGGCCGTAACTATAACGGTCCTAAGGTAGCGAAATTCCTTGTCGGGTAAGTTCCGACCTGCACGAATGGTGTAACGACTTGGCCACTGTCTCAACCACGGGCTCGGTGAACTTGTGGTACCGGTGAAGACGCCGGTTACCCGCACATGGACGGAAAGACCCCGTGCACCTTTACTGCACCCTAGCATTGGGTTCGGTCATAGCATGTGTAGAATAGGTGGGAGACTTTGAAGTCCCGACGCTAGTTGGGATGGAGTCGCCAGTGAAATACCACCCTTGTTCTGATTGAATTCTAACCCATTGCCGTGAATCCGGTGAGGGAACAGTGCTAGGCGGGTAGTTTGACTGGGGCGGTCGCCTCCTAAAATGTAACGGAGGCTCTCAAAGGTTCCTTCAGCATGGTCGGTAATCATGCGTTGAGTGTAAGGGCATAAGGGAGCCTAACTGCGAGACCTACAAGTCGAGCAGATGCGAAAGCAGGACCTAGTGATCCGTTGGCTTCAAGTGGGAGAGCCAACGCTCAAAGGATAAAAGGTACGCCGGGGATAACAGGCTGATCTTGCCCAAGAGTTCACATCGACGGCAAGGTTTGGCACCTCGATGTCGGTTCATCGCATCCTGGGGCTGGAGAAGGTCCCAAGGGTTTGGCTGTTCGCCAATTAAAGCGGTACGTGAACTGGGTTCAGAACGTCGTGAGACAGTTCGGTCCCTATCCTGTGCGGGCGTAGGAAACTTGAGGAGTCTCGCTCCTAGTACGAGAGGACCAGAGTGAACGGACCGACGGTGCATGAGTTGTCACGCCAGTGGCATTGCTCAGTAGCCGTGTCCGGATGGGATAAGCACTGAAAGCATCTAAGTGCGAAACCCGCTCCAAGATTAGGTTTCCCTTCCGCCTTTGGCGGAATAAGACCCCAAGGAGATGACTTGGTCGATAGGCCGTAGATGTAAGTCCCGTGAGGGATTTAGTCGAACGGTACTAATAGGTCGAACGACTTAACCGATAAATTTTATTGATCCATAGATAGTACTGTTTCAATCTAAATATACTGTATTATCCTGAAGTGTATCGGCAAGTCATGACAGTGAATTTTTAAAGGTTGTGCTAATTCCCAATTGAATTTTTCCTGGTGTCTATATCGAAGGGGAAACACCTCTTCCCATTCCGAACAGAGAAGTTAAGCCCTTCAGAGCCGATGGTACTGTGCTGGAGACGGCACGGGAGAGTAGGTCGATGCCAGGGTTAATTTTAAAATCCCGCGCAGACAAAAAGTCTGCACGGGATTTTTTTTTACCGGTAAATCCAAAATTTTATGTATATCTGTTTCTAAGATTCTTTTATGGTAGGCAACTATTTTTTATCATCGTTCTATTTTTCTAGTATTATATATTCGCCACCTTCCTGTGTTTGTAATTGGCTGAAGCTCTAAGCGTTCGGGAAATAAGTTATGCAAAAATTCTTTGGCATTTATTAATGAAATGTCGAATTGCTTGAAATCGGATTTCTGCACCCAACCAGCCTCCCATTCCAATCCCGTTGTCCATCTGAAAATTCTTCGATACCTGTATGAAACTATTCCGCTGTGATGTTCTGCAAATGAGAAATTTAACTCCCCGCCATGAAGAACCTGCGAGTATGCAAAAGTTTGAAGAAAAGGTCTACCCTTTATGTATTTGCTTTCCCTCACAAAGTCAAGTCCAATTACACGCGCCCTCTTTGGAATTCGATCAAGACTTTCTGATAATCCTGAGTTTTCTTCTTTGTCAAATTTATACCAATAATAGCTTGTGACAATTGATAAAACTATGATGGGAATGAATGAAAGTAAAACCATCCTGTTCTTTTGTTTTAGCGGCGTCGGCAAACTGAGCAGAAAAAAAATTATGGCTACTGGTGCCCAACGCGAGGAAAAATAAATTGTGTTTACATATTTATCTGGTGCAAATAATACTATCATGGCTAAAATTATGCTGATGATTACATAATCTCTATCAATTTTTGCCTTAATTCTATTGAAATTATTTTTGATGCATAAAACTATCCAGAGGAAAATTATCAAAATTACTACTATTTCTATTGGCGATTTAATACCACCTAACAGAGATTCGAAAATCCACTTTGGCAGTAATCTTTGCAGAGGATTTTCGAACCAGTGAGCTTCTGTGTCAAATCCAAGTGTGGCTCTTGTTTTAGCAAAACTCGGAAACCAGAATGCACTAACTACCACAGTTGGCATTAACCCTAACCATTGCGGTATGTAATTTCTCCATTGATTATATCTGTATACTGTAATTGCAGCAAGACAGGCAATTGATACTATAAACCAGAGCGTATGTGCAAGGAAAAGAAGTAAGCTGATTATTACTGTTAACGCAAATGTTTTCAATTGATTTGCGTTTTTATTCGGCGCAATTACATAGATGTACCAGATTGTGAAAATTGGAAAACCAATGAGAAAATTTAGGAATCCCCAATATAAACTCAAATTAAATACGAAAGTGCTTGCAATTGCAGCAGAAGCAAAATTTCCATCCTTTTTTTTGCAAAGTATAAAGATACTTAAAATCCATAATAATGTTAGTTCAATCAATGTTATTTTTCCAGTTGCTATAGGAGAGAAAATAAGCCAGTTAAAACCAAGCAAATAATAAATTAAAACATTGGCTCCAAACCAATTAACCTTATAAGTGGTTTGTTCTGGATTTTGAAGTATTTCTTCTAACAATCTAATTTGTGCGAGATGTTGTGGCAGATCGGTAGAAGGAACGAATGTGGCAAAACAAAATGGTAATATCACAAATATAACGCAGATTATGAAAGCCGGTTCTCTTAATATTCTTAGTATACTTTTCATAAAACTCAATTTATGAATTTTGGCTTAATCTAATTTGAAAAACCTATATATTCAAGTATTAATTCAATCTGCCTTGAATGCCATTTAATCTTTGGTTAACTTATTCAATAATGAATATGAAGGAACTAAAAGGTTGCACGTTAAAAGAGATCCAGGACTTTGTTGAAAGCCTGGGAGAAAAGAAATTTCGCGGAACTCAAATATATAAATGGATCTATGGTAAATACGCTCAGAACTTTGAGGTAATGAGCGATATATCGAGAAATTTTAAATCGGTCTTGTCGCAAACCGCAAAAATCTCCAATCTATCAATTGCTTCTACAAAAAAATCTCAGGATGGGTCCATAAAATTTTTATTTAAGCTTGATGATAATCTTTTTATTGAGTCTGTTTTGATTCCGGCATTCGATAAGAGATTGACGTTATGCATTTCAACTCAGGTAGGCTGTTTGCTTGGATGCAAGTTCTGTGCAACAGGATATATGGGATTTCAGCGAAATTTGACAACGGGAGAAATTGTAGATCAGCTTATCCAGGTTCAGAAAACATGCGATGAACGAATTACAAATATTGTCTTGATGGGAATGGGAGAACCATTACAAAATTATGAGAATGTAATTAAAGCAGTAAAAATAATAAATGATGGTGATGGCTTAAAAATAGGTGCGAGGCATATTACCCTGTCAACCGCGGGATGCGCTGACAAGATTTACCAGCTGGCCGAAGAAAAAATTCAATTTAAACTGGCAATATCTTTAAATTCCATGGACAATAGCAAGCGAACGGAAATTATGCCTATAACAAATAAATACCCGGTAAATGTTTTATTAGATGCAGTACGCTATTATTATGAGAAGACCAGACGACGTCCAACTTTTGAGTATATACTTTTTGAAGGATTTAACGACTCTGTCGATGATGTAAAAGCTTTGATTCAATTAGGTAAGAGAATCCCTTGCAAAATTAATCTTATCGCATATAATCCGATAGATTTTATTTTGCCAGAAAGTAAGGAGCTCAGCTTTAAGCCTGCACCAGATCCGCGCATCGAGCTATTTGCAGATGCTTTAAGACGCGGGGGTTTAACAGTTATGATAAGAAAAAGTTTAGGCAGAGATATTAACGGTGCTTGTGGGCAACTGGCGATTTCCAAAAAACAAAAAGAAGGAGAATTTTAAAAAATGAAATTCAAGCTCTTTTTAGTATTTGCTTGGTACATCATCATTTTATCTCATGTTTCGCACTCCCAGAGCTCTTTTAAGTTGCGGGGGGAAAATGGTTTTATTATTTATCCAGGAGTGTCCATTGAAAAAAGAATCTCAAAACTTGATCTGAGTCTGGGTTATTCATACAAAGGCTATATTGATTTCTTTCTCTCCTTTTTTAAAGCAAATGGTGGGGATGTTAAAGATTTGGTAATCGTGCCAGGTATATCTTTTTTTCTGGTGAAGCAGGAGGATGTTGGCAATGTTCCTTCAGTTGGACTTGTTGTTGCCTACAGTCGTTATAATTCTGCTTCTGAATCAATTGTGTCTATACCTGAGTCGGTTGCCGGGAGCAGGGATACATTGGTTGTAGGTGAAAAAAGGATATCGTCTGTTGGACTTGGTGTTACCGCACATAAAAGAATTGGTAGCTGGAAACAAATTTTTTTCCAGCCATTCATTGATGCCTTGTTTTATCTTAACTCTGAAGGCTGGAGGAGTAGTATACGATGCGGTATTATTATAGGAAGTAAATTAAAAAGTGGAATACAGATATTTGCCTCACCGAGATTTGAAATAGATGCTCATAGATTTTTTGTTGGAACTGGTGCGGGAGTAGTTATTTAAAATTAGTACTGAATGTGTTATGAAGAATTTGGTAGAAATATACGTATGTTATTATTATCTTTAAAGCGTGAACTTTCAAATTTATAATGGAGCAAGGAAGCATGAAAATAGTATTATTTGGCCCCCCAGGTGTTGGAAAAGGAACACAGGCGAAATTACTGGTTGAAAAATTTAACAGCAAACATATATCCACTGGAGATTTGCTCAGAGAAGCGGTTAAAAATCAAACTCCATTGGGTATGCAGGCAAAGAAATATATGGATGCTGGCGAGCTTGTGCCGGATAATGTGGTGATTGGATTAATAGAAGAGGTTTTGAACTGTGATACCTTTAAAAAGAATTTTATAATTGATGGTTTCCCACGGACACTTACACAAGCACGTGCTCTGGATGATCTGTTGACAAATATGAACATAAAACTTGATTGTGTTATAAGTCTTAAAGCAGATAATCAGGAACTGGTGCGTAGACTTTCGCGCAGGCGAGTATGTCGCCAGTGTGGACGTATTTTTTCACTTAACGATAATCAGGAAATGAAAGTTTGTGAAGAATGCGGTGGTGAATTGTACAGAAGAGACGATGATAGAGAAGAAGCAATCCAAAATAGATTGGTTGTTTATGAAAAACAAACTGCACCATTGCTTGAATATTACAAAAACACTGGCAGGTTGGTTGTAATTGATGGCATGCAGTCAATTGAGAGAGTACATGATGACATTGTTAATGTTTTACGAGTTAAAGGATGCTCTCTGTAAAGTATGAAGCCTTTCTGCCCAATACCATCGAAAGATGGTTTACCTTACATAATTGCACATAGAGGATTATCCGTAAAATTTCCGGAGAATACTTTAATTTCTTTTGAAAAAGCTGCGAACGTTTTGGGCGTTGATATGATTGAATTGGATGTTCGCCTCACAAAAGATGGCGAAGTAGTAGTCATACATGATCATACCCTTCAAAGAACGACAACAGGGAATGGCTTTGTACGAAATTACCTATTGAAAGAAATCAAGCAACTGGATGCTGGTTCCTGGTTTCATCCATCTTTCTCGGATCAGAGGATTCCAACCTTGGAAGAAGTGTTGAGATTGGTAGGACACAAGGTCTGGATTGACATTGAATTGAAATCGGATTTTTTTTGTAGAAAACGAAATGGAATCCTTGAAAGGAAGGTTCTGGATATTGTTCAAAAATGTTCTATGAATAATAGGGTTCTTTTCTCCTCTTTTGATCACGATATGTTAATTAATATTAAGAAAATGCAACCTGAAGCTCGGGTTGGGATTTTATATAACTTTCCGTTCGATTTTGGAAAAACGCCATCAGAATTAGCAAAAAAAGTGGATGCTTGTGTTTTTGTATGTTCGAAACGCGAAATTACGTATGAAATGGTCAGAGATGCACATAAAAGCAGTATTGCAGTTTACGTATACACACTTAATTCAATTAGCAGCGTTAAGAGAGTAATGGAATATGGAGTTGATGGTATAATGTCAGACAATGCGGATGAAATTCTAAATGTTATAAGGCAAGAAAAAATAACATTTGTTAAGAATTAATATTATAGTAATTTTCGTTAAAGGTTATAGAAATTAGTTTGTGTTTTTTATAAGTTGGTGTTAAGCTCTGATCAAGCCTGGAGGTAAGAAATATAAGTGAAATTAGATATAAAAATCCTGACTGTATTTTTTTTGATTGTTATTTTTGCCTGTAATTGTGAAAGATCTCAGGAAGCTGACCCTCAAGAAATTTATGAAAGAGCCATTAATCTCATAGAAAATAATCGCCTTGAAGAAGCTAAGCCAGTTTTAGAACAAGTAGTTAAATTATCGGAAAAAAATCACAGAACTACCTTACTGATAGATGCTTTATTACAGCTTGCAAGTTTACATCATAAACTCGGAGAATTTGATAGCGCACTTACGGTTATAAGTAATGCTGAAAAACTGATGCACGAGGATGGTGACATAAAAGGTATGTTGAAGATACATATGCTTGAAGCAGATGTGTACTATGATGTTCAAGCATATAATTTATCTACAAATAAATACAGGCTTGTTTCTACCTCAGCTCTTGCTTTTGGTGAGAAAAAATTATCAACTGAAGCATTTTTAAAACTTGGTGATATTTTAAGAATAAATAATCACTTAAACGAGGCGTTGGATGCCTATAAATCTGCATATCAGCAGGCACAAGCGCTTGGGGATCATAAATATATAATATCTTCATTATTGGGCTTGAGTACCACATACAGATTAATAAAACAGTATTCCGAAGCTTATAACTCATTAAGCCAGGCACTCTCTCTCGCAGATAGTTTTTCGAATGCTGTTTTAAGAGCTCGTTTAAAAATTGAATTGGGCTTAATATATTTTGAACAGCAGAACGTTAACGCGGCGTTGAAAGAATTTGGAGAAGCCGTCAATACATTACGTATTGCACGCACGGACAGAAGGTATGAAATAGTATCTTTGTTTTATATTGGGTATCTGTACGAAAGGAGCAAAAGATTTCTCGATGCAAAGAAATATTATAACGAGGCCTTAGACATATCTAATAAAATGGCTGATAGGATTTCAAGCTTATATATATCCATATTTCTTGCTCGAATCAATTCTATAAGTTCATCTTCTAAGAATGCGGAACTGGAGAGACACATAGCAGAGAAATACCTGGAACTCGCAAATGAATTCCATGCAATTGGGCACATTGCAGGCGAAGGATTTTTGTATGTTCAGCTGGGTAAGTACTACGAAAATAATGGAGATCTTTTAAAGGCACGTGAATATTGTTTGAAAGCAACCAAATTGGACGAGGACAGTTATGTTGACCATTTTGACAATGAGTTTTACAAGCCTTTCCAGGATGTTTTGGGAATTACTTCATCACATTACGAGTGGTACGAATCAACCGAGAATATTTTGCTTAAATTATTGCGATACGAAGAGGCTTTGACAATAGCCGAATATTATCGTCTAAGAGAAATGGCAAGAAAAATGTGGGATTGCAATATATCTCTGATTAATACTGGAATAATAGAAAAAGAAGTAAATGATTTAAGAGAAAAAATTATGAAGCTCAAGCTTGCAGAAATGGAATACATTATGTGCAAGAAGAGGTCAATGGAAGCAAGCCGAAATGTAGAAGTTGAAAAACTGTTACAAAAAGTTGAGATTTTAAAAAAGGAGATTTCTGAGAAATCAAGTAGGATAATTACTGAATACCCAAATTATGAAACGCTTGTCAACCCTGCAAAAATTAGTATATCAGATATTCAAAAATTTATACCGAAAAATTCGTTATTGCTAGAATATTTCCCGGCTGATTCTTGTCTATATATATTAGCTTTATCGAACTCAGACTTGAAAGCAAGAAGTGTCCGGATCATAAAAGACACTTTATATAGGAATGTTGAAGAGTATCAAAAGCTTTTACAGGAACCTGCGGTTTATTCTGGAGAGGCGGGTGAGGCGAGTCTTAATGCTATGACAAGATTTGCGATACTATCAACAAAGCTGTATGATATTTTTTTCAGACCGATAGACGATTTGTTTAAACAAAACATTATAATTGTTCCATCGAAAAAATTAGTGGGTTTTCCTTTTCATGCACTGGAAAAGCAATTTGGAAAAGAAGATGTAAAATACTTGATAGAAATGGTTGGAGTGGATTACGTGCCAACTATGGCATCATTGAGATATAAAGTGAAAAGGTTATCTAACGTAAAGGAAGTTGTGGCTTTTGGAAATCCATCCGGCAAAAATTGGTCAGTAGATTATGAGTTAAGAGATATCCGTAGTTTTTATAGTAAAGCACAAATAATGCTGGGTTTAGACGCAAACTGGTCTAATTTAAAATCAGTTGAGGCAGATGTTTTACAAATTTCAACAGATTTCTTGGATTCTGATCCAGAATGCCCCTTGGGAAAGTTGATGTTGTCAAATGGGAAAGTCCTGGAACAAGTAGAATTAATATCTTATGAGAAATTGCTTGAATTGAAACCCAAACCTGTTATTATTCTCTCGAATCAGATTCGTAACAGAGGTGATCTGCATGCTGAACGGGCGATGTTGCTCCACATTAACGGTACTGCAGATGTCTTCCTAAATACATGGGTAGCTGATAGGAAGGTATCAAAATTTTTCAGTGAGTTCTTCTTTACTAATTTATCGAAAGGTCTAGCTCCTGGCGATGCATATAGACAAGCTTTACTTGAGCTTATTCGGATGCAAGAAGTTAACCAGCCACATTCATGGGCGCAGTTCATTCATTTTGGTATTGGATGAAAAAACTAATCGCTAAATTAGACATTCCTTATGTATTTATCTTCCTTGTAGTTTTATTAAGTAGACTGCCATTTATCAACGCCGGTCTGGGTACAGACAGAGATGCATGGCGAGTTGCTTGTGCTGCCCGTTACATTGCAAATACAGGCGAATATGTTGCTTCTCGCCTGCCCGGATATCCAATTCCTGAGTTTATCTATTCTCTCATGTGGGGCTTTGATTTCCGGTGGTGGAATCTAATTACTTCTGCGTTAAGTGGCGTTAGTGCCGTAGTGCTTGCTCATATTGGGAAAAAATATGTTACAAAGGATGAGTATATATTGCTTAGCCTTGTTTTTGCATTTACTTCAATAATATTTGTGAATAGCACTACTGCTATGGATTACATCTGGGCTCTCACTTTTATCCTGATTGCATGGTATGCATTAATTAGTTCGAAAATTTTGCTTGCAGGATTTTTTTTGGGCATTGCATCTGGTTGCCGATTTACTTCCTTGCTTATGTTATTTCCTATGTTGACTGCTATAGTGTTTGACCAAACTCGAAATAAGAAAATAACGAGATCAATAATTCTAGTATTAATGACAATTGCCACGACAGCTCTGGCATATTTGCCAGTATTTAACAGATACGGATTTAATTTTTTAAAATTTCATTTCTCGGCTGAGAGATTGCTTACAGCGGTATTTAGAGCAATATTTTTTGAGGTCTGGGGCATTATTGGTTCGGTATCACTTATTGCAGGATGGATGTTTTTTCTTGTAAGATATAGACAAAGGATTAATACACTATTAAACTTCAAATTAGCTAATGGTATATGGTTGCTTATTATTGTTATGTATTTTGTTCTTTATCTATGCTTTCCATTTGAATCGGCATATTTGATACCTATTGTTCCTTTTTTATATCTCTTTATATCCAGGGTTTTTCCGAAGTGGTTATTTAATACAGTTTCAATTTGCATTATAGTATCTGCTTTCTTAATCGGAATAGATTCTGCAGATAGACCCTGGAGTGCGAAAGGATCATATTTTTCCTCAATTGTTAATGTTGGGGATAGAAGGTTACTCGTCGATTGGTTGCAAGGTCCTGTGCTAATTGAGCAAAATCGTAGAATTCAACATAGAAAGTATGTAGATCATATTATTGCGATTGGAGATACCATGTCGAACCGATCTGTATTTATAACCGGTGTATGGATGCCATATTTTATATTGGCGACGGAAAATGCACTACCTGATAATTCAGGCGAATATGTCCTGACTCGTGGTAATGTTGATTACGTGGACTTGTTATCGAAAGAGAAGTTAGAAGCTTATATGCGCAGAGGGATGGAAATATTTTATTTAACCGGAGTTGATGAATATCTATATAATGAGAAAGGATTCAATATATGTGATTATGGGGCAAGAGAACTTTTTGTGGAGTAGACGAGTGCTAATTTCAAACAGTAAGTGCGTTATTATCGCCCGCAAGAAATTCTAAATCACCTGGGGAAGGAGCTGATGAAAATTCGATTATTCTAAATTCCTCGAATTCATGTATCATATTGTGCTTGTAATCTTCTGTTGAACAAATCCAGTAGGAATTCTTCCATTTCCATAAAGCAGTTCCTCTGGGAAACTGATGATTTTTGTAAAACTGGTTAAATGTATCGACTATTTTTTCTGGTTCTCTGCCTGCCAACAAAAACCAAGTCAACATTCTCACGCTCTTTGGAAATTCTCGATAAGAAATATTAAACTAGATAATGATGCCTGCTTTTTATATAGCTAAAAAAGTAATTCAATTTTATGTACTTTTCAATAATTATACACAACAATTTGAATAATAGTTTGTAAAAAAACACTTAAGAGTATCTTGTGACGAATTAGTAAATTTGCATAACTGCACGAAATTGGGTAACTTATGTTTAAATCACCTTAAAATTTTTTTACGACCGGCAAGTTATGTTTATTACATTTGAGGGAGTTGATTATTCTGGCAAATCTACTCAGGCAAGGATGCTTTCGGAAAAGCTGAAGAAAGACGGTTATGAAGTGTTGGTTTTAAGAGAGCCGGGTGGAACAGAAATTGGCGAGAAAATCAGGCAGATATTGTTAGATAGTAAGAATTCAAACTTAACAGATGCCGCTGAGTTGTTTCTTTTTTCGGCTAGCAGATCCCAGCTTGTTGAGCAAGTGATAAAACCAGCACTAAGAAATGGAAACATTGTAATATGTGATAGGTTCTTTGATTCAACGACAGCATATCAAGGATATGGTAGAGGAGTGCCTATTGAAGTAATAAATATCTTAAATGGATTTGCAACAAATGGATTGTTACCCGATATAACTTTTCTTATTGACATTCCAATTTTGGAGATTGAAAAAAGAATGCGATTGTCTAATGCCAGCAAAGATAGAATGGAATCAAATGATAATGGTTTTTACAGGCGAGTACGTGAAGGTTTTTTGGAGATAGCCAAACTTGAAAGAAGATTCAGAATAATTGATGGTTTGAAAACCATGGAAGAGATTAACGAATTAATATACAATGAAGTTACTAAAAACTTAAATTTGAGAAGGACGGTATGAGGCCTGAAGTATCAACTAAAAAGTTCAAATCTAGAAGAATTCTATATTTTACTGTTGTTTTCTTTCTTATTGTGTTATTAGGGTTATGTACTGAAGAGGAGTCTTCAGACTTCTTTCTTAAGATATATCGTAGTATTGATATCTATACAAGGGCATACAAAGAACTGGCACTAAATTATGTTGATACTATAGATCCTGAAGCCTTAATGCGTTCTGGTATTGAAGGGATGCTTAAAACGCTGGATCCATATACAATTTACATGGGGGAAAAAGAAAACGAGGAAATAGATCTTGTAACAAGTGGTAAATATGGAGGAATCGGTGTAACAATAGGATTGAGGGATGGCTATATAACCGTTGTCAATCTGCTGGAAGGTTTCTCTGCTGCTAAGCAGGGTATTGAAATTGGTGATAGAATTATCGAGGTAGACGGTAAATCTACAAAACAAATGTCTCTTGAAAAAGTAAGACAAATGGTGCGTGGGATTCCGGGCACAGAAGTAAAATTGAAAATCGAACGCGAAGGCGTTGATCATCCAATTGAGTTTGTTTTGATACGAGAGGAGATAAAACTTAATAATGTTACTTATACGGGCTTTGTTTCTGAAGGTATTGGATACATAAAGCTGGAAAGGTTTTCTAGAACTGCTGGAAATGATTTTCGTGATGCAGTAAAAGAATTACTCATGCAGGGTAATTTAAAAGGCTTAGTCTTAGACTTGAGGGATAATCCTGGTGGACTGCTTGAAAGCGCTGTTGATGTAGCATCTAAGTTTCTTCCGGAAAATAGCCTGGTCGTTACAACTCGTGGAAGGAGAAAAGACTCTGAAAGAAAATATTATTCAACCGAACCGCCCATGCTAAAAGAATTACCAGTTGCAGTTCTTGTTAATCGTTACAGTGCAAGCGCAAGTGAGATTGTGAGTGGTGCAATTCAAGATTATGATCGCGGAGTAATTGTCGGTTCAAAAACATTCGGCAAAGGGCTTGTTCAAACAATAACCAGGTTATCGGAAAATGCAAGCCTGAAACTAACAACTGCAAGATATTATACTCCCAGCGGTAGGTGTATTCAAGAGATCGATTATTGGCACAGAGATAGTATGGGAATCGCAAAAACTACACCAGACAGCCTGAAAAGAAAATTCTATACTGTCCATAAGCGTTCGGTCTGGGAAGGTGGAGGAATATTACCTGATACAGTAGTTGAGGATACTTCACGCTACCCTTTCATCGATGAGTTAAATAGGAAGGCAATTATCTTTAAATATGCCAATTATTATGCTTCAAAGCACAAATCAATACCCGAAAACTTCGATGTTGATGATGAAATTCTTAATGATTTTGTAGATTTTATGGAGAAAAAAGGTTTTGTTTATGAAGATGAATGCAAGTCAAAGTTGAAAGAATTGCGTTCTTACGCTGTCAGTGCGAGATGCGATAAAATGGTTCTTGAGCATATAGAAAAAATTGAAGAGTTGCTAAATATAGATTTAAAACAGATGGTGACAAAATACAGAAAAGAATTATGCACAGCACTAAGAACAGAAATAGTGGGGCGAATTAAGGGTGAAAAAGCACGCATTGAATCAGGAATTTCTACTGATATGTCGATACAAACAGCTGTAAATATATTGAAAAATGAAAAGCTATATTCAAGCTTACTTTCAGCAAAATCGAAGTGAAATTAATCTTTGTAATTATAGTTTTTTAAATTCTGTTTGAGCAATCTGTATTTTCTGAAAAACAATTCGCAAAATTGCGTAGATGCTGTTTTCAATGGAAATTTTTACAGATTAAGCGGGGATGAAGCTGGTTTGTAAAGTCAAATTATTAGTAATATAAAGTGATTTAGAATAATCCAAAGAATTATGAAAATCTATACTGGAGACGGTGATAAAGGAGACACCTCGATTTTAGGAGGTAAAAAGGTTCCGAAAAGCTCAGCTTGCATAAATGCATGTGGCGATATTGATGAATTGAATGCGCAACTCGGGGTGGTAAGGGCTTTGAAGCCTGCCTTGGAGATAGAATCGATTGTTGAGGAAGTCCAGAATCATCTTTTCCGTCTGGCATCGGAAGTAGTGGCATCAGGAGATGCAAAGTGTGAACGTATTCAGAGCACTCACATTAAATATCTTGAAGATACAATTGACAAGATAGATTCACAGCTTCCACCGCTTAGATCTTTCATATATCCAGGTGGTAATCAAGTTTCAGCTCAGTTACATGTGGCACGCACGATATGTCGTAGAGCAGAACGTAGCGTGGATGCATTACATAGACAGGGAAGCATAGGCAATTTGCCGTTAATTTATTTAAATAGACTTTCAGATTTATTATTTGTACTTGCAAGATATGAAAACAAACTATCGAACATTAATGAAAAGGAATGGAAACAGAATAGGGGGAAAAATGATAGGATTTAGTCTAATCATTTAAAGTTTTCCACGGTTCTTTTTTTCGAATTGCCTTTCTTAAAAGACATTTCTACATTTAATAGTGAGTATAAAAATTTGTAATCCAATTCTTATTGAGATAAAGGCGAGGTTTTTCCGTAATTTGGGGCGGTTAAATGGATAATATAACAAAAGAATCAAGAGAAATTCTTAAGCTTGTAGATCAGTTAGTGAAATCTAACAATCTTGAAAAAGCCCTTGAGGAAGTAAGGAAAGCGCGTGAGCTGGATCCGAAAAACATATATGCATTTGCTTATGAGGAAAGAATAAAGGAGTTGATTGCACAGAAGAAAGAGCAAACATTGACTAAAGGAAAGCAGGGAGCAGAATCTTTGCTAAGAGCATCGCCAAAGGAGCAACCTGCCGGTAGAAAAGGCAATATTCCTGAACTTTATGAAGAATTCAAACGTATGGGCATGCAAAGCCTAGAGGAGGCAAAGGAAACAAGGAAAAGCGGTGCCACGAAAGAAGCTCTGGAAATATATAAACAAGCGTTGTTGTTGGCATGGTCGGATGGACAAAAGAGTAAAGAAGAGGAACGTGAATTGGAAGAACTCAGAAAATCTCTGCAAATAAGTAAAGAAGAGCAGGAAACACTCGATAGACAGGCAAGATTGGAGTGCTATATAACGCTCCTAAAGTACCTTTTGCAGTCCAATACATCAAAGACCGAAATTGCAAATTATCTTGCTGAACTGCGCAGAAGCTTTGATGTTTCAAATTCAGAGCATGATGTAATAGAAGCGAATTTATCATTATATAAGGTAGATTCTGAAGCAAAGCGCTCTGTTGTTGTGATCGATGACGATAGACAATTGTTAGCACTTATGAAGGAATTAATCGAACAGGCTCAATTTCAGGTGAAAGCGTTCTTAACCTCTGATGAAGCATATGAGTATTTGAAAAAAGCCAAAGCCGATTGCATACTTTGTGATATCAGTCTGGAAACATCTACGATGAATGGTTTTGTATTTTATGAGAAAGTGAGAGAAATGAAACACCTGCAACAGGTTCCGTTCATTTTCATAACTGCTTTGAACGATGTTGTTCTGATGCGTATTGGAAAAGAAATGGGTGTGGATGATTTTCTAATAAAACCTTTTCAGAGGGAAAACCTTATCGCTACGATTAGGGGCAAAATAAAAAGGTATGAGCAAATGAGATTGCTCACGGGGGTATGATATTAATTCTGCCAGGAAATAAATTCGATCTATTCTGTATAATTTGCCTAAGTTTTCTTCAATACTTTTCTAATCGTTTCTGCCAGTACACTTTTCTTAAATGGTTTTAATAACAAGCTTTTAATACCGAGTGACTCTAGTTGCTCTGTATCATCCAACTGGTCGTAACCGGTCATTAGTATGATTGGTAATGTGGGGGCTATTTGTAGTATTTTACTTGCTAGTGCTGTGCCCTTCATGTGAGGCATTGTTTGGTCTGCGATTATTAAATCAAATGACTCGGGGTTTTCTTCGAATGCTTTTAGTGCTTTTATCGGATCTGTAAAAGCTGATATTTTGTATCCAAGCTCTTCCAGTATGCTTGTGAAAGTTTCTACAAGTTGAGGTTCATCATCAACGATCATTATACTTTCATTTCCACCAGATATTTCCTTTAATTCTTCCTTTCTGGTTTGCTCTTCTTCGCCCTCATAAATTGGCAGATAGACATCAACCTGAGTGCCCTTTCCTGGCTGGCTTTGTACTTTTATTGCACCGCCATGGTTTTTTACTATAGCATGCACAATAGTCAATCCTAGACCTGTGCCTTTTCCGGGTCCTTTAGTTGTAAAGAAAGGTTCGAATATTCTTCTAAGGGTAAAACCATCCATTCCTATACCTGTATCCTGTACAGAGAACACAGTATACTTGCCCTTCTTTAGATCGGGGTGATATAACATTGCCCTGTCATCAAATTCCACTATTCTTTGTCGGATAGTTAGTTTACCACCAGTTGTTTCCATTGCATGGGCCGAATTTGTGCACAGGTTCATTAGTATTTGATGAATCTGTGTCGGGTCAGCCATTACAAGAGGTCCATTTTCAGGCAATTCAAGTTTAATTTCTATTGTAGTTGGGATTGATGCTCGAATCAATTTAACGGCTTCTCGGAGAATGTAATGCAATCTTATTGGTCTAAAGTGTGCCTCCTGCTTTCTACTAAAGGATAAAATTCTTTGAACCAATTCTTGGGCTCGTTCGGAGGCATTGAGTACTTCTTCTATATGCTTCTTAGCCCGGTTATTTGGTGGAATTTCCAGTTTTACAAGTTCTGCATTACCTATTATTACTGAAAGGATATTATTGAAATCGTGAGCTATACCTCCTGCTAATGTTCCAATTGCCTCCATTTTTTGCGAGTGGAACAGTTGTGCTTGTAAATTTCGTTGAGTTTCTTCTGCCTTTATTCTTTCTGTTATATCTCTTAAGACTATTGTATATAGCTCTTCTTTTGCTCCGCTTACCTTAGCTATTGAAGCTTCAACTGGAAAAATTTCTCCACTAACCCGAATACCATTTATTCTCTCCATGTTGCTTTCCAGTAAACTCAGAATAGATTTGGGCTTGGAGGAGATTTCTACAATTTTATGTTCATTGCTTTCTTGCTCAGGTATAATAAATCTATCTATTGATTGTCCAATTGCTTCTTCTTCCGAACAATCAAACATTAATTCCGCTGCCGGGTTGAATGAAAGTATTCTATGTTTGCTATCTATTGTGATTATTGCTTCTTTTGCAGATGTTATTATGCTGTATAATCTACTCTGGCTTTCTTTTATTTCTTCCTGTGCTCGCTTGAAATCTGTTAAATCAATCAATAGACCAAGAACAGAAGGCTCTCCCTCATAATGTATCATTCTTGTCATGTTAAGGCATGAGACTTGCTTGTTTTCCTTGCTGATGAGTGTGCATTCGTAGGGTTCGACATTTTCACCTGAAAGGCATCGGTTAAAATTTTCTTTTACAATTTCTTGATGTTCGGGTGCTACTATAGATAAAAATTCGAAGTCTGCGGAATACATTTCGTCCCGGGTATACCCTATTAAATCATAACACCTTTCATTTATGTAAATTATTTTCTTGTCTTTGTAGATATATACCATGTTGGGTAGTTCTTCAGTTAATGTTCTGAATTTTTCTTCTGATTCCTGTAATTTTTCAGCACGCTGTCTAATTTCTTTTTCGCTGGCTTTTGCTTTGTGAATGCTTCTTAAAAAGTTATCGGCTAGAATTCTAACAGAAACAGCTGTAACTGTTAATATGACCACTATGTCTATTATGTTGATAAAATCTGTTTGGTTGCTATAAGGGCTTCTAATTTTTCCGAGAATTTCTAGCGATCCAACTGTTATTACTGCAAGTATTGTAATGATGGTATATACAATGAAATATTTTGTTTTAAGAGCTACTGCAGCAAAAACCAGACAGACTGGTATAGCCAGGAGAATGATATTATGAAGGCCATTTGATGAATACAAAAGGTAAGTGATATAGCCTAGCAGGGTCCATAGCAAGGTAGTTTCAGCCAGCTGAAGATAACCTTTTTTCAGAAAAATAATTGAAAGTGCAATCAAGTGGATTGCAATAACAGTTTCGATGACAAGGCTATATTGATTGGCAAGAATCCTTTGAAATGCAAGAATTAGAAATCCGGTCATAATGCTCAAAGTAATTACGGTGAGAATTTCTGCAATGCGGTTCTTTTCTTCGTCTCCAAAATCAGGTGGGCTTACGTAGTGAATGAATTTTTTGAGCATGTTCTTACCCGTTATTAAAGCTCCCTCCCGTTCTATAATTTCCCTTAGCGATGCTAATATACAAAGGGTAAGATGTTTTTTCAAGTGGGTTTTGAAATTATCTTAAAAAGGAATTTGACAAGGGGATGAACACATTCCTATAGGGATTCAATAATTTCTATCAGTTTTTCGGTTGTTTTTTCTATGTCAAACTTTTTGGAAGCCTCGAGTTTTGCGTTATTTGAAATGCTATATCTGAATTGTTCATCATTTACAAGATTTAATATTGTTTTTGCCAAAATCTTCGCATCCTTTGGTGGTATTAATACTCCGTTGTTTTTATCCGATATAATTTCGGGTACGCCACCCGCATTTGTTGCTACAATGGCTTTCCCCATTGCCATTGCTTCTACCAAGACGAAACCAAATGTTTCATTGTGTGAAGGAAGTACAAAAATATCGATAGCTGACAGGAATTCCGGGACTAGATCTGTAAATGGTACGAATTGCACGTATTCATTTATTCCCATGGAATTACACAATTCGATTAGATGTTTTTTATATCCATTAAGGCCAACGGTTTCATCTCCTGTAATCACGAAATACACATTCTTAACCTCCTTAATTATGTCTGGTATAGCTCTTATGAATTCCTCTTGACCTTTTTGAGGATCTAATCTTCCCAGAGTTCCAACAACAATTTTATCCAATGGCAATCCGAAAAGTTTTCTGGAGCTGACTTTATCGTACAGGGCTGGGTTGAATTTTGCTAAATCGCTGCCTATTGGAAGTGCCTGGATTTTTTCGGCATGTACTCGGGTGTGCTTTAATGTTTCTTGTTTCATTTTTTCGGTCAATGTTATCCATTTGTCCAATTTGGAATACACCCAGCTGTGGAAAGGGTCTTTTTTGTTTATTGATGACTGCATTTCCTGGTAGAAAACTATTTTCAGCTCAGGCAGGAAAAACTTAGTAATTGCTAAAAGATTTAAATCCTTTGATTGCATTACTACTACAACTTGAGTTTCATGAGATTTTAGTAGTCTCGCCAAATTTTTTGCGCACATAATGTCCAGGTATTTAAATTTTTGTCCTAATTGCACGATTTGCATTTGATTTTCTACTGCTTTCTGTGTTAACGGTGAATTTGGGGAGGTAACAATTAACACATTAGCCATCCGTTTCATGAATTGAGCTGCAAGTCGTAATGCGCTAAGTTCCAGCCCGCCTAATGAATAAGAAAAACAAATAAATGCAATTTTTAGGTTTCTCATACGGATTGACCAATGTGGTTTAACAAGTTAGATTAAAAATATAAAAAATTGTAATTATATAAAAGCTTTGTTATATGAATTGAAAAAGTCTTTTCATACTTTTATCATGTTTCGACCTGCAGAGTTACCTTTGATTAATAGAAAAATATTAAAATCTGCGTATAAAATGGATATGGCGATAAGAGCTGGATAAATGAATTGAGCTCATAGGAGGGTAATTGTTAATTATAAGTCTCTATTTGTACAAATAATCTTTGTTGTAAAATTATTTAAAGGACCTATATTTTTTTCTTTTGTCATTTCTTTTTTTGTCAAGACAAATAAAAGCTAATGTACAAGGGCTCAGTCTCAAGATTTTTATAATAAATATCTAATGTTTTTGAGTTGTTTTCTAAAAATTATTCCGTTTCTCAAAGTATCTTGGACCGCAGTGACTTTTTTATTTTATTTGTTCAATTAATGTAAAAAATAGAAATGGAATTCTTGACACCTAAAACAATTATTCGTAAATTTCTAAACGTTTAATTTTATTTTCGCGCTTAGGTTTTTTAGCTTAAGAGTGAGTTTTTGAAAGTTTAAAAAACAAATCTAAAAACATAAAACAAAAGAAGGAAGAGGAGTATGTTAAACAAATTTTTCCCGCAGGTTACAAAGCCAATACCTTACGAAGGAAAGGATACAAGGAATCCTTTAGCTTTCAGGTATTACGATAAAAATCAGAAAGTCGGCAATAAAACTATGGCCGAGCATCTTAGATTTGCGATTGCCTACTGGCACACAATGATGGGCGAAGGCGGAGACATGTTTGGGGCACCAAGTTTTGTGCGCGAATGGAAGAAAGCTTCGAATCCAATGGATAGGGCAAAAGATACCCTTGAAGCTGCATTTGAGTTTTTCCAGAAGCTTGGAGTTGATTATTATTGTTTTCATGACCGGGATATTGCACCCGAAGGTGAAACCTTTGCAGAGTCTTGTAAGAATTTAGAGACTATGGTTGGACTGGCAAAGAAGATGCAGGATGAAACCGGGGTAAAGCTTTTGTGGGGCACAGCAAATTTGTTCAGCAATCCAATTTATGCGCAAGGAGCAGCAACGAGTCCGAACGCGCATGTTTTTGCAACTGCCGCTGCGCAGGTTAAGCATGCTATTGATGCTACAAAGGAGCTGGGAGGTGTAAATTATGTATTCTGGGGTGGAAGAGAAGGATATGAAACTCTGCTAAATACAGACCTTAAGAGAGAAAGAGAGCAACTTGCACGATTTTTACATATGGCAGTAGAATATAAAAAGAAAATTGGATTCAATGGACAATTCCTGATTGAGCCGAAGCCATGTGAACCAACAAAGCATCAGTATGATTCAACAGCAGCGACGACTTTGAATTTCTTAAGGGAATTTGGACTCATAGATCATTTCAAACTTAATATTGAAGCGAATCATGCAACATTAGCAGGCAATACCTTTGAGCATGAATTAGCAGTTGCATCTGCAGCAGGCAAATTAGGAAGTATTGATGCTAATAGAGGCGATTTACTACTTGGATGGGATACAGATCAATTCCCCACCGATATTTACAGCACAACGTTTGCTATGCTAGTTGTACTCAATCAAGGTGGACTTGCACCTGGTGGGTTAAACTTTGATGCGAAAGTAAGGAGAAGTTCTATTGATCCAATGGATCTTTTCTACGCTCATATTGGTGCTATGGATACATTTGCTAAAGCTTTATTAATTGCACACAAAATAATTGAAGATAAAGCTTTGAGCAAATTTGTTGAAGAACGATATAGTAGCTTTAAAGATGGAATTGGAGCAAAGATCATGTCTGGCAAAATTGGATTGGATGAGATTGATGAATGGGTAAAGAGTCAGGGTAAGCCTGTATTGCAAAGCGGAAGGCAGGAATTATTGGAAAATATAATCAATTCGTACATCTTTTAATTATTGGCGTAGGAAAGGAGACAGGATAAATGGAGAAAGACATTGAAGTTGTTTCTGCAGGACATACATGTTTAGATTTGATACCTGCTTTTTTGATTGATAAGCCGGTAGAGAAGATGACCGATGTTCTAGTGCCAGGCAAGATGATAAACATGGGTAAATGCGTTGTAGCTGGTGGAGGTCCGGTTACAAATGCTGGTGTTTCTATTCGTCGGCTTGGGGTCAAAACAGAGCTTATTGGAAAAGTAGGAGATGATGATTTCGGAAAAGACATCATAAACTGGTACGAAGAACATGAGGGCCATTTTACAGGAATTAAAATGGTAAAAGGCGAATCGACCTCATACACGATAGCTATCTGTATTCCAGGCATTGATAGGTTCTATTTACATCATTGCGGTGCAAATGATACGTTTGGTTATGATGACATGGATTTTGATTTGGTCAAGCGCTCGCAGTTACTCTTGTTTGGTTACCCGCCCTGGATGAGGAAGCTCTATGAAAATACGGGTGCTGAGTTAACCAGAATACTTAAGAAAGCAAAAGAACTAAATACTACAACTATGCTTGACCTCTCTTTACCTGATGTAAACAGTTATGCAGGTCAACAAAACTGGAAAGCGATTCTTGAACAGTGGGTGCCATATTGCGATTTGATGGTACCGAGTGCGGAGGAAACCTTTTACTTCTTATATAAAGAGAAGTTTTTGGAAAAGAGAGCGAAATTAGGTGCCAAAGAAAGCGTTTTGGACCACATGACTGTCCGAGAGATTATGGATATGGGGAGGGATTTGCTGGATATGGGAGCTGCAATAGCCATGATAAAATGTGGAAGCAGAGGGTTGTATATTAGAACTGCTGGCAAAGATAGATTGCAAAAACTTGGTGCTGCTAAATGTTCCGACCTGGATAATTGGGCAGAAAGGGAATTGTGGTTCCCTGTTTATCAAGAAGAAAAATTTGTTGGAGCCTTGGGATCTGGTGATTCTGCTATTGCCGGGTTTACTGCAGCATTCGTTTGGAAACACAGTATTGAGGATTGCTTAAGATATGCAAACGCAGCGGGTAGTATGAACGTAACGGTTCCGGATGGATTATCGTGGAATAAAGGATTTGATGATCTGACCAGACGGATTAAAGCAGGTTGGAAAACTAAGGACATGAAAATAGATGAACCAGGTTGGACTAAGAAAGGTGAATTTTGGGTAGGTCCAAATAATAAAGGCAAATGGGAGTCTTAAAAAATTAATTAAGGAGAAAAAAATATGGCAAAGAAAAAGGTCGCTAAGAAAAGCAATGAAAAGAGAGAAGCTTTTATAAGAAAGAAGCTTGAGAAAATGACACTGGATGAAAAAATAGGACAGCTTCTCACGTTTACACGTCGAGGTGCTATGCTAACGCCAAGCGGAATTGAACAGATTACAAAATTACATTGTGGTGGTCTTTGTTTAGAGCCTTATGCACTCGAGACGTGCAAAAACCTTTATTGGGGTAATTCACAACTAGATCCAAATTTTCAACCACCAGCAGATTACTTCACAATAGCCAATACATATTTTAATGGTAAAACATTTGGAATCAGTATTACACCAGGCGATTACACAAAGGATCTTAACAAATTGCAGAAAATTGCAATGAGTAGGCCGAGTGGAATCCCACTGCATATGACGATAGATTTTGAAGGTGATTTTAAGAATGATTATACATCTGGTGGAATTAAGCAATTCCCAGGTCCCATGGGAATGGCTGCAATAGGTGATACAAAAGTAGCCTACAAGATTGGTTACATTGTTGCAAAGCAACTGGGGGCAATAGGTATTACTCAATTGTATTCACCTGTTTGCGACGTGAATATAAATCCCAAGAACCCTGAGATTGGAGTAAGAGCGTTTAGCGATGATCCCGAGGTATGTGCAAAGTTTGCAGTAGCTTGGCTAAAAGGTTTACAAGATGGTGGATTAGTGGCTTCAGCAAAACACTTCCCTGGTAGAGGTGATTCTGCAACCGATGCACATGACGTATTGGATGTTATAAAGGCAGATAAGCAAAGAATGTGGGAAGTTGAGCTTGTGCCATTCAAAGCTGCGATCGATGCTGGTGTAAAAGCGATTATGACTGCACATTCTGTATATCCCGCATATGACGATAAGTATCCGGCTACATTATCTGAAAAGGTATTGCAAGGGTTATTACGAGAAGAACTCGGATTCGAAGGTGTTATTGTATCCGATGCAATTGGTATGGCTGCGATTCTTAAGAGTTGGCCATTACCAAAAGCGTGCGCCATGGCGATCAAGGCTGGTGTAGATACAATTCTATTAAAGGCAGACGATGAATCAAGATCCCAGTGCTTCTTTGGTATCAAGGAGGCAGTTCGTTCTGGTATGATATCGGAGGATAGGATTAACGAAGCGGTGACACGTTTGCTACGAATGAAGTATGACCAGGGTCTATTCGAGAAAGCAGGAAAAATGGATCCGAAAAAAGCACAAGCGATTGCAACTAGCAAAGAGATAATCGACTTCTCATGGGATGTTGCCAAAAAGGCACTTGTTGTCATGCGAGACAATATCGGATTGCCGTTAAATCCAAAGCAGAAGATTCTTGTGATCGAACAGAGAATACCATATGAATTCCTTGGCAAAGATCCTGAATCTCATACCCATGTGTTCTGTGAACGAATGACAATGCACTCAACTAACCTCATTCTTGTTGACACTGCTTTCTGCGCGTTTGAAGAAGAGATTAATGAGTGCTTGCAACTTGCGAAACAGGCGGATTTAGTGGTAATGACGAATTATTACGCAAGAATTGTAAAAGCTGGCAATAACCAATTGCTTGTTAAGAAGTTAAAAGAAGCTGGTCACAAGGTAGTTGTGGTTACAAATAATCCTTACCTCGTTGGCACAACTAAGGAAGCTGATACTGTTGTTTGCAATTTCAGCGGAACCCCGGATTCGATTAGAGCGGCAGCTGATTTGCTTTTTGGAAGAGTGAAACCCTCAAATAAGACGAAAGTTCCAGTTACTTTAACAGATGATGAAGCACCTGTTATAAAGAGGGCACCTTCAATAAAGCAAGCACCGTTTGATTTGTCTTATTGCTAAAAAAATTCAGGCTGTCCCCAAAAAATGTTACGACTTTTAATGTACCATTGAGGGACAGCCTATCTTTTATTTAAAACTAACTTTTAAAGAAAGGAGAAATGTGGGATGTTAGATAAGAGGAATTCAAAACTAGGACCTCTTTATAAAATTTCTGGGAAAGAAATTCATACCGTTTATGTTAAGAACAAAATGACTGTTCATTTCCAGGGTATGTCCAAAACCATGCAGTTCCCACAGACTATTTTTTTGCAAGGAGCACCAACGTGTTCTGTGGGTATATCACCAGAGGGGTTGTATAATAGAATAAATGATGCAGGAAGACTTGTATTTTTAAATCAAAAGGCAATACAACTTGCTTCCGCACCTTTCGTGAGGATTGGTGATAAGACTTGGATGCTTTCGACAAAGAATCCGGAGATCATAGAAAGTCCAGATGACATCCCAGTATCAGAACGATATTATCATTCTCCTGTATCAGTATCTCAACTCTCGATTTCGTTTGCAACGCCGTTAGCTGAAATGGATTTCGATCTGGAAACAATTCAAATAAAAAGGAGGATGGTATCTCCTTTCTTATCCGGGAATGAGCAAGCTTTGATGCCAATTGGCGCTGAAGTTTATGAGGTCATCAACAAATCGAATCAGAAGCAGCAAATTACATTGGTTATCCCAAGGCCGTCTTTAGTGAATCTGCAAGAAAAGCAATATCGACCGATAGATCAAGATAGCGCATATATATGTTCAACGCCATTAAAAGGCCATTTACACGAAGATTTCCGTTACAAGGGCTTAAGAGGCATATTAATGGGCAGTACAGAATCTGAAGAAAGAATGGCAATTGCAGTCAAAGAGCTAGAAGGTGTTAAAATTGACACACAGCCGTATTTCAGACTCAACAGCCTCAAACAAGACCTTTTATTAAATCCTGATGGAAGTTTCTACAGAAAGTACGAACATAGGTTGCATTGCGACTATGGTTCAGCTATAAGCTTGACATTCGAACTTGCACCTAAATCAAAAATAGAAATACCGTTTGTTATAGCATTTGATTTTCCCAATCAATGGTACGAAGACGGTGTAGTAGTTGAGCGTGTTTACTTAAAGTATTTTAATGATAAGGAAAACCGAACTAAAGAGATGTTGGATATTGCTTTGAATAATTATTCAAAATGGCAAGAGAGAACAGAGGAACTTCAGCGTAAGGTATATGAATTCATACTTAGTACGCCTGCATACAAAAATAATAAACTCGGTGCACTAAGACTTACTAGAATGATCTTTAATGAATTCGTGGTGCCTTTGACAAATGCTTCTGTTTGGATTGTGAATAAGGAAGGAAATGAAGTAGCACGTTTTGTTGAATGCTTCGATTATCCTTACAATAATTCCTCTGATGTCGATTGGTTTTCTATGATATTGCTTATTCTGTTTCCTCACATTGAACAAGAGCTTTGTCAGAGGGCTATAGATTCAATATTAGAGGAAGATTTAAAGGAAAGGTATTATCATATTCACGCGTCATTTGTTGAGGCACAACAGCATTTTGAATTGCACCCGGAGCAATACCAAGGTGTTTCCTTAACTCACATCAAAGCTCCAACTAAGATAAAAGGTAGTGTTGGGCATGATCTTGGTGCAATGAAATTTGGCTGTCCATTGAAAAACAAGAGCGAGTATACTTGGTATAACACAAATTATTGGATTGATCTATATCCTAAACTTGCCTTAAGAGTTTTAAGAAATGTAAAATATACGGGTGACATGGAGTTTTTGAGAAGGAATTGGGAAACGCTAAAATTTGGTTTTGAATATTTAATGAAACTTGATTACGATGGTGATGGAATTCCAGAAGGTAATCCACATGAGGTTAAGAATACTTTTGATAATATTAATCTTTTTGGCATTGATTCATATAGTACAAACGGCTTTCTTGCTTCGTTAAGAGCATTGTCAAAATTATCGGATATGATGGGTGATAAAGAGGCTAAGAAAAAATTCGATGATACATTTGAAAAAGCATACAAAGTATATCAAAAGTTGTGGATAGAGAAGAAAACAAAACGTGGCAAACTAGAATACTTTGCTACTTGCTATGATCCTTCAAGTGGTAAGAAAAACACGGATGTGTGGACAAACCAAATAGATGGATTGTGGTATTTAATTGCGATGGGAGAAGAACCTTTCATGCCTGCAGAGCAAGTTAAAAAGGTCCTTAAAACAATTTACGTAAATAATCGAACACCTATGGGTTGGGCAACTGCTAGAACACAAACTGGAGGTCCTGTAGAATCAGACCAGGGTAAGGATGTGTGGCTCGCTTCAAACTATATCTTGGCTCAGTTACTCGATTATTATGGTTTTACAAAAGAAAGCGAGGAAATCTACAAGGTTATAGATAGAGTTATTTTTGAGTATGGCAATTCGCTTATAACTCCAGAGAGTGTGAGACCAACATTCGAAAAGGAAAAAGGAGAAACTAAAAAGGGTCCACACTACATAGTTGCTTGTTATCCACGTCCTGGAGCGATCTTCACACACTTGATGATCCAATATGTGAAAGAAAAACAAAAAGAGACAAAGAAACAAACTGTTGATTCTAAGGATTTAATTGCATTTGCAGACTCACTTTTTATGAGAAAGTCGGTAAACTGATAAATAAACATTTTGGACTGAGGTGGTTATCTAAATGTTAATAAATGTTAAATGGAATGAGACGACTAAACATGTTGACACGAGGCTCCTTATTTACTTTTTATAGTTAAAATCTTTAGCTTACTAAACGATTTAGCGTAATTTAATTGACTTTGGAGATATCGCATAGGTTAATCAACTTTTAAATTAAACAACTAAAAAGGAGAAAGGTAAATGGAGGCAAATTCGGATAGACTATCAATAAAAGAAAAGATAGGATATAGCTTAGGTGACACTGCATCCAATCTTTTTTTCCAGACAATAATGCTATTTCTCACTTATTTCTATACAGATGTTTTTGGTTTGCCAGCAGCATCTGTTGGACCACTGTTCCTCGTTACAAGATTGTGGGATGCGGTAAACGATCCAATAATGGGTGCAATTGCAGACCGCACTAACACCCGCTGGGGGAAATTCAGACCATACATTTTAATTATGGCACCTTTCTTTTGTGTAGCAGCAGTACTTGCATTTACTACACCGAATTTCGATAGCACCGGTAAACTTATATACGCGTATATTACATATAATTTAATGATGATGATGTATACAGCTGTTAATGTCCCATATTCTGCATTGATGGGTGTTATAAGTCCAGATCCAATGGAACGCACGGAAGTTTCTACTTATAGATTCGTTGCTGCATTTATTGGAGGACTTATTGTTCAGGTATCATTATTATTCCTAGTAAGATATTTCGGTAATGGAAATGAAGCGTTAGGTTGGCAATGGGGAATGACTTGTCTCTCTATCTTAGCTCTTATATTATTCTGGATAACCTTTGCGACCACAAAAGAGAGAGTTTACCCACCCAAGGAGCAAAAGAGTAATTTTAAGCAAGACTTGAAGGATTTACGTTCTAATATACCATGGATTTTAATAGCGGTGGCTACAATATTCCAGCTATTGTTTATAGTTATACGTTCGTCTATGATAATGTATTATTTTAAGTATTATGTGCGTGAGCAAACAATAAGTATTTTAGGTTTTACATTTAGTGGGTCTTTAGATAGTTTTGCGTCTACGTTTATGATGATTGGCAGCGTGGTTACGATAATTGGTTCAATACTGACCAAATGGTTTACAAAAAAATTTGATAAGAAAAATACTTATGCAGGAGCGTTGTTGATAAGCGCAGTAGTGACTGGGTTATTCTATTTCCTTAGACCCGAAGATGTTATTCTAATGTACGTACTCAATATAATTGTTTCTTTTGCATTTGGACCCGTTTCAGTGTTGCAGTGGGCGATGTATACAGATACAGCAGACTATGGCGAGTGGAAATTTGGCAGGCGAGCAACCGGTCTATTAATGGCGGCCTCACTTTTTGCTCTAAAATTGGGATTGACTCTTGGGGGTGCTATTGTTGCTTGGTTGCTTGATTTTTACGGATTTGTTGCTAATCAGGCTCAAGCTCCAGAAACAATTAAGGGTATTGTACTGCTTATGAGTGGCTATCCAGCTATAGCTGGAATAATAGGCAGTTTGCTTATATTCTTATTCTATCCGCTAAATAACAACATGATGCAGAAGATCGAAGAGGATTTAAAAGCAAGAAGGCAAGAGAGTTAAGTAATTACGGCTCTTTGTGTCTTTGCTTTAATGTAGTGTAGTTTTACCGTTTTAAAAGTGAAGAAGATATACTACTTACGCTGGGTCCAACTCTGCAGGTTCATAACATAATAACTTGAATGGTAGTTTCTCAGCGTACTGGTTATGGTAACAATAATTGTGAATTCGAAGCTTAATTTAAATTATGGATAAATGGTGGAACGATTTAGACCACGCGAAATTTACACAGGTAGTAATGGCAGTACTATTTTAAGTCCTTTTGCGAATTTTTGACTTGGTACCTTCCAGATCTGTAAAAATCATTTTTTGCACGATAGTATAAGTAGCGTGGTCGGGCGGACCTAATGCGAATTTAAGATTGTGGTGTGTTATCTGTAAGGAGTAGAAAACTGCTATTAAAAGGTGTTAGTTCATTTAGGAGTAGGAGATTGTATTCCATGCCTTGCCTGTTGTTGGTTAATGTGGAGTTTTGATGAAATTAATTTGTTACCATTTAACACATTAGGTAAGATTAGGATAAAGAGCCAAAATTTTAGTAAATAGAGACCTTCATTCAACATTAAAGTATCTCCGCGGTTAAAAATATATCTGTCTATATTTATCCCTAAACTCTGACTAGGGATTACTTGGATTTTTAAAATATTTATTTTTGAATTCTCTGAGCTTTAGTCTGTTTTTGATTGCTTTAATGTAAGTGCTATTTCATTTGCTGATTTACTAAAGTAAATTGTGGCAGTGGAGTGTTTTAAGAATTGAACCAACTGAGTGATCTTTTGCAGTTAGATTTATCGCAGTTGCTTTGGCATCATGTAATATTTCCTTATAGAGGAGTGTAATGATCCTACTTATTCAGTTAATAGTAACGGAGGCTTTATTTTGGAGAACTCAGTTGATATTTATGATATCGTTTATATATCAGCGAGTGCTCGGCAAGCAAAACTATTGTTGTGTATGTGATTGGTATGCTACGGGTAATTCTTATTTGTTATAATTGGCTAAGCTTGTGTGTCCTTGGGAGCAGTGAAGAAAAATGTTCTTATAAACTTGACATTTAAATGAATAAGATGGATGGAAACGGCATTTAGTACTGGATATATTTCTCAACTATCTAGGAAATGTTTGTTGATATATTAAGCTGTGATGCGTTGTTGTCTATAAGAGGGTTAAAAAACTTTTCTAAGTGTTATTAGAAGATAGAAGCTTTCAATCAGGGTGGAGCAGGTCCACTTTTCAGTACTGAATTCATATGCAGTAAATATTGAGTAATCAACTTAATCTATGCCCTAATTACTAAATGATTGAAAGATATACTTGTAACGTGAGTAGCAGTGTATACTTCTGCAGAATCGATACACGTGCTGCCCATAGTGCAAAAAAAATTTTCTCTATCAAAAGGCTTATGCTTCTGAAGTAATATTTTCGGCACAGTGTGATTTGCTGAGTAAACAGGTTGAATTGATTATGTTTCTGGAGCGGAGATGAAAATGGAATTTAAACGACCAGTTTGTTTCTATTCGAACAGGGTTTTTCCACTTAAAAATTACGCATTTGAATATAATTAGGCGTGCTTAAATTTTATAAACTCCTTTTTGCTAATGGATTTATGAAGTTGATACTCAGTGAATTAGTAAGTAGGCTTTTGTTTGAGTTCTTATTGGATTCGTGTATATGAGAGGTTAAATCGAATTAGCTTTATAAGATGTTTGGTTGATATATGGTTTTGTTCTTTATTAGAGATTAGTATTGCATACTTACTAAACTTGCCATAAATTTATACATCCTGAATAAGCTGAATAAGTTTATTTGCGAAACATGCATCCAAGGAGAATTTTACTTTTAATACTTATTTTGCTTGTTGATGCTAAGGCACAGCAAATTATTTTTTCAATACCAACTATGGAGCGTTCTATAATGGATTCTGTCAGGGTTAAAAATGTTGCAATCGTAAAACAAGGGTCATTTTTTACAAAACAGTATAGAAATTTGTTTGTAGATGTGCTTGGGAAGTCTGAAAAAGAAGTTCAAGCGAAAGTTGATAAGGCATTTCAACAGTTATTTTACGGGGATGAGAATTCGCAAAGGATTTACTATGCAGTTAAGCCTGATATGGCGTATATATTAGACGCATTTCAGAATGATGTTCGTACGGAAGGTATATCGTATGGTATGATGATAGCTGTGCAGATGAATAAGAAGGAGGAATTCGATAGACTCTGGAAATGGGCAAAAACTTACATGCAACATAAAGATGGTGAAAGAAGAGGGTATTTTGCATGGTGTGTAAAAGCTAATGGCGAAATAATTGATCCAAATACAGCCTCGGATGGCGAAGAATGGATTGTAACCGCGCTGTTTTTTGCTTCTCATAGATGGGGAGATGGAGAAGGAATATTTAACTATAAAGCTGAGGCACAAGCTATTCTTGATGCAATGTTAAGCAAGAGCAACCTTTTTGATGGTTCGGATGCTATTACCAATCTGTTTGATGAGAGAACTAAGCTTATAGTTTTTTCTCCAATCGGAACTGCAGCGAGATTTACTGATCCTTCGTATCATGTACCTCATTTTTATGAATTATGGGCTCTTTGGGCTGATAAGAATAATAACTTTTGGAAAGAAGTGGCACAAGCAAGTAGGGAATTTCTTAAAAGAACAGTACATCCAAAAACAGGCCTTGCACCCGATTATGCAAATTTTGACGGGATGCCTGTTGATCCATGGGGAAGCGGAAGTGATAATTTTCGTTATGATGCATGGCGTGTTGCAATGAATGTTGCAATAAATTACGAATGGTTTGCAAAAGGGGATACAGAGTGGGGCAGATGGGCTGAAGAACAATCAAATAGATGGCTCGATTTCTTTTATTCACAAGGCATTGGCAAATATGCTAGCCTATTTACTCTTGATGGAAAAAGCCTAACGACTGACCATAGTCCTGGTTTGGTAGCGATGAATGCAGTTGCGACTCTGGCATCCAATAGAGAATACTGCAAGGAATTCCTGAAAGAATTCTGGCATATACCAATACCTGATGGCCAATTTCGTTATTACGATGGTATGCTATACATGCTGGGCTTACTGCAAGTTAGCGGCAACTTTAGAATATATTAAGCATATTTGTTTTGGTAAGGGATAAAAACATAAGTACATATTGGGATAACAAGAATGCCCGGATAAAAAATCTCTAATTATTAAGTGCTTAGACATTTGAGGTCCGAGTAGAAAATCACTTATGTGCATTGATTCTCTTCGAATTAACATATGATTCATTTTATTCTGAATTTTTACTTAAGAGTTGATTAGTTTGGTTATATTTTAGTTTTATTTTTTCTTATTGCAAGGATAAGTTTTTTAGATACGATTTAGAAAATAAAATACAATAGGAGGTGCTAAAGATGAGAAATGAAATTTCAATGTTAGAACGTATTTTAAGTACTGATAAATTAATTAGGATTACGTTGGTGGTGTTTCTAATTCAAATCTTATTGAGTGCACAAAGCCTTTTTGCTGTTATAGAGCAGAACTATGTTTCTTCTATTCCAGTAGAAAATGGGTTTGTTTTGTCTGCGAATGGTAAATCGGTCTCAATTTATGCGAGTTCGAACGATTATTCAGGCGTATTAAGAGTATTGAAGCATCTTCAAAGGGATATAGGAAGTGTTACGGGTTCGGAGCCAAGACTGCTTATAAATATTTCCCCAAAAGATGAGAACGAGATTTTAATAGTTGGGACAATTGGTAAAAGTTCAATCGTAGAAAGACTGATAAAAAACAAAAAAATAGACGTAAGCGAAATAAAAGGAAAGTGGGAGTCGTATCTAGTTCAGGTAGTTGATAAACCATTTCAAGGGGCGAACCGTGCATTGGTTATTGCAGGCAGTGATAAGCGAGGAACAATTTATGGAATTTATGACCTTTCGGAGAAGATAGGTGTTTCACCCTGGTATTGGTGGGCGGATGTGCCTGTAAAAAAGCAATCGAGATTATATATTAAACCCATCCGTTATATTGAAGGTGAACCAAAGGTAAAATACAGAGGCATATTTATAAATGATGAAGCGCCTGCTTTAACTGGATTTGTAAAAGAAAAATTTGGGGATTATAACAGCAAATTTTATGAACATGTTTTTGAGTTGATATTGCGTTTAAAGGGAAACTATCTTTGGCCAGCAATGTGGGACAATTCTTTTTACACGGATGACACATTAAATGGGAGACTCGCAGATGAATATGGAATAGTAATGGGAACTTCACATCATGAGCCAATGATGAGAGCATGGAAGGAATGGTCGCGTGCCGGAAATCCTCCAGGTAGCTGGAATTATAACAAGAATGCGGATAAAATTCGCAAGTTCTGGGAAGAAGGAATAAGACGAACCAGGGATTATGAGAAGATTGTAACTTTAGCTATGAGAGGAGATGGTGATGAGCCTATGAGTGAGAGCGCAAATATAGCACTGTTACAGAAGATTGTGGAAGACCAGCGGCGAATTCTAACGAAAGTTACAGGCAAAAAAGTAACTGAAATTCCGCAGGTCTGGGCTTTGTATAAGGAAGTGCAGGAATATTATGATAAAGGGATGGAAGTGCCAGAGGACATTACCCTATTGCTATGCGACGATAACTGGGGAAACATTAGAATCTTACCAAAGCTAAATGCTAAACCTCGGAAAGGTGGCTACGGGATTTATTATCATTTCGATTTTGTTGGTGGACCAAGAAATTATAAATGGCTTAATACTAATCAGATTGAACGAGTTTGGGAACAAATGCACCTTGCTTACGAATATGGCGCAAGACAAATATGGATAGTAAATGTTGGAGATATTAAGCCTATGGAATTTCCAATTTCGTTCTTTCTTGATTATGCTTGGAATCCAGAAAAATGGACTGCAGATCGATTGCCGGATTACTATAGGTTGTGGGCAAAACAGCAATTTCCAGAGGATCAGATAGGTCATGACTATTCGGATGAAATAGCAAGCATACTTGCGAAGTATACAAAATTTAATTCCCGTAGAAAACCAGAAATGCTAGAACCAACTACATATAGCCTTGTTAGTTATAATGAAGCAGATAATGTTGTGAAAGAATATAATGATTTGGCTGAAAAAGCTCAAAAGATATATGATTCGTTGCCCCAGGAATATAAAGATGCTTTTTATCAACTTGTTCTTCATCCTGTTATTGCGTGTGCAAACTTAAATGAACTTTATGTAACAGTTGGTAAGAATTGGCTTTATGCAAAGCAAGGTAGAGCGTCTGCGAATGCTCTTGCAGAGAAGGCAAAAGAGTTATTTCGGAAAGATTCTTTAATCTCGTATTACTACAATAAAATTATGTCAAATGGGAAGTGGAACCATATGATGGATCAAACTCACATAGGCTATACTTCTTGGCAGCAACCACCTATGAATGTAATGCCTGAAGTAAAGAAAATTGACTTGCAGGAAAAAGCAAGTATGGGTGTAGCAATTGAGGGTTCTGAAAACTGGTGGCCTGAATCAAAAGAAAAGCCAGTTTTACCTGAATTTGATCCATACAATAAACAAACGTACTGGATTGATGTTTTCAATCGTGGTGCTAAAGAATTTGAATATTCTGTGAAGTATAATGAAGAATGGTTAGTTGTAAATCCGTCGAGAGGCAAAGTTCAACTGGAAGAAAGATTGACTGTATCTGTCAATTGGGATAAGGTTCCAAAGGGAACACATGAGTTACCAATAAGAATTAAAGGCTCAGATGGTACAAAGGTCGAATTATACGCAGTAATAAGAAATCCTGAATTCCCAACTTATGACCAAATAGATGGTTTTGTGGAAAGCAATGGATATATATCGATGGAAGCTATTAACTATGCACGGGCAGTGAATACAGATTCTATCTATTGGATAACGATACCCAATCTTGGTAGAACAAACTCTGCTGTTACTGCTATGCCTGTTACATGTGGGGTAAAGCAATTAAATGAAAATAGCCCGAGGCTTGAGTATAAAGTGTATTTATTCAGCAGAGGTAAAATTTTTGTAAAAGCGTATTTGTCTCCAACGCTTAACTTTTTGAAAGGTGAAGGTCTACGGTATGCTATTTCATTTGATAATCAAGAACCGCAAATTATAAATATTCATGCAAAAGACGTAGGTAATGATTGGGAATATCCAATGTGGTGGAATCTATCGGTGAGTAATAATATTCGTATATCTGTTTCTGAACATAATTTAAGTGAAAGTGGTCAGCATGTTTTAAAATTTTGGTTGCTCGATCCAGGTATTGTATTACAAAAGATTGTGATAGAAACTGGATTAGTGAGACCTAGTTATTTGGGTCCTCCTGAGAGTTTTAAAAAATTAAAATAGGTTGAGTTAATTATGCAAAAGTTGATTCAATTAATAATCGTAGTTATGGCTGCAATTTTCAACTCATGCAAACAAGATGAATCAAGGTTTACAAATCCAATACTTGCTGGGCATCTATACTGATCCAAGTAATTGCAGTGTAAATGACGATTATTATTTGGTTATCTCAACATATTGCTATTACCCTGGAATTCCAGTGTTTGACAGTAAGGATCTGGTAAATTGGAAGCTTATTGGTCATATAATAATCAGACTTTAATAAATGAATTTAGAAAGTCTAGGTGTATCAAGGAGTGATATTTGTCTTTGCGATAAGATATAATAAAGATATGTTTTAAATTACTTGTACTTTGGTCGATGCTAGGGGGGCCAATTTTGTAGTAACTGCAAGCAGTCCTAAGGGGCCATGGTCAAATCCAGTCTGAACACCGGAGATTGATGGAATTGGTCCCCCTCAATTTTTTGATGATGATGACAAGGAAAACATAGTTTAGAGAATGGGAAAGGTTTTTTTGTAGTTTATGAACAAGCCAAAAAGTATATCGTGCTATTGTTACGTTCAATAGATAATAATGGGGCTAAAGAACAGATGTTATTGTTAATGAGGATCGGATAGACGATAGTTTTGTAAGTGCGGCTATTTGATTAAGAATTGATGCAAAAAGTGAATAAGTATTGCTTCCTGTATAAAGCTGATTCCAATGAATGGAAGGTATAAAAAGATAGTGTAAATTAACGTCTTCTTAGCACAAAAGATGTAGGCTAGTTCGCAGGTTATGTATATGCAATGTATGCAACTTTCATAGGCAGAAAAAGCAGTAATACGGCATATTTTGATTGGTTTGCATATGTGGGTAGGGATGAATTGTTTAAGTAAAATTTTGTTTGCGTAAGTTTTCTAAGGTTAATAAATAAGTGGCTGAATTTGCAAGTTGAATTTGATAAGTAAAAGTTATAATATAAACGAAGTAGGCAACAATAAACTTTTCAAGTATAAAGTTAGGTTTAAAAATTAGATGATGAAAAACAATATGAAAGGGGCAAAAATGAGAAAGAATATTTTGTTTACAACAATCGTTTTTTTGATGTTAACGACTATGCATATTACGCTGTTACCGCAAGAGAAGCTAAAGATAGCCATAGTTCCCAAGAGTGGTTCCGCATTGTTCTGGAAATCAGTAAAAGTTGGTGCAAAATTGGGGGCGACAGCTCTCTCAGGTGTGGAAATAGTATGGAATGCTCCGGAATCAGAAGATGACATACAACAGCAAATCTCGATATTAGAGCAAAACATAGCAAGTGGTGTATCGGGAATTGTACTATCGCCAATACATAAAGATGCCTTAGCAGTAACAGTTTCTAAAGCAATGAGTAAGGGAATTCCTGTTTTAATCTTTGATAGTGTATTAAAAGGTGAGGCTGGCAAGGATTTCATTTGTTTTGTAGGAATAGATAACAGAAAAGCAGGTAAACTTGCAGGTGAGCATTTAGCTAAATTGTTGAATTACAGTGGCAAGGTGGTACTATTTCGTTATGTAAAAGGTCAAGGTAACACAACAGAACGAGAGGAAGGATTCCTGGATGCGATAAAGGCATACAATAAAATACAGGTAGTAGAGAAAGATTGCTACGCTGGCGGGACTGTAGAGGAAGCGAAGAAAGCGAGTGAAGGCATATTGAATAAACTTCGCTCTGCAAATGGTGTTTTTTGTCCTAATGAACTTTCAACGATAGGTATGATGCTTACTTTACAGAAAGCGAATTTGGCTGGCAAGATAAAGTTTATAGGATTCGATACTCCAACAATTGTAGTTGAAGCTTTGAAAAAAGGAGAAATAGATGCACTGATTGCACAAGACCCAGCACGCATTGGTTATCAGAGTGTAAAGTGCATTGTTGATTACATTCGAGGAACAAAAATTCCTACTATTGTAGATATAGATGTGAAGATAGTTACTAAAGAAAATATAGATGATCCAGAAATTCAAAAATTATTAGCGTTGCCCAGTGTTACTGAATGAGCAGAATCTTTAAATAGAGGTTACTCTATTTGTAATTTACGTTTGAATGGTTTTTATACTTTTAGTTTTTAATCGTATTAATACACGGTTTAGAGTTATATTAAGTATGTTTTAAAGAAATAAGTACGCAGAAAAGGCGAAGGTAGTGATTCTTGCATTAGCACTGCCAGCAAAAATTTCACTGGCTTGAAGGATTATCTCTTGATTAATCAATTAGAAAAAATATTATAAATAATACTTTTAATTTCTTGTTTAATATGCTGTATCTTTGGTCAATGTTTCCTAATTCTTCTAATTGTGGTTTTTCGATAGTTAAATGTGTTGACAAATTGAAATAATTTGTCTAATATTGTAGTCGTACAAGGATATGTTTAAATAAAGTTTGAAGGGGGAAAAAGAAGATCCTACATTCATAAATCAATTAGAGGAGGAGTAAATATGAAGCAAAAAAAACGATGTATTTCTTTCAGAGCCTTAATTTGGGCGTTTGTCTTAGTTTTTTTCACTATGAGTCTTAATGCACAGCTATTAGTTAAAAACGGTGGTTTTGAAAACTCTCCTGTTGGTCAAGCAAGTGGTTCAATAGAAGGTTGGTTACTATTAACCAACCCGGGTTTAGCAAGGTTTGAAATAGTTTCTGACACTGTTTTTAAAGGTGAGCGTGCACTTAAAATAGAAATAGATTCGTTGGGATCAAATGCATGGGATATTCAGGTGGTTGCTGATAGTATTCCTGTTGTGTATAATGAGACCTATCGTTACTCAATATGGGCTAGATCCAGAACTGCAGGTGCTAAAGTGAGTTTTACAGTTGGTAGATATAATTATAGTGAATATGGGCGAATTCATGAGACTTCACTTACTACGACTTGGCAGAAGTATACGTTTGAATTTACTGTTACAGCGAATGAACCATACGCAAGAGGTCCAATTCATTTTAGCATAAGTGGTAACGCAGGTAACGCTGTGTTTATAGATAACCTTAGGATTGTAAGCATAAATGCGACCAAGAGACCAGTAATAGTTGAAGCGGAATCCGGTGCTCTTGGTAGTTCTCTGAGCACTGCTGGAGAAGGGGAAATTACATACATTACGCCGATTGTGAGTCAAGGTGGGGATTATCCGAGTGATACCCCAACAGTTGCCACATACCAAGTTACGTTTCCTGATTCAGGATCCTATAATTTGTATGTAAGGCTGAAGGTTGGTTCTAATCCTTGGAATGATGATAGCTTCTTCTATGGCAATGGTTTTGGCCTAAAACAATTAAATGCAGATGATTGGATTAGAGTTAACGGACTTGCTTCTGCTGGTTATACAGATTCTAATGAGATTGTTAGCGAAATTGGTTATGCTGGAGATCAGGTTTGGAAATGGGTGAAGTTGTCTGGAATTGAAAATAGCGGAGCTGGCTGGGAGCTTGGTCCAGTGTTTGTCGTACCAGAAGATAGCCTGACGCAAACTATTCAGTTGGGCAGTAGAGAAGATGGATTGTATATTGACAAAATTGCATTTGGTCGTGCAGATTTATTCTATAGAGTTATGGACCTGGATAATAATGGTGAAGGATTTATAGAAATTCCAAGTCCACCCTGGCCAGGACCACCACTTGCATGGAAACAGCCAAAATTTGTTGGTAATATTTACAGTGCTCCACAACTAAAAAGACTTGAGAATTATTGGAATCAAATAACACCAGAAAACGCAGGTAAGTGGGGGAGTGTAGAAGGAACAAGAGATGTTATGAACTGGACTGAGCTGGATTCTGCGTATGCGCTTGCGAAGCGAAATGGTTTTCCATTTGTATTTCATGTATTGGTTTGGGGTCCTCAACAACCAAGCTGGATATCAGATCTGCCGGATAGTGAAAAGGTCCAAGAAATACGAGAATGGTTCGAAGCAGTCAGGGATCGTTATCAAGATATAGATTACTTGCAAGTAGTTAATGAGGCTTTGAGTAATCCACCTGATGGTAAAAATGGTAGAGCTAATTATATGAACGCCTTGGGTGGTACAGGTGTTACAGGTTATGATTGGGTAATAAATGCATTCAGAATGGCTCGTGAAGTTTTTGGTGAGGATACTAAATTAATGCTAAATGATTATAGTGTAATTAATGATGGCGGTAGAAACGCTACATATATGAGAATAATAAGGTACCTCCAGGCGGAAAATTTAATAGATGCGGTAGGTGAACAAGGGCATTACTTCACGACAAATTCCACAGGAAACGCTACTTTGAAAAGATATCTTGACTCACTTGCGTCAACGGGTGTCCCGGTTCAAATCACAGAGCTTGATATAAGAGCAGCCAATGGTGATACTACTGCACAACTTAATGAGTATAAGCGAGTGTTTAGGCTGTTTTTTGAGCATCCTGGTGTGGAAGGTATCACTTTGTGGGGTTGGAGACCTGGAATGTGGGTAGAAGATGCATATTTGATTACATCTGGGGATGTTGAAAGACCGGCTTTGCGTTGGTTAAGGAATTATCTGGATACTTTGGTTTTGCCGCAGGTTTCGGTTAATATGCCCGAGGTTAATATAGCTGGCGAATACGAGCTTTACAATAGCTATCCGAATCCATTTAATCCAACGACTAGAATAATGTATAAGTTACCTGTAAAGAGCTATGTTACATTGAAAGTCTACAATGTTCTTGGTCAGGAAATTGCTACCCTAGTAGATGGTGTTAATGATGCAGGTAACTACGAGGCTACATTTGATGGACGTGGTTTGGCAAGCGGAATGTATGTGTATCGGATGCAAGCGAGACCTGTGAATGGAACAAAAGAGAGCTTCGTAGCTTCAAAGAAGTTTGTATTACTGAAGTAATTGGTTTTTGTTGTATAGTGGCGTATTTTTTAAGAGATGCCACTTTCATTTTTGGATCCTCTTTCCCTAATGTGGGAAAGAGGATCTTTTTTTGTTTTGGAGAGAATTTTTATTAGTTAATTTTTGAATCTATAAGGTTTATAAAAATAAGGATTATAGCATGTAATTCTACAAGCTAAAGGTAATATCAAATTTAGGCAAACCGGCTATTTGATAGGAATAAGTGTTTACTAAAGTATTAACGTACATATTTGCAGTGCATTTGGAATGGATCTTATGAATTTACCTATCCAGCTATAGGTATAAGTTCAGCGAGGTTTCCTTGGCATTTTATTATGTATATCAAGTAATTCAAGTAATTAGGCTCATAGTTTAAAAGTACTTTGAAGTTATTTCGATAGAGTGGTAAATGCAAAGCGATTGGTGTGGATGTTGATTGAAAAGTATTAAAATTTAGAATAAAATGGCTATTGATTATGTTGGGTTAAAGTATATAAATTAATACTGGAAGTTAGAGGATCTAATACAAGAATTTTTATGAAAAAAGTAATTTTACTTTTGGAGACATCACGTGAGTTTGGGAGGGAATTAATAATTGGTATTGCTCGTTATGCGAGGTTACACGGGCCATGGTCTTTTTATAAGGAGCCGATAGACTTGAAATCCTCGATTCCTCGATTGACGAGCTGGAAGCCCGATGGAATTATAATGCGCGATTCTTTAATAACGAAAGAATTGCTAAAGCTAAAAATTCCGACGATACTTGCTATACATGATTCTAAATATCCTGAGGAATTGCCGGTGATAAAAACAGATTCTTGTTCTATTGCCAAGGTGGCAAGCGAGCATCTGTTGGGTAAGGGCTTCAGGAATTTTGCATTCTGTGGGTTTGATGATTATGATTGGTCTAATGGCCGAAAACTTTATTTTTGCAAATTCATAGAGGATGCCGGATATAATGTCTATGTTTATAAACAGCCCGAAGGCAAAGTTAGAATTAGCTGGGAGAAGGAGCAGAAGTACGTGAGCGAATGGATTAAGTCTTTACCGAAGCCGATAGGCGTATTTGCATGTAATGATGACCGTGGTCAACATATACTTGAAGTTTGCAAGTTGCTTAATTTAAGGGTACCAGAGGATGTAGCAGTGTTAGGTGTGGATAATGATCCAATGGTATGTGAATTAGGAGATCCACCGCTTTCGAGTATTGCCTTGAATGTTGAAGCGGCCGGTTTCGAGGCTGCAAAATTACTAGATCAAATGATTGAGAAGAAAAAGACAAAAGGAAAGAAAATAATGGTATATCCCACTCATTTAGTTCAAAGGCAATCTACAGATATCCTTGCAGTAAATGATTCTGAAGTTGCTAAAGCTTTAAGTTATATAAGGAATAATGCTAAGAATAAAATACTTGTGAAAGATGTGGTAAATGTGACAAATGTGAGCAGGCGTACGTTAGAAAAGCGTTTTAAGGAAAGTATCCATAGGTCGATCTACGATGAAATAAGAAAAGTTCGTATTGAATTGATATCGAAATTACTAATGGAAACGGATATGCCAATTTCTCAAATTACATCGGTTTTCAATTTTACGGATGCGGAGCATATTTCACGCTATTTTAAAAAGGAGAAAGGAATTAGTTTGCATGAATTTCGTAAATTGTGTCATTCGCATTAAGGTATTTATTTTCGCAATGTGGTTAATTTGTGAAGAAAAGTGGCTGTTTTTTTTAGTACATGCTTAATATTTTAAGAGAAAAAGTAAGAGGTTAATTTGGTTTTTTTACTAAGGTATAAGGCAAAAAATAGTTAAAGGAAATAAAAATGAGAAGATTTTTCCTAAAGCTTGGAGTTTTTTTAACATTTGTATACTGTGGATATGGGCAATCGACCTCATTCAGGACATTCATGAATCCGGTAATTCCTGGTGATCACCCAGATTGCACGTTGTCAAAGATAGGAAATTATTTTTACACTACTGGCTCTTCTTTTAACCCGACTCCAGTTATATATCGGTCCACAGATTTGGTTCATTGGGAGGCTGTTGCTCAACCTGTCAGAGCCGATTGGTCAGGTTATGGTGATGCACCTGCTGGTGGGTGCTGGGGTGGTCAGGTAGTTTATTACAACAATAAATACTGGCACTTTTTCTCGCGTGCTAACACTATGTATTTTACTACCGCAGATAGCATTACAGGGGAATGGACTATGCCCACCCAGATAAATTGTCCACCAAGCGTACCTGGTTTAGGTTATGATAATTCCATATTTATTGATGATGATGGCAAATGGTATCTACTGGTCAAGAATGGACAGGTGAATAACTGGATAGTAGAACTGGGTAGTGACGGTCAACCTCAAGGTGCAATTTATAATTTATGTTGGATAAATCCCGCACCATCATATCCTTATAGCTGGGCAGAAGGCCCAGTTATGTGGAAGTATAAAGGTTATTATTATTATTCTTTTGCTCGTGATGTAGCTGGTGGTCAGAAAGTTATGCGAAGCCCAATATTGACAGATGATTCATCTTCCTGGACAATGCTTGGCGATTTCTTTAACGAAAATGATCCGTTGAAATCACAATCATTATTTCAAGGTCCAAATCATAGTTCCGCAGTTGTAACGCTTGATGATAGTACACATTGGGTTATTCATCCAACCTGGCGAGATGCTAATAATAATGAATGGTTTGGTCAAGGCAGGCAAGGATTACTTGCGCAAGTTTTTTACGATGCTAATGGAAAACCAACAGCTGATTACCCTGTGAACATACCAAAAGACGCTCCACGACTACCAAGCAATGGTATCCCTTGGATGGTCCCCCATTCTGATTTCTTTAATTCTAGTAGACTAAACCCCGAGTGGTCGTTTTTAGGTTATACACCTGCCAGCTCTTATTCTCTTACAGCTCGGAGTGGATGGTTTGCGTTGTCTCAAAAAGGTAAACCAAATACTATAATAAAAAGATGCGCCGAGCATAACTATTCACTAATTACCAAGCTTGATTTTGCTCCGCAATCGGTAAATGATCAGGCTGGCATCTGGATATTTAATGGTTTGCAGACGCTTTATGTGAAATTATATAGTTCGATCGACAGTTCGGGAAATAAAATAATCGCATTTAGTTACAAAGATGTGAATTACAAGGTTAATAATCCTGCAGGCCAAGGTGATAATATCGTATTCCTGAAATTGGTGCGTGTTAATCACATTCTCACCGGATACTTTAGCCTGGAAGGTTATAATTGGACTCAGGTTGGAAACAGTATAGATGTAACGGACTTAGATGGAGAACAGCCAGATTGGAATGCTTGGACAGGAAATAGGCAGGGGCTTTTTGTTCAGGGTAATACTACAGCATACTTTGATTATTATATATATCGGGACGCATATACACCTATACTTGCTGAATGTCCTGCAAACCAGTTTGGTACTACTATAACAAGTAGAGTGGGTGGAATAAGTTCATTAGATAACATTCATGATGGTGATTGGGCGTTATATGCTGGTGTAGAATTTGGTAATGATTATGAGTATCCAATTAAACCCGAGGCTGTTTCATTTGTGGCTTCATCTGCCACATTGGGAGGCGTGATAGAGGTTTGGCTGGATTCAATTGATACGGGCACTAAAATTGCGGAGTGCAACATTGCTAATACAGGAAGCTGGAATACGTTTCAAACCTTTACTGCTAATATTACAACTCCAGTTTCAGGTAATCATGATGTATATTTAAAATTTAAAGGTAGTGGGACTGAAAAACTCTTTATACTTCAGTGGCTGAAATTCATAGGGGTAACATCCGATTGTTACAAATCGCATCAATCAGGACAGTGGAATGATCCTAATACCTGGGACTACTTCAATGGTACAAGCTGGCAATATCCAGCGCTATCACCTCCTTCTGTAACGAAGGGTCAAATAACAATTCGCAGTGGGCATCAGGTGGTTATAACTGAAAGTGATAGTATTGACCAGTTGTGTGTCCAGAATGGTGGTGAGCTAGTTATAGAAAGTGATGCTAATTTTATAATAAAGAATGGACCTGGTATGGACTTAGAAGTATTGGGTATTTTAAAGAATTATGGAAACTTGGAAATGGATGATCTGGCAATATCGATAATTAATAATGGAGGTAAATACGTTCATGCACGGGATGGTGGCAAAATACCTAATTTTTTATGGATTAATGGTTCCACATGTGAAGTAACAGGAGTGGTAAGCAATTTGCCCTTGAATATGAATCAGAATTTTTATCATTTTACCTGGAATTGCACAGCACAAGCAACAGATGTAAACTTAGGGTGGAATGATATAACTATAGGAGGTAATATAATTATACAGAACACAGGAACTGGGGCGTTATGGCTATGCAATCCATCGGTGGGCACTCATGTTGATATTGGTATTAATGGTGACTTAAATCAATCAGGCGGAACATTCGTATTGCATGTATCAAGTGATGAGGGTGCAGTTGTGAGAATAAATCAGGGAGGTAGCATAAACGTTACAGGTGGGGTGGTTTGTTTAACTGGGGGTGAAGGTGCAGGAGAATTGGAGTGGAATTTGAGTGGTAATTTTAATATGTCATCAGGAGAATTTGCTATACACTCACTGGATAGCGGAAGTGTCAACGTGACGATGGAACATAGTGGCAATGTGAATATTACAGGTGGATTATTACGATTAAATGATGGCTTAGGATCGATGGTATGGAACTTAACTAGTGGTAATATTAGTATATCAAATGCTGAGGTGCAGAAGGGTACGGCAATGCCGTTGGGTTCAGGATTCATACTTAAAAAGGCAGGTATACAAACGATAACGATAGGCTCTGGTAATAGTATAAGTGCATTACCGATAGAGGTGAGAAGTGGTACAACGTTGAATATGGGTACAAATGAGCTGGTTGGGAATGGGCATTTTGTATTGGATTCAGGGGCGACTATGGAGACTGCACATGCCAGTGGTATAGATGGTAATATTCAAATAGGTGGTCCGAAGATGTTAAGTAAGAAAGCGAATTACACATATAGTGGCAGTGTGGCGCAGGTGACTGGTAATTTGTTGCCAGATACTGTGAATAATTTGACATTGAATAACAGCTCGGGATTGACTTTGAGCAAGAATGTAGTGGTAAACGGTGTGATGGAGATAAAGAAGGGAAATATGCAATCCAGCGGTGGAAGTAGTGTTATATATGGAGTGGATGGAGTGTTGAAATATTCAGGCAGTTCTACGCAGACAACGGGGGAGGCAGAATTTTCAGAAAATAGCAAGCCAAAGGATTTGGTTATATCTAACACGGTAGGAGTTGTTTTGCATGCGAGCAGGCAAATAAGGGGTAATCTGCAATTAGGTGGAAAGTTAGTAGTGGGTTCTAACACTATAACTGCAGGAAGCCTGACTACGGGTTCAGTGGCCACAATGTATGTGAACACTGACGGGGGTGGCAAGTTGAGATTGCCCGTGGGCAATTCAGCAGAGGTGTTATATCCTATAGGGGCAAGTGGAAGCAGTTCAGTGACTTATTGTCCAGTATGGATAAGGAATGATGGTGCGGGTGATACGATATCCGTAGGAGCGGTTAAGGATACGGTTTATCAAAATACAAAGCCGAGGGTTAAGTTGAAGTGGGAATTGATAGAAGATGAAGTGGGGGGAGGAAATTATACTATAAAGTTTGGATGGAATCATAATTCACACGAGAATAATTTATTTAAGTCGGATAGGTATAGTTATGCGAGGATATTTAGAGTAGAGGATATAGACACGTTAGAGGCGGGTAGCGGTAATTATGAGTTTCAATTTAGTGTAGTACCGTATAGTGTGAAGAGGGGTAATATTTTAGAGTTAGGAACATTTGTAGTGGGCAAATTTGCAGATTCGGTATGGCAGGAAGTAGAAAAAGGTAAAAATATAGCTGGTAATTATCAATTGTACCAGAATTATCCGAATCCGTTTAATGCTGTGACAACAATAGCTTATGAGGTGCCGACGGCGGAGCAAGTTACATTGCTCATATGCAATGCATTAGGTCAAGAAGTGGCAAGGTTGGTTAACGAGCGTAAGTCGGCAGGTAGGTATGAGGTTAGGTGGGATGCATCAAATATGCCAACAGGTGTATATTTTTATAGATTAACCGCAGGTAGTTTTATAGCTACCAGGAAATTATTGTTGATTAAATAAGTTATTGTGATATTATGGAATATGAAAAACAGTATACTCAGATAGAATTAATTAGCTTTGCCATTGAGCCTGGGTTAAAAACAACACTAATTTAACAGAAAATATGAAACGATAACCGCAAACTTCGAATTTTTTAAGTTTTTAGACAATAATTTGTGCGTAAAATTTAGATATACAGAAAATCATAAGTGATACAAATAGGCGTACTGAATAAGATCATACCCCCTTTTTTTGATTAGAGTCAAGTTTAGTTTTCCAGAGATGATCAAGGAAGACAGGAGGTAGAGTAGCCACGTAAGGAGATATATTGGGATTACGTTCAGCTATGATATTCCAGGGGGTTTTATTA
>Ga0078972_1001148_pt1 | contig 102735 bp, 110 predicted proteins | sample YelNatPaOPGAMG01_FD_67568 | JGI IMG/M metagenome (GOLD analysis project Ga0078972, IMG submission 67568) | Hot spring thermophilic microbial communities from Obsidian Pool, Yellowstone National Park, USA - OP-RAMG-01 (SPADES assembly) (version 2) | ecosystem: Environmental > Aquatic > Thermal... | reverse complement strand
TTTATTAAGATGCCCAGCACAGACAGCAGAACAGATTGATTCTAAACGTTACATCTAGGCCACTGAAAGAACAATCAGCTACCGAAGATTTAACTATACGACTTTCTCTAAGAGTAGTCTCGCACCGGGATTAAACCATTTTTAAAATATATATATTTCACAATTTATCTTCCATCTAAACATAGGTACTTTCATACTCCCAGTTCTCTGACATCCTCTCATCCCTGAAGGATTTGAGGTTCCTGCTTCACTGACGGTGCCCCCATCATACAGTCCGGAGGTCTTACTCCATCTCACACCCTTTTTTAATGGGCTTATCAGGCGTTAATTCCCCATTGCCCATGGGTACTGATTTTATTATGCCATCTGAATTAATAAGCTTTTTACAATTCATCTCCTCTCTAAAGATCGGAGCTTTCTTGCTTATATATTTGTAAACTAGACTAGTTTCATTTTGCCAGTGAGGGAATCTATAACAGAATCATCATCCGGTCCGAATCCTGAACAGGTAAGTGTGCCAGGTTCCACCTGTGTCATCCCTGCATCCCAAATCGGGCATGTGTTCACGCCGATTGATCCTGCTTTTTTTATCAGTTCCAGCAGCTCTCTTTCATCCTTCACCCAGACAACAATCTTCTTTTGTCCCTCGGAAATCCATTTACTCCTCTTGTCTGAATTGTTGATGGAGCATTCTACCGCAGCATGAGCTACCTGCGCAGCTATTTTTCCTTTTCCCATCCCCAGATCTTTCCTTACCGCTATAGCCATCTTCACTAAGTCAGAAATTATAATTACTATTTATCATATCACCTCAGAAATGAACTTCTATCCTGCAGTCCTGATCCCCCTTGCCATTTTCACTCCCTTATTCTACTTGAATTGGAACAGGATAGATAAGATAGTGGACGAATCGCTCTTTGCCCGTTTCCTTCTCTTCGGATTACTTTTGGGCATCATTTACTCCGTTCTATTTCTCTATTCCATTTTCACTATCTACAGATACGAGGATTTAATGCTCTTTTCCCTTCTACTTTTCCTTCCCCTGCTTTCTGCAGGTGAACAACTTTCGATGATTACTGGAAAATATAGGGGTAGAAGGGACCTCTTACAACTCTCCTCGTCACTCGGTGGAGCTTTCTCATTACCTGTGACATTCGGGGTAGCAATTGCCACTACTACATCACTTCCGAATTATTTTTTCGTCGCCGCTGTTGCGCTGCTAGCATTTCTCACGAATTTGATGTCTGGGGTACTTCTGGCCATCGGGGCCTCCAGGAACAGGGTCCTCCTCTATTATAATTTCGCTTTTTTGGTTCAGATGCTTTTTTCATCCTCTATTTTTATAGAGTATCTTTACGGTTCATATGCAATAATAACCATCGTCCCAGAGGTGGCCGTTGCGATATTATTATATATGAAATTTTTCCATGGGAGGCTCGGGGCAAACTAAATGGGCGCAGTGGCAAAGGCAATAACCGCACTCATAGCTACGTTTATTGCAATTGCAGCCTTCTATTACGTCGTTAACGACACGAACTATCTGAATGGTTTCGGGACGACTTTTCAGATCCCTGCTACAATCTCTTCGGACTTTTCCAGAAATTTCACATTTTCGGTTTCATCAGATTCAGGTGAGAATTTCTCATTCTTCTTCACACCACCTATAACGGACTACCTTCAGCAGAGTTCGATCTCAATATCTCATTCATCAAACATTAAGGAGGAAACTATTAATGACAATAGCCAAAACAGAACATTCGTAGAATTAAATATATATCCAGGAATTTCATATGTAAATATCTCGTATCGTGAAGTTTCCAATGGTAAGAGTTGGCAGTACCTTCTGAATTCTACTTCAACCGTGTCCCAGATCCCTTCTTCTTTGAGAATCAAGTATGATCATCCTGAATATTTCAACAGCAGTGGCAGGAGTTTGGAAGTTATTAACCCTTCATTTTTCAGGGCAATGACGCTGAATATTACAAGAAACGACTCAACGGTCGTTGAGGAGCTAAGATCAATCTACAACTACATCGTTCAGAATTACCAGTATAACATCTCTTACAATCTAGGCAACATCCCACTTTCAGCCCAACAGGTTTATAACCTCAAGATGGGGGACTGCGAAGAGCTTTCGTATTTGTTCGAATCAATGAGCAGGAGCATTGGAATTCCATCCTGGACACAATACGGTCTTCTCGTACAGAACGTGAATGGTCAGACGAGCTTGGGAGAACATGCGTGGGTGCAAACATTCATTCCTTCACATAATGGTACCGGCACTTTTGTCAACATCGACTTGACAGTGGAGGTTGGTGGCCAGGACCTTGGTAGGGGGTTTCTTGTGAAGTTCCCAAATTCAATAGTAGAATGGACAGATAACGGAAATTCTTCTGCAATGGTCGCATACCACACAGAACTGATAACACCATCAACTGGACTAAGCATAATGGAGAAGGAAACTGTCGATATCTATTCATTCATTCAATCCGGTGAAATAGTTATTGCCCACGAAAATGCTTTTAATCTTCTCGTCACTAACATTTCTAAAGAGGAAGCATGATAATCCCTGCGATCACGCTAAGGAAAAGAAAGATAGTTGAATCAGAAGAATTGGACAAATATGAATCGGGTCCTCTATGGTTGATCGACGAAGACTATAAGAGCGGAAGAGAATTGAATTTCAAGAGGTATGATGATCTATCAGGGCTCTATGAGGTTTACCTCGATGCTGAGATAGCCCATATAGATGACATTGCCGATTCAATTACAGCGGGGGCAACGATGGTAACAATATCGGAGGTATTAGAGAGAGACAAGATAAAAAAAGCGCTCTTCTATACCAGCTCCCTCATACTTTTTGTCAAAAGCAGGGAAGAGGCTGCAGATTTCTTCATAGAAAATGGCGGCAGTAGCGTTTATTCAGATCTATTCGTAATCGAAAAGGCACAAGTTCAATTTACAAGTAAACTGAACTGCGAAAGGTGCAATGTCGTGGTGCCGATAGGTGATTTTAATGGTGGAAGAAATAAGGAAGCTTCTTTATTACCTTAAGAAAACGAGTGGAAAATATGAGTTCACCGAGACTGAAATACTAAACATACTCTCGTTCAGAACTAGATACCTGACTCCAGATCAGGTGAAAGAGTTTCTTCGAATTGCTGTCGAAGAAAGATGTCTAAAGCAAACTGATGGGGTTTACTCCATAACGTGCTCTATAAATAGCATTGAATTGAGTTTGGATTACAGGCCTAATTTTGATGCCATTATGAACGAAAGGGGAGGCGAAGACGTTACAGAGGAGATTGTCGCTCTCATCGTTGAAAACACGAGTTTGAGTAAGAGGGATGTCATTTCAGAGATAAACAAGGTTAAGGCGAAAAATCCGTTCTTAAGCAGCAAAGTCGCCGCCCTAATGGTAGCAAGAATCAGCGGCATAGACGTAGAGAAATTCCTTTCCCTACCGTGACTATTTGACAATCTCGAGTGGGTCTTTGTTGAGGTAAGCAGCGTACTTTGTTGCAAGATCGTACTGGTCAAGTTCCATTGCAATATCCGAAGCTGCATCAAAAATTTCTGAGTAATTTGAGACTGCCCTGATTCTTTCATCTTTTCTTTTAAGTTTTGCGGCCTCTTTTATTACCCTATCAATAACCTTGTCAAGAGTCTTCAGTGGTGCTTCACCTCCCTTCTCTTCAACTAGAAGGTATGCGTAGTTCACCGCTGCTTGGGCAAGCATGTCGAGATTGTTTGCATTCTCGGCCTCCTTAATTGCCTTCTCAAAAAGGGATGATGCTTCATCAAAGTCACTCAGAATGGTAGCTAGTGATATCATTGAATAGATTGCCTCATCCTTATCGTTAATCTTCTGGTAAATATCCAACGCTTTTCTTCCATACTCAACCGCTTTCTTTCCATCATCCAATGCGAATATTTGAGAGAGAAGTAGATTCGATTCCGCAACTCTCTTCTGGTCATTCCTTTCTGAAGATAGATTAAGTGCCTCCTCTGCAGATTGTTTAGCCTTTTCATAATCCGGGTTTTCTTGATAAAGGTAGCACTCCGATTTTATTATCAGGGCGTCGATTTTCGAAGGTACGTCCTGAATCGAACCGATATTTTCATCTATATACTTGATGCATTCCCTAAGGTCACCGTTATCCTCAAGTTGTCTTGCCTTTTCTAAGATATCGTTATCCATTTCCATTCTCCTTCATAGAACTTTTTAGGAATTTAATATTTTCCACGATGTTTCCGGAAAATATTGCAGATGCGCTGACAATGATGTCCGGTCCAAGTGCAGCAATTTTTGAAATGTTCTCTCTATTTATCCCTCCATCAACTCCGATCATGAAGTTAAGCTTCTCTCTTTCCCTATATTCCCTCAGAATTGGAATTTTCTGTGTTGCTTCTTCAATCATTTTCTGCCCAGTGAAACCCGGCTCTACAGTCATTACAAGCACGTACTTCACCAATGGAAGGAATCCTTCTATTTTTGACACGGGCGTCTTCGGATTTACCGCTATTCCAGGAGAAGAACCACGATTTTTTATAGATTCTAACACCCTGCTCGTTTGAACGGGAGACTCGTAATGAATAGTCATCACACTGGAAAATGAACAGTACTCTTCCAGGTACATATCTGGGTTACTGACCATCATGTGACTTTCAATATTTACATCAAATTTTCTCTTTATCGCCTTCCCGAACGGTATGCCCATGGTCAAATTAGGAACAAAGTGACCGTCCATTATATCCAGGTGAATCCACTTAATTCCTGAATTTACCGCGGTACTGATATCCCTTTCTAGGTTCAGCAGGTCTGCAGAAAGTATTGAAGCAGATAATTCAGCCATTCTACCTCGAAGCTGATTTCTTATATGCCTATTAAATGTTTGATTGAGAGTTCAGCACAAAATTGCTATATACCATTTGAAAATTGCCTGATATGAAAGGGGAATACGATTCCTTGGATATCCGGATCCTCAACGTTCTGCGAGATGATGCGACAGTGGGTTATAATGAAATATCTAGAAGGGTCAAATCTCCCCCGACCACTATCTTTCAAAGGGTCAAGAGGATGAAAGAACGGGAGATCATTAAGAAAATCGTGCCATTGATTGATCATGACAAGCTAGATTACAAACTTACTGCATTCGTCACTGTTTCAATAAGTGATATCAAGGAGCTAGATAGGATTGCGAAGGAACTCTCGAGATTTGATGAGGTCCTAGACGTGCACCATATCTCAGGGGACAGCGATCTTCTACTAAAGATCAAGGTAAGAGACAGCGGAGAATTGAAGGATTTCGAAGTAGAGAAGGTTGGAACCATCAGGGGGATAAGATCCGTAGGAACTACTCTAAGCCTAGGAATATTCAAGGAAGAATTTTCTGTGAAACTCAGAGCCTAAATGATTTCAATTCAGGGATTGAGCAAGAGGTATGATAGGCAAAATTTTGCACTGAAAGACATTAATGCCTCTTTCAAAGAGCGAGTTACTACAATAATTGGGAGAAACGGGGCCGGTAAAACTACTCTTGTCAGGATTCTTTCGACCCAATTATTTCCCACTACCGGCACCGCATTGATCGAAGGATTTGACTTGTTGAAGGAGACGAAAAAGGTAAGGGAGATCATTTGCAGCATACCTCAGGAATCTCAACTGATTGGCATTCTTTCTCCCCTAGAGCAGATGCAACTTTACTTGATAGCTAGGGGATTCTCTGCTGCACAGGCTAAGGAAGAAGCAAAAGATGCTCTGGACGAGCTAGAACTCTATGACTATAGGAACGCCCCATCCGATACCCTATCCGGTGGGATGAAGAGGAAGGTGTTTGTGGCAATGGCGCTTGCTGCAAGAGCTCCTATAATATTCCTTGACGAGCCTACGACAGGACTTGACCCGCTATCAAGAATAGAGGTATGGTCTGCAATCAAGCGTCTTTCGTCAAAAGTAATCCTTACGACCCATTACATGGAAGAGGCTCAGGAATTATCAAATGATATAGTGGTGATAGACCAGGGGAGCATCATTGCACATGGAACAATAAGTGAACTTCTTTCGGCATACAAGGGAAAAATGAGAGCTGAAAAAATGGATGGCGATGAATTTGACATAAAGATAGCGAACGTTGCCATAAAATACATCGAACAGGATAGGGTGGAAGAATTCATCGACAAGGGATATGACATCAAGAGAATCAACTTGGACGACATTTTTCTGTCCAAAGGGGTGCTCCTTGAATCCTAAATTTGTCTTGTATTTTGCATGGTACTACGGTTTCTATGTGATACTCAGAGGCCCATCTTATCTAGTGGCATCCCTCTCACTTCCTCTCACCCTCCTGTTCATGGTAACAATATTCACCCACGGTGCGCTTATTGCCTTCGCAATAGCCGGTGGACCACTTGCTATCGTGGCAGCGAACAGCATAAACGGCGCGGCAGATGCAGCTTTCTTCAGGATTCAGATAAGGATTCAGGACCTCTTCGTTGCGACAAGCATCACTTCTCAGGACTACATGTTAGCCCTTTCCCTCAGCTATCTCGTGTTCTCACTTCCAGGGATAGCTCTGTATGCGGTTCTAGGCTCATATTTCAGGGTATTCTCTATTTCGTCTGCCCTTCCAATAATTGCCGTCCTCGTTCTACTGACTCTCACGATTTCCAACCTTTCATTCATAATAGCGGGCCTTCTTAGGCACATAAGGAATGTGTGGGGGATAACGGCGATCCTTTCCATCATTATGACAGTACTTCCTCCAACCTTCTATCCTTATACTTTTCTTCCCCCGGGTATAATTTATATCCTGTCCATTTCACCCGTTACTCCGGCAGCGGTCCTTCTGCAGGGAATAGTAGGACTTGAGCCAATGCAGATACCAATGATATTCATTCTTATCTTCGAAACGATCGTCCTGACATTCCTTGGGCGAAAGTTCATAAGATGGAGGGAATGAATCCTTTCAGCGTTTGTTACAGAAGGAATGAACTTATGAGAGCTGGTGGGGATGCACTGAAAACGATAACTTTATGTTAAAATACTGATAAGCAACATGCCGGGCTGGCCGGGAGGATAGGCGTCTCCTGTTACCCGAAACCGTCTAGATGCGGGGGCGACAGCCGATAAAGATGGCAACAGTGGATGTGCATGCCTCCGATGCACTATGAAATTCTGTCCCATTGGATTCGGGTTGTATACGTCTTTCCCGGAGGGGAGAGGGGTATATATTATCACGGGAATCCGTCAGGACCGGAAGGGAGCAACGGTTACGTGGACCCTGGATGCTGATGGGGGCACGGAGTAGAGAACAGAAGAGGGTAAGTGCATTCTCTACTGCCCGTCGATATCGGTGGCCCGGTATTATTATCCCATGTTAAGGTATCTCTTCCCCTTCTCTGTTGTTTTCGCCTTTGAACCTGTAATTTCTCTACAGTACCTACAATGAGGTAAAATGCATTACTCAACTGTTAAATATTCATTGAAAATCCTGTGCCATTGTCTAATAATAAAACAATCCACGATTCAATATACGGATCCATAGAACTTGGAGAAGACGTTTCTAACATTATATCTACCAAAGAATTCCAGAGGATGAACACGGTCAAACAGTTGGGATTTACATACCTAGTATTCCCAGGTGCGACCCATTCAAGATTTGAGCACTCTCTCGGAACACACTATCTAGCAAGAGAGGCTTCTAGTAGGCTTGGACTAAAAGAAGAGGATATTGCGGATACATCGTTAGCTGGGCTCCTTCACGATGCAGGCCATCCTCCATTCTCCCATTCCTTGGAAGATGCAATGATGGAGATTTATGGTAAGGACCACCTCGACGTTACAATAGACATCATAGAAGGTAGGACGCCTAACAATGAGATATCTGATGTCCTCGGTGTTCATAAGAGGCCTGTTGTAGAGATTCTGAAGGGACGTAAAGGGGTCATGAGCAGGTTAATATCGGGGAATGGGGATGTAGACCAGATAGACTATCTAGCAAGGGATTCGTATTACACCGGGGTCGCACTCGGGGCGGTAGACATTCCCAGAATTCTGAGAGTGCTTACAATTTACGGGAATGAGCTATGTGTGGAAGAAAAGGGCCTGCCTTCAGTGGAAGGATTAATGGTTGCAAGAATGCTTATGTACAGGACAGTTTACCGACATAAAACTTCTTTAATAGCGTCTTCCCTGGCAAATGAGGCTCTCCGAGTTATGAATCCGGAGTACAGTGAATTTGTGCAATGGAATGACTGTGATTTTCTGGCAGAGCTTAAGAAGAGCAGTTACGAAACTTACACCTCCTTAAAGCATAGGAAGCTTCCGAGGGGCATCATCGTTAAGGAAACAGAAGAGAACTTCCTCGAATTGACGGGGAAGATTGAGAATAAAATAATTTCACATCAATACTTCAAGTCTCCCTTCAAAACAGACGTCCTGAAGGTCCTGACCCAGCATGGAGTGACGCCAATTACAACCTTTTCCTCTATAATGCAGTTCCTTGAGAAAGAGCTGGAGGGAATGGGACTACTAATATTAAGACCAGACAAGGAGAAAGAAGTAAGGGATTTTCTGGGAACACTCAACAAATACTACCAGTAGCAAAGAATTTTAACACATCATCATTCATATGTGTGCTTAAGCCCGTCGGTAAAAGAGCAACTGAAATGGTTCTGAAGGATTCCTTGAACTTTAGCTTATACCCAGACAAGGAGATGTACATATGCTTCCTTCCTGAAATGACGGGACAAGCCGAGAACTCGCTAATTGAGTCGATGAATAACTTTCTCATAATGATTTTTCCAATGGGAGTTGAATTTTCAGAGAACGTAGTTCAGAGTCAGGGAATCGTTGGTAGGATGGAGAGAAGGCATTCAAAGATAATTCTTTACGACGATGAAATGAGAAATTTTCCGAACTATGCCTTTTCCAAACTCATTGAATTCAGAGACCATCTGATCTTCCTCCTTCATATGGCATATGCACAGAGGGATTCCCTTTTCCTTGGAAGGGATGCGATCGGAATGAGCTACGCAAAGATCAAACTGGATCCATTCTCCACTATAGATACGGTCAGAAGGAGCCCATGGTACAAAGACGGCAACGAAGAAATTTTCTCGTTTTCTAAATACAATGCAGGCCATATCGTGTCGCCAGACATTGACGAAATATTTGCTGTCACATTCAAGGAATGAACTTTCAAAGGAATCAAAACGTAAGAAAATTAGATTAATCAATAAGCGTTAAAGACCTATGGATGCTGAAAAACTGTTCGATCTGAACCAGAATGTTGAAGGAATTCTCATTTACAACAACGGAGAAAGCTGCAACGATCCTTCCTTTTTCTATTTCACCCAGCTATCAAGGGGGGGAATATTTGAAGGATCCTACGTGTTTCTTACGCGAAAGAACCTAAAAGTCATAACCAGCCAACTTGAGGAAGAAACAGCAAGGGCAGAAGAAATTGATGTTGAGGTCTTTACCTCTGGGAAGCAGAGAGATGAATTGCTTAAAGAAATAACTAAGGGGATTACATTCCTTGGAATTAACCACTCGGGATTGTCTCACGCAGATTTTCTCTCATTGAAAGATAAACTCCCAGATAAGGAATTCATCGATGTCGGCGACTCCATATTGAATCTTAGGCAGATCAAATCTGAAAGGGAACTTTCAAAGATAAAAGAAGCAGCCAGAATAGTTTCAGAGGTCGGTGAAAACATTCCCAACATGCTAAAAGATGGAATGACGGAAAATGAGCTGGCAGCAAAGGTAAATTTCGAAATGATGAAAGCGGGTGCTTCATCTCCAAGTTTTGACACAATAGCTGCCTTTGGCCCGGACTCTGCAGAACCTCACTTTTCAGGGGGAGTCAGAAAGCTAAAGAAAGGAGAGGTAGTGCTAGTTGACTTTGGAGCCAAGTACCAACGGTACTGTTCTGATATGACTAGGACTTTCTTCTACGGTAAGCCAGAGAAAGAGATGATGGATGTATTTGAAACAGTTCTCAAAGCCCAGGAGAGAGGAATAAAGTCCATAAAAAGCGGTAAGAATGGAAAGGACGTTGATGCCGAATCCAGGAAGGTCATAGACTCATCCAGATTCAAAGGCAGGTTCATTCACAGTCTAGGGCACGGTGTAGGGTTAAATGTTCACGATCATCCAGCACTTGGGCCTTCCTATGACTTTTTCCTGAAAGAGAACATGGTTGTTACAGTTGAGCCTGGTATCTACCTTCCTAAGAAAGGAGGGGTCAGAATAGAGGACGATGTGATAGTCACGAAGGACGGATGCCAGGTGATAACTACTGCTCCAAAAGAATTACAAATAGTATGAAGGAAGACATAATTGAGAAATATCCATTCCTGAGGAAAGGACTACTTCAGTACTTCGGCGAGGGGGTTTCGCTTCAATCGTTTCTGGAGGACAATGAGTATTATTTAGAGAAATCTGCAGATCTGCTCTATGGAATAATGAGCGGTGAAGAGGTAACATTCCCAGTAAGGGGTGATGAAAGGGTCAAGGAGTATATAATAACAAAAATAATTCTTACTTACATACGAGACTATTTCATTTCAGCCAGATATGCCATTAGGGAAAGAAAGGTTCTTTATGAGATTCTTGAAAAAGAAGAAGACTTCAGAAACCTGAAACTTGTGTCACATGAACTGAACGTGGAAATAGAGAAGAGCGGAGAAAGGTATCTCATTCCCATTCCCTCTTTCCTGAAGAATGCGGTCGTCTTCAACGACAAGGAACTCAAGCTCTGTAACCAGGAGCTTAGGGACGGAAAAATCGTTGCATCCAAACACGTTCTCTCCAAGATAATAAGGGAAGCTTTCTACCGGAAGTATATGCAGGAGGTGAATGAAGTTGTGGAATTTCCCAAGGACGTGGAGAACATGCTCCGTCCATTTGTCAGTGAGGTTGTCTCAAAGGGAGAAGAGATCAGGCAGGAGAGAGCATACCTAGGACCGTTGAATGAAAAATCTTTTCCGCCATGCCTTGCAGAGATAATATACCAGATGAAGAAGGGTGTTAATGTATCACATCCCGGACGATTTTACCTCGTTACTTTCCTACACAGAATAGGACTGCCGAATGAAGAGATAATAAAATACTTCGGAGATGTTCCTGATTACGCGGAAAAAATCACAAAATACCAGATAGAACACATCACTGGCACCGGTAGAGGAAGGGAATATAGCGTTCCATCCTGCCAAACCCTTGCGTCTCTGGGTCTCTGCTACAAGGAAAGGGACCCATTGTGCAGCTCAGGAAAAATTACCCATCCTCTTAATTTCTACAGAATAAAGAATCTAGGCAATAGATCTGTAAGCAAGACCGGCCCTGTAAATAGAATTGATAAACCCCGCAACTCCGAGAAATAGCAACGCCCAAGAAGTTATGTAATATCCGTATATCAGTGTTGTAGAAGTGAAGATCTGGATTACTATCACTATCAGTACAATAATTAGCCTATCTGCACGGCCAGGGAACCCACCGTAAATTCTCTTCATGCCGACTGCTTGAGATTGGGTACCCACATAGCTACTCATAAAAGTGCCTGCTATAGCCAATATACCGAAATACAGGTTGCCAAAGAAACTTAGGGTCAAAGCGAGGAGAATTATGAAGTCCGAATATCTGTCAATAAGGTGGTCGAGGAAATCTCCCTTCATCGACTCCTTCTTGAATTTTCTGGCCACTGCGCCATCCAGTACATCAAGATATGAGGTCGCCAGTAGGAGAAAGAAAGAGATGATCAGGAATCTGTAGTAGAAGGAAATTGCGAACAGTATCGCTATAAATAATGAAAGGATCGTAATTGAATTTGGATTAATGCCGCCCAGTCTCGAAGCAACCCCATTTACGAGGAAGTCAGATCTGCTTCTCATCTTATCTAGTACCAATCAAGTATCTCCTCCGTGAGGTCAATTTTCAGTCTTAGAGCATTTTTTCCCTTAATTACATTTTCAATCTCGCCCACCGTTTCATCAATGCTGTCATTCAAGACTTCATAAACCATCCCTGGGTGGAGCATTTCGGCTTCATAGCCGATCAGGTCTATTGCTTCACACTCCAGGTTGTCCATTATTTTTGATTTTGGATACTTCCTTTCCTCCAGTCCGGAATAAATCCGCTTCAAATGGCTTCTGAGCACAATCACCACGTTACACTTTGCAAAATGGGAAAGATGGCCAAAATATATCCCTTCCTGCGAAATTTCCTTTAAACAGTCTTCGTCAACTATCTTCTCTCCATCTTCTATTCCAACGGTGCATTTATCTATAAGGTTATCAAATTCTCTAACATTATAGCCCCTCTTTTCCATCTCCTTCATTACCGTTGTTTTTCCAACGCCCGGAGTTCCACTGATACAGATCATTTCAAGAGCCCCAGTTTAAGAGGGCGGGCAAGATGCCTCCTTGCAATTATTGGTACCTCGTAGAATCCGGGCTTTATTTCCCTTCTTTCCGTCCTCTCCTCTCCAGTAGCGCTTTTAGATCCACATTTCCTGCACCTAAAGCCACCACTCCTGCCTGCACTTTCCATCCTTGTTTTACATTTTGGGCATACTGGCGGCCTTATTTCCTTGACAAGTGAAAGAGAAATAACCTCGATCTTTTCAATGTTTATGTAGCCTGATTTTGTAAGTCCTCCGTATACCCTAACCTCATCTCCCTTCCTCAGCTTAGCTAGGGTTCCTCTGAACTCTTTCGTAGGTTCCATGGCAACTGCGTTTATCTTCTCTCCATCAGATGACAATTCAAAGGTCAGAGTGCCTCCCCTACTGTATTTTGGATCTGATAACACAAACCCCCTGATTATGGAGGAGTTATAGAGTTTTGAATCACCAATTTTCCTCTCAAGTAGGTGGTCATCCGTTCCTTGATTAGTTTCATAGACTATAAATGAAGAATAAGGCTCGCTTTTGATATAACGTATATGGTCAATCAGCAGATCTGCTTTCAACCCCCTGATCCCAAAGAGAACAGGAGTCTTCGTCGTTGGTCTTATTGCATTGTATTTATTCCTGAAATCGAAACTGTCGAACGTATCTTGGAAGTTTCGTTCAATGAACATTGAGCCCTCGTTATCTACTAGATGTTTGTCATTCCATTTATTTTTCTCTAAATAAGCGATTAGTTCGAATGTGTGGTTCAGACCTGGCCAGGAGATTGCCGCATTTGCCCCGACTATGCCTATGTCTCCATTTATAGAACTGAACTCCCCTTTGACCCTCTCTTTGACTTTCCTAAAATCTACGAACTCCCTCACAGCATCCCAGTAAAAACCCTCATTGTTCCTCTTTGTTTCGATCAGGAGGGCAGGATTTGTCTCATTATCTTTTGGCGAGAACTTCTCGATGATTGAAAATATATCGACATCCAGCTTTTCTTCTTCATAATTCTCAAAGGAATTTACTTCTCTTTCACCTATTCTCCCTATGGTTTTCTTTATTCCTTTTCCTCTTCCAAGGGTGAGGGATATGGCTGCGTTTCCCCTTGTCTTCAGTGGAATATTCGGGTTCAACCTCACCAATCGTGGAAATCCTATAAGATCAAGATTTGTTTGTTTCAATATCTCAATCGTCAGGTAGGTAGTACACATCTCTGTTTTCGAATCAGTATCGTCAATACCAATGATCGGCACTATTTTCCATACCTCCTCTTTCTCTTCTGGTAGTCCCTCACCGCCTTAAGAAGGTCAAGTTTCGTAATTTCCGGCCAGTAAACGTCCGTGAAATATAACTCTGAGTAAGCTGATTGCCATAAGAGAAAATTGCTAATCCTCTCTTCACCGGAAGTTCTGATGACGAGGTCCGGGTCCTCTATGTCGCCGGTATAGAGGTATTTTTCTATTAGTTGTTCATTTATACTGTCAGGTTCAATTTTACCTTCTTTCACCTCTATTGAAATGTTTTTTATTGCATCAATGATCTCTTCCCTCCCTCCATACGCAATTGCAACGTTAAGAAGGTATCTGTCGAAATCCTTTGTGAACTCTTCAACTTTCTTAGCAGCATCTCGGACTTTTTCAGGCAGTAGCTCTGTCTTGCCTATCAATCTGACCTTTATCCTATTTTTTGTAACCCTCTCATCATTAAGTAGATCTTTGAAACTGTCGGCGTATAGGTCCATAAGATACTCTATTTCTGATGAATCTCGCTTAAAATTTTCCGTAGAGAAGGCGTATACAGTTACTATCTTTATTCCTACATCAAAACACCAGTCAAGGAATTCTTCCAGTTTCTCCTTTCCCAAGAAGTGACCTCTATCACTGGATATCTTCAATTCCCTTGCAAATCTCCTGTTACCGTCCATAATGACTGCTATGTGCTTGGGTAGAGGATCTTTTTTAACGTCCTGCAAGAGGCTCTCCTCGTACCTTTCCCTTATTACCGACAGAATCGAGCTAAAGAATCCTTGCCTGGACATACCTACTGCAATTGTTTAATGGAATTAATTGTTATCTCTTGAGCATCATGTAGTAAAAAAGAGAGGAGGAGGGGGAGTAGCCATGAACTTCTTTCTCTTCCAAAATTTCAACACCCTCGATCTCAAGTTTCTCTCCCTTCTCTTGAATATGCGTGAAGTGAACTTTCGTTCCCTTCCTAAAGGTCGAAATTACTTCTTCAGATAACGAAATGGACTGGGTTGGATTATTCATTATTACCTGATCAGCTGTGCTGAAACACGAAGCTATCTTATTGGAATCAGCGATCAACGGCTCGCATTTAGACCGATTGAGCTTCGCATTATATTCAAGTAATTTTACAGCATCCTCATTCATATCTATTGACACAGTCCTGATTCCTTTCTTGGAAAGAGGTATCGATATAGGGCCAATTCCGGCATACATGTCCACAACCAGGTCTGCTTTTCCACTTTCAATGCAGTTTTCATTTATCTTCTTCCTTAGCCCAGCAAGACGGGGAGAGAAATACGCTACCTCAAGATCGACGAGATATCTGTAGCCGTTCTCCTTGTGAATTCCTGCTGGCACGCCGGAGCCAAATACCCTCTCCATTTTCCTTATCCTGTAAGGGCCTTCCACCCCTCTGTCAAGGAAGACAGCCCTTGGCTTCTGTTTCCCAACTATTTCCTCAAGGATTCTCTCCCATCCCTTCCTCTCCTTTATAACGAAAAAATCAGATATCCTCTCGAAGCTCCCAACCTGGTTCATTTTAGTATTCCTGGCCTCCTCAAACTCACCTTCTTCACCTGAGTGTCTCACTGGAATAAGGACAGTTGGACCTTCCCTCTTTATCTTGAATCCTGTCAATAATTCACCGTTTGCCTTCAGTCTCTCGATCTCCTCCTCCGCTTTATTCTTGTTTATTTTTATGAATGGAACTTTCAACTCAGGAAAATGTATTTATTTAATATAACTTTAGGAAATAGTGTTCTGTCCTAAATGTGGATCTATGATGTCCCCAAAAGGTGAGTTTTGGGTATGCAGGAAATGCGGGACCACCATTCCAATCCAGCAGGAGGAGAAGAAAGGAATAGTCGAGAAGGGAAAGAAGAAAGAGACTATAGTAGTAGAAAAAGAGGAAATTAACCTTCCAATTGACAAGACTGTCCAATGTCCTAAGTGCAACGAATTTGGTGTATATTGGGAAGCACTTCAGACAAGGGCTGCGGATGAACCAGAAACTCGTTTTTACACGTGCATCCATTGCGGTCACAGATGGAGGGAATATTAATTTCATCTGTGAGGAAGAAAATGCGGACTTTCCAGATTATTTAGTCACCAGACAGATTTTGGGATTGTTCTGCTATCAGAGGAAATCGTTCCTTGAATGCAATAGAAATTTGTCGATTTTCTGCCTTCCTGCCTTCATTGCCATTCCGATATCATACTGGTCCTTTTCAATCAGTACGAAGTCATATTTCTTCCTCTCTGTAAAAATAATGCCTTCCTTCCTTGCAATCTTCTCATATTCTACCTTCCTATTCCTATCAAGGCTCTCCAGGCTCTTTATGCTAACCTCAATTTTTCTTGATTTTGCTATTTTTAAGAAAGCATCATGATGCGCATAAATGTTGCTCTCGAAACTGTTTGCGTCATCTGGTAGATCAGGATAGACCTTCTCCGGAAGACATCTAATGGCATTTCCATCGTACTTCGTGCCAAGTTGCACATTCACTGAAGCTGCGTTGAGAGCATTTCTGTAATATTCAAGCAGTGGTTCGAAGGCCTTCTTCTTGAACGGGTCAAAAATTTTATTCAGTTGTCCACCAATATTTTCCTCCTTCTCATACAAGCTCACCTTCAAACCAATCTTTGAGGCGTAGAGTGCAGCTTCGAGACCTTGGACACCGGCACCAATCAAAGCGATTTCTCCATTCATTCGTTCTTTTCTTATGAACTCATATCCAACGTCAGGATTCACTGTGCATCTTACTTCTCCAAGGGATAGATCTCTGCAACCCTGGTTGCATCTAATGCATGGTCTAATTAGCTTTGGGGCATTGACAACTTTGAAGGCAAAGTAAGGGTCAGCTAGCATGCCTCTTCCAACAGACACGAAATCGCAGACAGAGAGGACACTTTCAACATCCTCCTCATTTATAACGGAACCGACGAGAATTGTAGTTAAGTTGGGTTTCCTGGGAAGTCTTCTCAGTACGTGGACTTGGGGGGAGTAAAAGGATGCAGAACTTCCCGGCGGATAAAAATTTCCTGCAGAAAAGTGAACGTAATCTATATTCTTCAAGGATTCTGCAACCTTTATTCCATAATCTGCCCCCCAGCCGTTTGGGTCGTCCTCGTAGAGACTTAATCTTATTCCCACTGGAAGACCAGTCTCTTTTGCAACGTCAATTACCTCTTGGGGGAAGGTGAGCCTTTTCTCAAAGGTCCCTCCATACCTGTCTTCCCTTATGTTTAGGGTAGGTGAAATGAATTCATGAATCAGGTAACCGTGTGCTCCATGTATTTCTATTCCGTCAAATTTTGATCTCTTTGCTATCGAAGATGCATTCTCAAAGGCTTTGATAACAGATTCTATGTCGTTGGAATCCATTTCTTGTGGCTTTCTCCCAATATAGTCAACTGAGGATGGTGCCATTGGAGGCCTAAGATTCTCCCCTTCCAGTGCCTTTCCGCCCGAGTGGACTAACTGCATAAAAACCTTGGCCCCCTGAGGATGAATGGCCTCAGGTATTCTCCTCAGTTTTGGAACCTGTGATAGGGAGTAAGCCCCAAGTTCATTCCTCGATCCCCTGGAATTGATGGAGTCAATATAAGTGTACTCTGTTATAATGAGGCCCGCGCCACCCTTTGCTCTCTCTTCAAGATAACTAATGTGTGTTATGTTGGTACTCCCATCGATGTTCGCCAGGTTCGAGATCATGGGAGCCATGACAATCCTGTTCCTTATCTCAAGTCCGCCTATGAAACCTGGTTCTGACGCCTTCATTCTACAAGATATTCGGGGAGTAATTAAATATTACCTGCTAAATCATCCAAATCCTACGACATCCTTCTTCTTCTGAATGGTGGGCATAGGGATGGGAGGAGGAAGCCTCAGATCCCTTGCAATGAGTATCGTTTCTATAACTGATGAAGAGAATATTGCCGTCTGTACCTCATTTGCAACAGTATCTGGCAGAACCTTCTCCTTCTTCCATTTTCCCTCTATTTCATCATTTCCCTGGTACAGAAGGGAACCTTCAAGTGATATTGCTCCAAGGGTTGAGAATGAGGAAGTGAATTTATAAATTATTCTTGAAAACTCATTCTCTCTTCGAACGTCAACAATTGTGAGATTCTGATCTATCCTGATTTCCTGTGGCCTGTTATCCACAGGAGCATACCTTCTGCCCTCTATGGATGTGATTTCAAGATCTTTTATCACCTTCCGTCATCGTAATTCAATTAAATTGTTTTTCCTATCGATCCATTTCAGTATTTCTTCCTAGTTCTCAGATAACTAGAATAAAAATCCGGTAGATTTTCATATTCAATTGGGTCTTCTTCCCCCGCTTCCATGAATCCCTTTAGTCTCAGTTTGCAGGAATCGCAGACACCACAGGCCTTTTCCCCCCCTTGATAGCATGACCACGTCAGCTCTAATGGGACCTGGAGCTTCACTGCAAGTTTAACTATTTCTGCCTTTGAATATCTCAGTAATGGAGCCTCAACTTGGATGCTTTCCCCTTCGACAGTCCTCTTAGTGGCAATACTAAACGTCCTGTTGATAGATTCAAAATACTCTGGCCTACAGTCAGGATAACCGGAATAATCGAGAGCGTTTGCTCCAATGAATATCTTTGACGCCCCTGTCACTTCAGCAAGGGCCAATCCAATAGAAAGAAGGATCGTATTCCTAGCTGGAACGTAGGTAACCGGTATGTCTTTCCCTATTTCGTTCAAAGGTAAGTTTGGCACCGAAATATCGTCTGTGAGAGCACTGCCACCAATTCCTCTGAGGTCTATTTTCATTATCCTGTGCTGCACCTTGTAGTAGGCTGCTACCTTTTCTGCAGACTTCAGCTCTCTGTTATGTCTTTGACCATAATCAAAGGAAAGGGCTACGACTTCATACCCCAAGGAAATTACATAAGCCAAAAGGGTTGAACTGTCTAGTCCTCCGGACAGAAGACTAACTGCCTTTACTCTTCCAGACTGACTTTGCATATTGACCTGGGCCCTCGTGAACTTCTATCTCCACCTCTTCAACTTCCTGTTCGAGCGACTTTACAAACCTATCCAGTATGAATTCGCTCAGAAGTTCTGCTGTGGTATCTTTCACCGGAATTAATCTACATTCTTCATCGGGAAAGCTGTAATTTTTTCCATCAAGTATCACAATTAAATTTGCATCTCTCTTTTCAATCCGGATACCTTCTCTCAGTTCAGGGACAAGAACCCTGTGGTCCAAGAAGTCAGCAATTTCCCGTAACTTTGCCTTAGCCTTCGAAAAATCAAGGAAATACGACTTTCCGTTCAATTCACCAATTATCTTAACAGAAATGGAATAGTCATGGCCGTGGAGCCTCGAACACTTCCAATCTCCGGGAATGAAGTGAGCGGCAGAAAACCTTATGTTTGAATAATTACCGTCTATGTATATTTCCACGAAGCTGTATTTACTTCCAAGCAGAAATTCTTTCTGGTAGTAAAAATTATTAGCAATCCCTGATTGACTCCGCAATGACCAAGCTCCTTTACGTGATAATAAGTGGCCAAGAAGCAGAAGAAAAATTTGATATTGCACTGATCTCAGCAATAAGAATGGTGGAGAATAAAAGAGTAGAAAAGATGAAAATACTATTTTTCGGGCGAAGCGAACTGCTTGTCGCAAGGGCAACAGGAGATAGAGCAGAGAAGATAAGGAAACTGATTCAATTAGGGGTAATTGATTCTGCGTGCACAATGGTTGCTAAGAATTTCAATATTGAAGAGGAATTAAAAGTACGGGGTGTACCCCTCGAAGGGTACGGGACAAGGTTGGCAACCCTGCTTGACGAAGGTTACGTACCCCTTTCGTTCTGATTGTCAAGGTACTCAGGTTCTGAATTTTCCCCTATTGCGGGTATTAGGAGGACAGTCGTATCTGATGGAATACTACCCTCGCTCCCTTTGAAGGCAGAGAAAATCACGTTTGAATAGAACTTCTTTTTCTCCATAATCCTGCTTCTCTTGTCTATATCAGAATATTCACATTCCACTGCTATCTTTTCGTCCCCTTTCACAATCACCAGATCTGGGCGATGCCCATTAAGTTCGATTCCTTCGTATACTTCGTACCCCCTCTTCTTGAAGAAGAAGTAAGTACGAGTTATGAGGTATCTGTGGAATATTGATTCTCCCCCCTTCCTCGGTCTAGATCCAATCTTTTCAAAATACTCCTCTGATAGAGAAATATTACCATCTACTATTGATGCGAGGCCGAGTGAAACAAGATGGTTCAGGTACATCGGGTCAATGTCTTCAGTTCTGTCATCTGTCTCGGACCTGGATTCCACGTCAGGGGCATAAAATTCCTCTGCGGCTGAAAACTCCCTCCTTTGAGTGGCTAACTTTGCACTTCCGGTGAAATAGCTTTCTGTTCCCGGGACGTAGCAATTGAAATTATGAAATTCTGGATTTTTCAGCACTTTCCCGTTCAGCTTGAACAGTCTGGAATCTTCTTCAGATAGCTGGAAGAGGAAGAAATTATGAACGTTAGTCCTTATATTCGAAGTCAAAATTGGATTGAGGGCTGAGAGAGACTGAGTTGCCATTACTATCCACATTGAAAACTTCCTTCCCTCAGCAATTATTCTCTGAGAGATATGGGGGGTGATAGTCTGGAACTCATCTATGACTATTACGACGTCCTTCATCCTTCTGAGAATTATATTATTCCATATCTTATACAGGAGCATTATGGAGAAAGGCTTTGACAGAGAAGATGGAGAATATTCCCCTGCGAGCTCTACGTACAGTGTTTTCCTGAACTTAGAAATGTCATAGAAATCCTCGCTCGACGAAAATAGATGCCTTGATATTTCGTTCGAAATTAGCGGAAGTATTTTATTCACGCTCGATGATATGAAGTCGTACCCCTGATTGAATATCGAAAACAGTTCCGTCTTTTCTTCTGGTTCCAGAGAAGATGCGAAATCCTTCCTCTTGTAGTAGTTTAGAAGTATATCAGAAAGATCTTGGAGCGTTGGATTTATCTTGTACTTTAGTAACAATCTTGGAATTATAGTGAAGATGAGCTCTATTCTGGGACCCCAAGTTCCTATTGAGAAAGTCTCCTCGCTCGAGAATATCTCCTTGAGAGTCTGTACAACAAGGTCCTCGTTTATTAACTTCTCTCTCTCGTTACGGTATGGTAGTACCGTCATCATGTTGAATTTCAGATATCTCTTCACTTCCCCAGGCAAGGGGGAGAGGGATATAATGGACGAGTCGCTTCCTCCGTATTTCCAGAGCTCGCCATGAGGATCGAATACTATCACAGTCTTCCCTTCTTCCTCGTACATCTTTATCAACTGAGCCAGCAGATTTGATTTTCCAGTACCCGTTTTTCCGAGAACAAGAGAATGATTTTCCATGAAATTCTCTGGAAAAGAAATGTTCTTCTCTTTCAGCGGAAAACGTATTCCGGATTCATATGGCCAATAATCCATCATTCACCGCCCCCGTTTATCAGGGAAGAAACCTCAAAACTTGTCAAAATCAAAGGATACCCCTTCCCAAGTGTAAGAGCCTGTACGCCGCCTCCAGTAGAATAATCCCTAAGAAGAAGTGGCGTATTTATCCTGATCCTGTATAGAACTTTCTTTGCTTTTTGGCCTAGTCTTCTAGTTTTGAATGGGTTTACAGTACTATACCTTTCAGCTCTAAAAAAGATGGTGTCTCCCTTAATGGAAAATAGTGCGGTCTCAATTAAAAAAGGAAAAATTGAATTAAACTGGTATTTCGGCTTATTGAACAAGAATACATTTTCCCTTCTCTTAAAAGTTACTCCAGATCTTTCAACCTTGTTGCCCAATTCCTGTCTTATGTACTGGATCACCTCCTTCTCTTTGCCGATGTCTTCGACGAATAGGGTCAGGCCCTCACCTCTTCTGATAGTCAACACCGTTTCTCTGTTCACAACCAAAAGATTGAGCAATTCACGCAGGTTATCTCTGTCTCTGACAAAGATTTTCCAAGAAGCAGACATCTATAACCCTCCCCGACATCTTCTTGAAGACAGGAGACTTACTGATACGACCACTTCACTCATTTCTTCAAGTTTCTTGCCAATTTTTCCGAAACACAACTCGTAGGACTCTTTCTTTAATCCTACAAAAAATCTGGCATTCTTGTTTTCTGTTTTCATAAAAAACACCTCCAATCCATTCTCGCATACGATAGTCTGATCTCGAATGACGGCAACGTTGCTTTGTCTTGAATACTTGTGGCATTTTAAATAATACTACACCTATTCCTCAGCGGGCATCACGCACCACTTTTTTCAGGAAATTTCTCTACTGTACACGAAAACAGACTGCATTTAATTATAACATGCCCATATTTAAATTTACCATCTGTCCAGTTTTTTACAATACAAGTCGTTTCACCTGATTTCTAAAAAATTTATAGTAAACAGAAGAAAGAAAATAACAAAAAATAGTAAAAATTACTTGTACTTTATTTTTGAAGATGCACTGAAGTGTACCTTATTCTTAGCGGGAACCCTTATAATTTGCTTTGTCCTCGGATTCTTTGCGTTTCTTGCTTTTGTCTGTTTCCTCGAGAAGATTCCGAAACCAGCAATTCTTACCTTCTGTCCCTTGTTTATGTTAGTTACAATAGACTTGAAGGTTCCCCTTATTACTGACTCTGCACTCCTTACTGATACGCCGGAACTCTTGGCGATGTCTCTTGCAATCTCGTTTATTCCGACCATAATAAGAATATCTACATTTATTATATATACTTAACGCTATTTTTAGAATACCGTCTAGCGTGAGGATTATCCTTTTTATACAAAATACCTTATAGAATACGTTGAATTTAAATTTGTCTAATGATAAAAAAAGTCAAGGTTTCCGTCTGAAATTTTCTTATGGGTCTCCATAATGCATATTCCGTAGACTACATCGAGGTTTCTTGATAATGCTGTGTTTATGACCTCCTGGCTTTCGGCTCCGAGCTGAAGCCATACAGCTTTAGGTGATAAACTGGCTGCTTGGATAACGACTTCCTTTGAAGCTTCGGGATTCCGGAAAATATCAACGATGTCGATCTTAATTTCCTTCGGGATATCCAAAACGGAAGGGTAGGATTTCCTGCCGTAGAGTTCCTTTACTTGGGGGTTTACTGGGATGACATTGTATCCTTTATCAATTAGATACTTGCCTACTTTGTTAGAATCTCTTTCCGTATTCGGTGACATTCCAACAACTGCTATGTTCCTGCTAGTATCAAGTAACTCTTTGATCTGATCGGGTTTATTTATTATCATCTAAAACCCAATGAAAAATTTCAAATAAAGTTTTCCAAATTCTGAAGAATTTTCTTTAACTGCTCTATTAAATTTTGGACCTGCAATATAGAGAAAAGTGGAGAGAATGTGATTGTTGCAATTTGAGTATTTCCCCGGATCTGAACTATTGAAGGGCCATAGCTCTCTCTGAAAGCAAATTTCATTCCATTCTCGGCAAATTTGTCGAAGAAATTTCCCCCATTTCTCAAATCATAGAACAGATTATCCTCCCTAGCGTGCAGTAATGCTGAATCTACCCAGATCGTCCTCCTGTAGTAATCCTCAGAAAATATTAGGACGTACTCCACCACATCGCTGCCCTCTTTTAATCTTCCAACAGATCCTGCACACAGGTTCCCAATGCAAATTTTTTCCCTTGGTCGATTCCATTTCAACCTTTCTATCCTTTTCTCTTCGAACCATTCCGGTTTGCCCCCCCTCGCGAAAAAAGAGCGTTTATGAAATGGGTAGTCTTTGAATTTCCTCTTCAAGTATGGGGCAAAAAGGTCTTCACTAAGTTTTGATACATTTTCAACCGTTTCCCCTTCAATTTCAATCTGTGTTCCCAGTGCAAAAGAAGATGATGCCTGTTTCCCCTTGTAATCACTGCCGTAAAATATGACTCTATCTACAACATTTCTGCTCTTAACTGGCCCGTAAGTGGAAACAAAAGAATCCATCAGGCTCTTCGGAAAACCTTGATAAAACCAATCCAGGAAAAATTCCTTTACCCTCAGGGTTTCATTTCCAACATCGCAAAAATATCTTATTGTAGACCATTTGTCCCCTTCTCTTCTATAGGTGGCATCCTTAATCTGGTGTTTCCGAGGTAAAAAAATCAGGAAGGGAATTTCCTCCTGAATATTCTCCAGATCATCAACTCTCGTTATGTATTCATCCATTTTCTTTGATGAAACTAAGGATTCGTGCATAAACATTTCTAAATTCGTTCTCAAGAACTGGGCAGGTGAACGATTGCACTGACTTACAAAGATATTAGCAAGAAAGCCCGATCCTTCAGGGAGGAGAGGACGTCAGTTCCTTAAATTTGAGATCATGTCTTCTACCGTCTTCCTCAGGTTATACTTCGGTTCAAAATTCCACTCTTTTACTGCAGCTGAAGCATCAAGCGACCATGGCCATGAATCAGCAATCTGCTGTCTGAAATCTGGTTCATATGTAACTTTAAAAGAAGGGTAGTACTCTCTCAGTTCCATTTCCAGTTCACTGGGCGTTACTGAAAAAGAGGTGACGTTGAAATCCGTACGATGCCTCAGCCCAGAATCATCTGCTTCTGCGAGTTTTAAGAGCGAATCAAGTGCATCTGGCATGTACATCATTGGAAGTTTCGAGTTCTCCCTCAAAAAACACTTGTAGTTTCTGCCTCTCACCGCATTGATTATCATTTCAATGGAATAGTCAGTCGTTCCTCCCCCTGGAGGAGTTTTATAGCTTATCAGCCCAGGAAACCTTAGACCCCGCGTATTCAGTCCAAACCTTGCGTGGTAGTAGTTCCCAAGATGTTCAGCCATTAGCTTTGTTATGCCATACATTGTCACTGGCCTAGTTATTGTTTCTATGGGGACGTGCTCCTTTGGGGTCTCAGGGCCAAATACTCCTATCGAACTGGGGGTGATCACAAGTTCCGTCTTGTGTTTCACTCCAGATTCGAGAACGTTATAGAGGCCAGAAATGTTCACCTTATAGGCAAGTTCTGGATTCTTCTCCCCATTTGCCGAAAGTATCGCAGCTAGATGGAAGATTGTGTCAATCTTATATTTTTCGATTGCAGAATCCACTGAGGACTTGTCCGTGACGTCCACGTTGATAAATCTCGAATCCTTAAGATCAGATCGGATATCTGAGGGGACAACTCTATCTCTTCCAAAAATTTCAGAAAGGTAGGGGACCAGCTCGCTACCTATCTGCCCCCCGGCACCAGTTATCAAAATTTTTTCAAATGCCATTCTCCCAAACATCGACCCGGAAATAAAAAACATTTCGTAATTTCGAGCCTGTTCACTCTAGAAATTATATGAGGGATGATCTTGCATCGAATTTATGCCGTGAAGCATTTAGAATATGGGGTTCAGCCGGTGGCAATTCAAGCGTTGCATATTCCACACAACCATACTTTCCAAGTTCACTCTGTGTACTGTCAGTTCGTTATTGTTCTCTACCTATCAAAATGACGCTTTCTTCCTCCACGTTGAAAGCTCCGGGAAGGAAGCTAAGCAAAATATATGATAGCTTAGAACATTCCGAGGTATGGGAAAAATGGACTGGGTACAGGAAGAAATTAATATTTTGAAAGAAACCGGTCGTTATGTTCCAATAAGGACCCTGCAAACTTCTCAGGGAGCCTGGGTCAAGATAGACGGAAGAAAGATGCTGAATCTGTGCTCTAACAATTATCTCGGTCTTGCAAACAATCCAGAAGTAAAAAAGGCAATGCACGATGCGATCGATACCTACGGGGTGGGTGCAGGGGCTGTGAGAAGCATTGCAGGGACGATGGAACTTCACATTAGATTGGAAGAGAAGATAGCTCAGTTCAAGCACATGGAAGCTTCACTTGTGTATCAGGCAGGACTTCTTGCCAATCTTGGGACTATACCAGCGCTGGTAGGAAAGGATGACCTTGTTTTCAGCGAAGAGTTAAATCATGCAAGCATAATAGATGGGGTCAGACTGAGCTCTGCGAAAAGGGTTGTTTTCTCACATCTTTCTACAGTGGATCTTGAGGACAAACTGAGAACGGAAAGAAGCACTGGGAAGAAAGCCCTTATCGTTACTGACGGCGTTTTCAGCATGGATGGTGACATAGCCCCGCTTAAGGAGGAAGCTGAGCTTGGGGAAAAATATGATTCAATGGTCTATGTTGACGATGCCCATGGAGAAGGAGTGTTGGGAGATCATGGAAGAGGGATAGTAGATCATTTCAAGATAGTTGGGAAGGTGGACATAGAAATGGGTACATTCTCAAAAGCAGTTGGGGTCATGGGAGGCTTCGTTGCGGGGAGAAAGGATCTAATAGATTACCTCAAGCAGAAAGCGAGACCATTTCTGTTCAGTTCTGCTCTAAATCCAGGAGAAGTAGCAGCTATACTGAAGAGCGTTGAAATAATGGAAAGAGACGACTCCCTTTTAAAGAAACTGTGGAACAATTCCGACTTCCTGAAGGAGAAATTGAATAACCTAGGTTACAACACCGGAAAGAGCAAAACTCCGATAACGCCCGTGATAGTGGGGGGAGAAAAGGAAACCGTAGAACTGAGCAAAGCTCTGTATGAGGAAGGTGTTTTCGCCTCTCCAATAGTTTTCCCGACAGTTCCAAAGGGGACTGCAAGAATACGTCTCATGCCATCTGCAGTTCATTCGAGGGAGGACCTAAAGTTCGCAGGGGATAAATTCGAGGAAGTTGGAAAAAGAATGAAGCTGATTTAATTGTAAGGGTGATTCAATGAACTATGTGGAATGTGTACCAAATTACAGTGAGGGGAAGGACAGGACCAAAATCCAGCAGATCATCGACGCGATAAAGAAGTATCCGGTAGACGTAATTGACGTCGAGATGAATGGAGACCACAATAGATCCGTAGTTACAGTCGTCGGGGACGGGGACGCGATGGTTAATGCAATCTTCGAATCAATAAAAAAAGCAAGCGAGATCATAGATCTAAACTATCACAAAGGTGAACATCCAAGGTTCGGTGCCACAGACGTTGTCCCCTTTGTACCTATGTTTGGAACAAAAAAGGAATACTGTGTTGAGCTTGCCCGAAGACTTGGAGAAAGAGTAGGAAATGAGCTCGGCATACCTGTATTCCTATATGGTGAAGCTGCTGCCGTGCCATTCAGGAGAGAATTGCCTGACATAAGGAGTTCCGGATTCCAGTATGAACAACTGAAGGAAGCGATATCTACAGATGAGAAATATTCTCCAGATTTCGGACCAAAAAGTCTGGGTCCTGCAGGTGCAACGATTATTGGTGCAAGGGAGTTCCTGATAGCGTTTAACGTGGATCTCAAATCAGAAGATCTAAAATCCGCAAAAGAAATAGCGAGCAGGACAAGAGAAAGGTCTGGTGGATTGAAGAACGTCAGGGCTCTGGGTTTTAATCTCAAGGAAACGAAAGAGACGCAGATTTCCATGAACCTGGTAAATTACAAGGAGACTGCAGTTCCAGAGGTCTTTGAATTTGTGAAGAGGGAAGCAGAATCGAGGGGGATACAGGTGAGCAGGTCCGAACTTGTCGGTATGGTACCGATGAAAGCTTTAGAGGAGATATACAGGTTCTACCTTATGAACAGGGATTTTTCAGAGGATCAGATCCTCGAAAAGAAGATTCTTGAACTCTTTTCAAAGGACAGCATCAGAGGGTACCTTGGGGAACTGTCAAGCGATAAGCCAGCTCCAGGAGGAGGGTCTGCAAGTGCGATGGTAGCTGCGATGGGGGCAGCTCTTATTTCTATGGTTGCAGGCCTCACCATCGGGAAGAAGGGGTATGAAGAAGTCTCAGAAAAGATGATGCAGATAGAGAAGGCTGCAGAAGAAGCAGTATGGGAACTTTACAACCAGGCAGACAGAGACACGAAAGCATATGACAACCTTTCTAAGTCCCTGTCGCTGCCAAAAACGACTCCAGAGGAAAAGGAAGAGAGAACGAGGAAAATTCAGGAAAGGTTGAAGGAGGCAACTGAAGTTCCATATGCGACAGGGAAAATCGCTTCCGCGATGCTGGATTTTGCCCCCATATTAATAGAGAGGGGTAACAAGAATGCAGCTTCGGACGTTTATTGCGCCATCCTTTTCATATCGTCAGCTGTATACGGCTCTATGCAGAATGTGAAGATAAACCTCGGATTGATTAAGGACGTTATTTTTGTGGACGAATACAAAAAGAAAATGGCAGATTTGGTTGATGAAACAAGGCGAAAGAGCGAAAGCATGCTCAAAAATATGTGGAACTAATAACGAAAGGTGATCTCATGAAATACATAAGCGAAATAGCAAAGGAATTGGGAATAACTGAAGATGAACTCGACCTATATGGAAAGTATATGGGGAAGGTGAATCCAAGCATACTTGAACGGCTATCAGGAAAGAAGAACGGCAAATTAATTCTTGTAACGGCAATGAACCCAACTTCGGCAGGGGAGGGAAAAACCACTACAACTATCGGTCTCGCTCAGGGACTGAAAAAACTTGAAAAGAAAGTGATGATAACCATAAGGGAACCTTCCCTGGGACCGAACTTCGGAATAAAGGGAGGAGGCACTGGCGGAGGCAAATGCCAACTGCTCCCTGCGGACGAGATAAACCTCAATTTCACAGGTGATTTCCCAGCCATATCGGCCGCACATAATCTGCTATCAGCAATCGTAAACAATCATATTTTCCAGGGAAATGAACTCAATTTCGATCTGAAGAAAATTGTATGGAAGAGAACAATAGACATGAACGACCGTTCTCTAAGGGAAATTGTCGTCGGGATGGGTGATCAGGGAGGGGCTCTGGTCGAGGACTCTTTTCTCATCACACCTGCATCAGAGATCATGGCAATAATGGGATTTGCTGAAAATTACACCATGCTGAAGGAGACGCTTTCTAAGATCACTGTTGGCTACTCGAAAGAAGGAAAGAGACTTACTGCCGGAGATCTAAAAGCTCAAGGTGCAATGGCTGCGCTTCTAAAAAACGCGATCAAACCAAATCTTGTCCAAACAACGGAGGGAGTTCCAGCCTTCGTGCACATAGGTCCATTTGGAAATATCGCTCATGGACACAACAGTACGATAGCTGACAAAATCGCATTGAAGCTTTCAGACTACGTAGTGACGGAAGCAGGTTTCGGTTCAGATCTTGGTGCTCAGAAATTTGTAGACATAGTTCTCAGAAGGGCAATGTATGATCTAGATCTCGTGATTCTTGTCGTATCTATAAAAGCTCTAAAGCACAATGGGGGAATGAAAGCTGGAGAGAATGGCGGAATAGAGTTCATACAGAAGGGAATGGAAAATCTGTACTATCACATAAGCAACATCGAGAGGTACGGCCTTCCTTTAGTCATTTCCCTTAACAGGTTCAAGGAAGATACAGAAGATGAAATAAAATTTATTAGCGAAGAGTTAAGGAAAAAGGGGTACCAGTTGATGGTCAACGAGGGTTATCTTAAAGGTGGCGACGGCGCCGTAGATCTAGCGAAAAAGGTGCTTGAAACTCTTGGAGATCCCACATCTTCAAATCCCACTAAAATCAACTTCACCTACGGAAGAGAAGAAACAGTCAAAGCAAAGATAGAGAAGATAGCTACAAAAGTTTATGGAGCTTCAAAAATTGAATATTCTAAGAAGGCGTTGAGGGTCCTGAAGAGAGTGAAGGATGAAAACCTGGATTACCTGGACGTTTGCATGGCCAAGACGCAGTACTCAATCACCGATGATCAGACTAAACTTGGGTGGCCCAAGAACTTCACAATAACGATAGAGGATATAATGCTATCAACGGGAGTTGGGTTTGCAGTACCGCTGCTGGGCGAGATCATGACGATGCCAGGCCTTCCTAAGCATCCAATCTCCGAGGAAGTCAACATAGATGAAACGGGAAATATTACAGGATTACTCTGAAGATGTATCTTGGAAAGACATCGAAGAAGCTTACGAAAGGGTTAAGGGAATAGTCAAGGACACCCCCCTGGAAAGGTCAAGTTCTATCAGCGAATTGAGCGGAGCTGAAGTATATCTTAAACTTGAGAACCTTCAGAAGGGAGGCTCATTCAAGATAAGGGGGGCCTACAATCTCTTGAGCAGGACGAAGAGAGACGTGGTTGCGGCCAGCGCAGGAAATCATTCTCAGGGAGTTGCCCTTGCATCATCCTTACTAGGATTAAAGTCGCTCGTTGTCATGCCACAGTTCGCTCCTCCTATAAAGGTGCTTGCAACACAGAAATATGGAGCGGAAGTACTCCTGCATGGAAACAGTTTCGATGAGGCAACAGAGAGGGCTAAAAAGATAGCTAGAGACGAGAAAAGGGTATTTGCCCATGCGTTCGACAACAGATACATAATTGCCGGGCAGGGGACGATAGGCGTCGAGATTCTTGAGCGAATGGATGATTTTGATATTATGGTGGTCCCCGTGGGAGGCGGAGGCCTCATCTCTGGAATTTCAACCTACCTGAAGGAGAAGGGATACAGAGGCAAGGTTATAGGAGTCGAAGCTGAAAACGCTGCCGCAATGAAAAATTCCCTGAGGCTTGGGAAGCTTGTCAAGTTGAACTCAGTTGCAACCATAGCAGACGGCATAGCAATAAAGTCTCCTTCAGAACTGACGATGAGGATAGCCAGGAAATATGTGGATGAGATTGTTACGGTGAGCGACGAGGAAATTTCCTCGGCGATGTTCACCCTCCTTGAAAGGGGGAAGATAGTATCAGAACCCGCCGGTGCTGCATCTGTTGCAGCCCTCATTACTGGGAAGGTAAAGGCAAAAGGGAAGAAGGCAGTAGCTCTGATATCCGGAGGTAATGTCGATTTACCCCTCCTCTCACAGATTATAGAGAAGAACTTGCTGGAAAGGGGAAGGGAGTTTGTCATTTCATTCATAGTTAATAACATACCAACGGAAATGAGGAAGGCAATAGAGCTCTTCTCAGAAATGAGACTGAATATAGAAGAGATGCGGACGGAGTTATTCGGAGACGATATAGGCATCGGAAAGCAAAAGGTAATAGTGAAGCTGAAAATCTATGGCAACGAGGACTTGTCAAAGATCAGGAAAGCATTTGATTCGTTTGGCTTCAAAATCACAAACATCAGGGGAGCAAAATTTTGATGTACCCCGGAATTAACAAGGAGATTCATTATCATCCCCTCTGACCTTTCCGGGGATGTAGGATTTCTTCTGGCCTTAGGATCATAGTGAGGCGACACGCCATAACTCATCAAGGGGCCCAAAAATCCCTGTAGTTCCCCGTCGTCCAGCATCTATCACCATTCAAGTGCTATTCCAAGGGAACATATAAATTAACACGAGTTATCTCTTAATCTTTTCGTATCTGGATGTTATTCTGGTCCTCAACCCCCCTCGCGGATTAAATTCTCCAACGACAACCATAAATTTCGGGGATGCACTCTTGACCAAGTCATCTAATATCTTGTTGATGGCGTTCTCCTGAAATATACCTATATTTCTGTAGCGATAGAGATAGAGTTTTAATGATTTCAGTTCAATTATTTTCTTGTCGGGGAGGTAATGAATAGTAATTTTGCCATAATCGGGCATACCCGTCCTTGGGCAGATGGAAGTAAATTCATCAGTTTCTATCGTGACTAGGGTAGAATTTTCACTATACTGAAATAGAACAGAATCTACTTTCCCAAGGTTCATTTTCTTTATTTTCTCCTGTAAATTTTCGTAATCTGACACTATTGCGGTATAATGAACATGTAAATCAAGGTTCCCTGTTATCCGGCGCTTTACTTTCGACGAGATTTCAGAATTACCAAAACTTTTTTTAACCCTTTTGATTCGGCAACCAATGAAATATTATGTCATTCTGGTTGCTGTTTTGATTGTAGTTGCAGGGATGATCTTCTTTGCCTACTACGAAAACAGCCTGAATGAACGGAAGCTTCCTAGCGGTTCACATGTATATTTAGGAGCAATTTACAGTGGCACTCCCACAGAAACCAATTTCATATCCGCCACCGTAACTTTCAATGAGGGAATCAATCTCAATGACAGCATTTATTATGTGGTCCTTTCAGTCTGGGACAGCAATGAAAGCTACGATCAAATAGGAATATCATCATTGAATGGCCATTTCTATGCAACATATTCCTACACTGAAATGATCAACGGGAGCATCAAATATATTTTTGATCCCAGCTGGTTCCCTATCAGGCCTGGTACTCATGTTATATCAATGTACATTAATTCAACTTCAAGGAATTTGACCTTCACCTTTGACAATAAATCGCACAACGCATATACAGGTGGATATTATTTCCGGATTAAAGAGAACGAACCGATAGGAAACCACTCCTTCAGCGGTCTAACAGTTTACGAAGAGATCTATGGGTTCAATAAGTCTCTACCGGGAATCTCGTTTAATTTCTCAAGGGTAAATTACGGAACAACAGGTTACCCGACAGGTTCAATAACCGACTGGGTTCGTTTTAGTCATAACCTCACTGCGGTTTATAATTCAACAATTTACATCAGCGGTGGATCAGTCAACATAACCAACGTCCTTCCACACTCCCAAGAATCCCTAAATTGGGGCATTCAACAATCATATTTCATCCTGCCATATGGGGCAGTTATTAATCCCCTCATATCTCCGATTAATGATAACCGGACCCCTTATCAGGAATATTAGGATGAATCTCAAGTCCACTAAAACTCATTTAGAGATGGAGAGAAAACGAACATGAACGTCTAAATTTTACTGGTTCCAGGTCATTTTTAATCTAATATCTCCTCACAAAATACAGTCACTTTTTCTTCAGCAAATATCAGCTAAACTTTTTATATTCTCATAGATTACCAGAAGACCAATGACTGAAATGTGAAGGAGGTATGATAATGGTAGATACAAGTTATGTGAGATTTCAAACGCCTGATGACGTAAGGACCAAAGCACTGCAACTTATAGAAGTTTCCTCTGAAACTGGAAAGGTCAGGAAAGGAACTAATGAAGTAACAAAGGTAGTAGAGAGGGGGGAGGCGAAGATGGTAGTGATAGCAGAAGACATTCAGCCACCTGAAGTCGTTCTCCACATACCCTTGCTTTGCGAAGAGAAGGGTATCCCATATTTCTACGTGCAGAAGAAAGAAGACCTTGGCCAGAAAGTTAAGCTTAAGAGTTCAGCAGCCGTAGCCGTGATTGAGCCCGGAAATGGAAAACAACTTCTCACTGAACTAACAGATAAATTCAAGGAAATTAAGAAATAAAGAGTGATTGTAAATGCCAGAGAATGATGCCATCCCATGCGAGGTCGTGGAATTAATTGGAAGGACGGGAATGGCAGGAGAAGCCACGCAGGTCAAGATCAAGGTTCTTGCAGGAGGAGATCAGGGAAGGGTTCTCACTAGAAATGTGATGGGTCCGGTAAGAATAGGCGATATCCTCATGCTGAGGGAAACTGCCCGAGAGGCCAGGAAGCTTTCAGTGAGGTGATTGGAGTGGAGACTAGGTATTGCTCTTTCTGTGGATCAAAAATTGAGTTTGGAACAGGAAAGATGTTCATAAGAAAGGATGGGTCCGTCCTCTATTTTGATACCTCAAAATGCGAAAAGAATTTTCTCAAACTTCACAGGGAACCAAGGAGAGCTCGGTGGACGGCACAAGGAAGAGAGGAGAAAGCCATAAGACTGAAATTTTCCAAAAATGTTCCACAAAAAGTCAAGGCGACTGAAACGTTGGAAAAGAAGGAACCAGAGAAGGTAGAGGCTGAAGAAGCCAGTAAAAACTGAGGTGATCTCTTTGAGAACTCTTATTCTGATTAAGCCTGATGGTGTCCTCAGATCTAAAGTTGGAGAAATAATCTCAAGATTTGAAAACAAGGGGATCAGGGTAGTGGCGCTAAAGATGATCAATGTCGGAAGAGAAACTGCAGAAAGGCATTATTCTGTTCACAAAGGGAAACCATTCTATGAATCCCTACTGAAATACATCACTTCCGGCCCAGTTGTTGCTTTTGTTCTTGAGGGAAATGGAGTGATAGAAATTGCAAGGAAACTAGTCGGTGCAACGAACGGGGCTAAAGCAGAACCAGGTACGATTAGAGGGGATTTCTCTACAGGTATTGAATTTAATCTTATTCATGCGAGTGATTCGGAGGAATCCGCCAATTATGAGATTCCACTCTTTTTCGATGAGAAGGAAATTTTAAGTTACGAGAGGGCAGATCAAGATTGGCTGTGAATGAAAATGTGGATCAGGCAACCAATTGTAGGCGTTCTTGGTCACGTGGATCATGGCAAGACTTCACTTCTCGACAACATAAGGGGGGGAGTTGTTGCTGCTAGGGAAGCAGGTGGCATAACACAGCACATCGGAGCAACTGAAGTACCGATCCAGGAAATAGTCCGAATCTGCAAGGATATCATCGGTAACAGGACGTTCCGGATTCCAGGTCTACTCTTCATAGACACCCCAGGGCACGAATCGTTTTCAAGCTTGAGGATCAGAGGAGGATCAATAGCAGATATTGGCGTACTGGTAATTGACGTGAGAGAGGGGATAATGCCACAGACTAAGGAATCACTTGAAGTTCTTAAAAGATTCAAAACCCCTTTTGTAGTTGCTGCGAACAAGATAGATCTAGTGGAAGGATTTTCGGGATTGCGCGGGGCTTTCATACCATCGCTAGCCGGAGTTGATCAGTCGAAAATTGAAGGATTGGACAATAAATTATTTCAGTTATCTTCACAACTTTATCGGAATGGATTCAGTGCAGATAGATACGACAGAATATCAGATTTCACGAAGAATATCGCGATCGTTCCACTGTCTGCAAAAACAGGTTACGGAGTTCCGGATCTGCTGATGGTATTGGCAGGACTTGCCCAGACATTCCTTGAGACGCAGCTAAGGAATGAAGAGGAAACAGCTGAAGGTACGATACTCGAAGTGAGAGAAGAAAAAGGTATGGGAGAGGTTGCAGATGCAATACTGTACAACGGGATTATCAAGAGGGGGCAGACGGTTTTTACCGGTACTGTAAATGGGATAAAGGCCTTGAAAGTAAAGGGAATTTTCAAACCGAAGCCTTTGGACGAAATTAGAGATCCTAGAGACCGTTTTCAAACAGTGAGCGAAGTGAAGGCGGCATCTGGAATCAGAATTCTCTTCCAGGGAGAAGGGGGCGTTATACCTGGTAGTCCCTTCAAGGAGGCATCTGGTGACCTGATAGGGTTGAAGAATTCTATTGAAGATGCTATAAAAAGCTCGTTTAGACCAAGTACCGAAGGCATCGTCGCCAAGGCAGACACGGTCGGAGGACTGGAAGCACTAGTCTACGAGCTCGACAGAATGAATGTACCTATTAAGAAGGCAGAGGTCGGGCCGGTCTCTAAAAGAGACTTCACAGAGGCTGAGACAAATTCCATTCCAGAGGATAGGATCATAATTGCGTTTAACGTTCCCATAGAAGCGAAGGAGTCTCCAAATGTCAAGGTCATTTACAACAAGATAATTTATACAATTAAGGACGACCTGATGAGGGTAAGGGAAGAAATTAGGCAAAAGGAAATGGACGAAAAGAGGCGGGAAATAACTTTTCCCTGCAAACTGCTTGTAATGCCAGGAAACGTTTTCAGGATCTCTAAACCCGCTATATTTGGCGTTAGAATAATTGCAGGAAGATTGAGGGTCAAAACCCAGCTAATGAAGATTGATGGGTCAAATGTTGGCGTAGTGAAAAGCATCAGAAGGGGCGAGCAATCGTTGCAGGAAGTGAGTCAGGGGGAGGAAATTGCAATAGCAGTGGATGGCATTACCATGGGGAGACAGTTGAAAGAGGGGGAAATACTCTATTCAGACATAAATGAGAGAGATTTCAGGCAGCTCAAAGAAGAGAGCCTCAATGTGGACGAAAATATGGTCATGGAAGAAATAAAGGAGTTAAGGAGAAAGACTGAACCTTTCTGGGGTAGTTAGTATCATAGCAAGCGAGAGGTTTTTTATCTGTGAAAGCATACCTGTCCCTCATGGAAGTAAATGCGCTAGAATTCTGTACATCGTGTGGTACTGGACTGCAGGAAAAGGGGGCTACAACATTCAACTGCCCATCATGCGGTCAGGAGACTATCAGCAGGTGCAATAACTGCAGGGAACTTTCAGTCCCCTACCAGTGCAGTAAATGTGGCTTTAGGGGGCCATAGAATTGGGAAAGGTGGCTGTTTCATTCAAAGTCATGCCTTCAGACGAAAGCAAAGATCTGGCAGAAATAGAAAGAGAACTTAAAGGAGACCTTTCAAAGGAATATGTCCTTGGCAATACCAAGATAGAAGAACTTGCCTTTGGAATAAAGGTCCTGAAACTCATTGTTATCATGAGCGACGAAGGAGGTTTAGTTGATAGAGTTGAGGAAAGAATCCGATCCTTTCCAGAGGTTGGGGAAGTAGAAGTGGAAGAAGTATCTCTAATATCGTGATTTCTCTCTATAAATTTAATAAAATGGATTTGTAAAAGTTCTTTCAATGAATAAAAAATTGGTGCATCAACCAATAACGACAAAAAACGTTGTAATAAGGGCACTTCTGGGCGATTTGTTAATTGCAATCACAAAATACGTAGCCGCTATATTTAGTGGAAGCGCTGCAATGCTTGCGGAGGCCATACACTCTTCTTCAGATTCAGTCAATCAGTTCCTTCTTCTCTTGGGCTATAATCTGAGCACGAGGAAGGACGTATCTAAGTTTCCGTTTGGGAGGGGGAGGGAACAGTTTTTCTGGTCCTTCGTTGTCGCACTTCTAGTTTTTGGCGTTTCTGGCATCTTGACATTCCTGGAGGGAATTGTAAAGCTAAGAACGGTATATACAATCCAGAACTCTTCTATCGTCTACATCGTTCTTGCATTCTCTTTTGCACTTGACGGATACGTACTTTTCGTTTCAGGACATCTATTCCTCTTCAGATACAGGAAACAAGGATACAAAGATCTGAGATCTTTTATAAATGATTTTAGGGACCCAGTACTCCTCACAGCACTCGTCGAAGATTCAGCTGCATTGATTGGAGTGGTGACTGCATTCGGTGGTGTAACACTTTCCTTAGTTACAAAGAACAACATATATGATGCGATCTCTTCGATGATTATTGGTGTAATAATGATGACCTCAGGACTGTACCTGTCGAAGATAAGTAAAGACCTGTTGATCGGTCAAGGGATATCATCAAGGGACTACAAGAAGATTGAGAACATACTCAATTCAGTTGACTCGGTGAACAAGATACTTGACATAAGGGCAATATATCAGGGGCCAGAGAAGGTGTTTTTAGCAATGGAACTTAACTTCAGGGACGGTCTGAGTACGGGAGAAATTGAGAAAGCAATTGACGAGATAGAAGGTTCAATAAAGAGGGCAATTCCTGCAGTTGATAGAATTTACATTGAGGCAGAGGAAAGGACTACAGAAGCTCCTCATTGACTGATAATCGTCATTAATATTACTCATGAAGAATGTCGGATAGAATATCTTCTATCTTATTTAAGACTGCAAGAACTTTGGCTCGATCCGTCTGGAGATGGGAGAAAGAAATAAGATATCTAAGTCATTAATACTTATTCTTTATTATATACATAATATAGATTAGATTTAAATTTTGCAGCACGGAAAAATCATAACAACTGTTTAATAGTAATTATAATTACCAGTCCATCTCATTTAGGGGGTTATGCCAAGATGCTTAAGAAATCAGCGAAAACAGCTGCTTTGTTCACCATCACGATACTGCTGATGGGAGGAATTTTAGGAGCTGCGCTCGGCCAGGTTCAGGGTGCGGAAAAAGTGACGTTTAGTTTTACGGTGCTTGGGAACGGTCAGGTTCCTGCAACCGGAGTCAAAGTTGACCTGGAGGGTGCCAATGGAGCTGTCTTGGCGAGTAACACATCTACGCCTGTAGTTGAATTTCAAATTTACCCCGGCAACTATATTGTATATATTCCCAACCAGTATGTTTCCGGTGTTGTTTACTCTGTCTATGAAAACGGCATAAGCGTTTCAGCGAACGGGACTGCGTATTCTGGGGCCACAGTATTCAGTGCAGCGGACGTAAATTATGAATCTGCAAATGCGTACGTCTACGTAACGGTCAAGGGAGTAACGCAAGTAAATTCCGTTTATCTTACTCTGCCAAATGGTTTGAACCTGCAGGCGACAAAGGTTAATGCATCTAATCCAAGCTCTGGGTTCTCAGTTAACACAATACCTGGAAATCAGGTTGTGAATGTGGCATACACAACTACTTCTACCGCAGTGTATACTATGTCTATTGATCCGGTACCCAACGTAAACACTAGCGTGATAGCGAACGTTACAGCTTCGCAGAATCTATTCGGAACGGTAAAGTCCTCTTCAACTGGAAGTTATCTAAAAGATGTTGGAGTTTCCATATACCAGAATGGGGAGTTACTGTCTTCTGACAAATTTACCAACGGCTACTATTACCTTTCACTTCCCACAGGAACTTATAGTCTTGTAATTTCCTCACCTGGGTATCTTCCTAAGGAGATCTCTGTAACTGCCACATCCGGTGGAAGTCCGTCCTTCCAGTCGGTTTCGCTTACATCATCTAAGGTTGTTCAGACACAATCAATCTCCTTCAGTTCTGACTTCCAGACACTGACGGTGAAGGGAGGAATGACGCTGACAAACGCAACAGTCCTTCCGTATCTGCCATATTCCACCGCCGGTTCTCTCTACAATCAGATGAAATTGGCGAACCTGAACAAGGGGCAGTTATGGTCCGTTCTTAATACCACTGTACCTTATTCCACTGTATTTACGGTCCTATACAATAATTATTCTTACAATTCGACCGGGTCCCAGACTACAACTTTCACTGCCGGTACCGGGAGCGGAGTGCTCTATCAGTTCAACTACACATCCGTCTATTCACAGTCAAAGGTCAAGGTCCAGAACAATAGTACAATTCAGTTGTATGTTACCAAAAATAACAATAATACTTCTGCAACAAGTTACGTCTCTGAACTTAGTATACCATCAACTTATCAGAGAGCCAACATCATAAACGGCAGCATAGCGGATGTTTCTGGCTATTCCGGAACAATCACCGTTACCAACAGCAGTTTCAGTGGTTTCTTGACAATCAAGATTGCTCCAAAAGCAAAGCCCACGCTGAACATGAATCAAATATCTGCAACGTGGAATGGCTCATTCGAATCGACCATTTCATCTCATACAGCCAGTAATTTCACCCTTTTGGTACCAGTAGGTAAAGCGGTAACTTTAAATGCAAGCGGAATACCCTTTGATAACGTTCTGAAGACTGACAACTACCAGGCAATGAATTTCACTTGGAAATTTGGAAGTACGTCTACGGTGTACGGTTATAACATTACAGACAATTTTACCAGTGGATCTCACCCGGTTTTACTACAAGTTACCACTTCAGGAGGCGTATCGAATTCATCAAATTTCACGATAATCGGAGACTCACAGAATCCACTGTTTAATCTGGATGTACTACAAGGAGGTCATGTTCTGAAGAATATATCAACCACTTCCTCAGCTTCATATAAGCTGTGGGTGAACCAGACACAGACAGTGTACTTTAATGCAATGAGGTCTCAGGATCTGCTACCCTCAGGACAGAAGACCGGTCTGCCACTCTCAATGAGCTGGAACATTTCCGGTTCCAGGGAAACGGGATCGAATATTTCGTATTCGTTCACAACGCCGACTTTCAATTCAACCCTCCTCTATGCAAGCGTGATGGTCAAGAATGGGGTTGGAAACAGCTTTAACGTGAGTTTCTCAATCCACGTCAATGATACCACTCCTCCTGTGGCAACATTCCAGATTTACGGTGCATCGGGGAATGTGATATCATCGGCCAAGGAAGGTCAGAATATCACGTTGAATGCTTCTAAGTCGTATGCTCCGAACGGAGGGCATATAGTTCAATATACGTGGTCATTCACATTCTCAAACGGAACGGTGGCAGTGGCAAACAAAGATTACAAAGTTTACGCTACTTCTTCGAACAATTCCACACTAACGATGGCTTTCCTCCAATACGGTACGTTCAGCATAAAATTGAAGGTGATCGACCAGTCCAACAACACCCAGACAAACACTCTGAGCTTGGTTGTAAACGCGGTTAGACCGGAAGTAGAAATAATGAACATAACGTATCCAAAGAGCTACATGGAAGGAACATCGTCCGTTCTGAAGATCGTACTCAAGAACGTAGGTCTAGCCACAGCATCCACCTATTACGTCACTGTCAAAATAGGGGGCAAAGTAGTGAAAAATGAAAGTTTCACGAACCTTCCGTCCAACGGCTCACAGAACGTTTCCGTAGCTTTCATTCCTCCCTCTTCTGGCACCTATTCCATGACTGTTTCTGTCTATGCGGTTAATCAACCCTCATTCTTCAATACAAATGTAGCAGTAACAAAAGCAATATCGGTAAGCCAAGCTGCGTGGAAGTTGCCTGCACTCGTCGGAGGGATAGTGGTGGCGATTGGGGTCCTTTCGTTCATTTACTACGACGTGACAGTAAGAAGGAAGCGTCCTAAGGAATTAAAGCAGCCAAAGAAGCAACTTAAAGTCTAATTTTTTATATTTTATCAGATGCTTGTATTCCAAGCATCTGAAATAATTCTTCCATTGTTTTTATGAATATCTTAACTATTTCCACCCGTCTCTGAAAATTTTCTCCGCTTCCGAGCACTGGGCAGTCCCTGTAAAATTGATTGAAGGTGCCTGCCAGTTCATAGGAATATCTTGCTATCTTGTCAGGTCTAAGGTGAGTAACTGCTTCCTCCACTGTTTCCGGATACAAGGCAATTTCTCTCAGAAGATTGTGCTCAGGCTCGTCAAATTTCCAAGAAATGTTTGACGATTCCTCCAGCTTCGAAAGGATTGATTTTGCCCTTGCATATGAGTACATTACGAAGGGAGCTGCATCCCCATCGAAATTCAGTGCTTCAGACCAATCAAATGTAACAGGTTTATCCGGAGAGTACTTTATTATGTTATACCTTACAGCAGCTATCCCTATCCTGTTTGATATATCTTCTATCTCTTCGTCGGAGAGATCGTTTCTTCTTTTCTTAATCTCTTCACCGGCTCTTTCAACTGATTCATCTATTAGATCACGGACGTAGATAACATTTCCCCGCCTCGTGCTCATCTTCCCTTCCTTTGTCGTAATGTAGGAATAAAACAGAGCTTCTATGCTTCCGATGCCGAGGATGTCCATAACAACTTTCATTTTCTTGAAGTGGGATTTGTGATCTTCACCGAGAACGTCGATAGACCTATGGTATTTAGAGGCCTTCTTCAAGTGGTAGGCAATGTCCCTCGTGAAATAGACAGAGGTTCCGTTAGATCTGAGCAGGTACATCTTTCCCTCCTTGGATTCAAGGTATTTTGCGCCATTGTCATCATTCAGCAACGGGGATAGCCTCTTTATTACGTCTCTGACGGAACCGTCTAGGATGAAATCGCTTTCCCAGACGAATTCATTGAATTTTATTGAAAGCCTGTCGAGATCTGAAAGAACATCCCTCAGAAAAATTTCTAGCTTCCTCCTAGACTCTTTTAAGAATTGAACATCCCCGGATTCTGCCTTTATCATCAAATCTTCCACTCTTGCCTTGTAGGAATCGAAGTCTTCGTAGATTTTCCTGTAGGATTCCGTATAATTTTCCCCTCCAAAAAGTTCAACTCCAAGAAGCAGCGCCTCAACCTGCGTTCCTATATCGTTCACATAATATTCAGTCGTGACATCGTACCCGTACTTTGAGAGTATCCTCGACATTGTATCCCCGATTATGGAATTTCTAACCCTCCCTACATGTAAAGGACCTGTTGGATTGGCGCTTGTATGCTCCACGAGAATATTTTCCCCTTTACTTTCAAATTTAAAAAGTTCTCCATCCATACCATCCTCAAGAACGGCCCTTGAAAACTCATGGCTGTTATATTTCACGTTGAGGAACTTCCCGACAAGTGAGAAGGTCATGAACTCATCGCTAAGGGTATCTATCTCTTTCGAATCAAGTTCCAATTGGGTCCTCTGAAAATCAAACGAAAGATCACCGAAGTTCTTCTGTGGTCTGTAGGTTCTGTAATTCTTCTCATATGAATGACTGGACAAAAAATTCTCTACTTTCGTCCTAGCCATAGAATCAAACTTCTGGTAAGGTTTCATTCAAAAGAGATATTTATGGGATATTAAAATCCATTCAAGCTCGTCTGGCTTTCCTTCCTTACTATCTTAATTCCCAGATATTTTTGAAATTCGGCAGCATTCACCGTAGCCTTGGCCTGGGCATGATTATTGAAGTAAATGAATATATCGTCACCCATCGCCCTCACCCTCTCAACCCATGGTAAGAGCTCTTCTTCCGAATACAGATAATCGTATTTGTTCAGTCTACCCTTGAGTTCACCCTTTCCGTACCATAGATCTGAGTTTCTCCCATGAAACCTAACATATGAGAAGGTAGATGTAGGATAATGGAAGAAGGGAAGTCCAGGCGAATCGACGCTGACAAGAGCTACACTGAACTTCTTTAAAGTATCTAAAAAGGTCGGGAGAACTTCGTTTGCGAGAAAATTCTTGTTTCTTATCTCTACTGAAAGTCTATAATCGGAGTAGATGGAAGAGAACAGGTTATCCAGTTTCTTAATAAGTTCTGGATCCTTTAATGGATCAAGAAAGGGTGAAAGCTGCAAAAGTGCTGAACCCAGGAGACCAGAGTCCATGATCGGTATGATCACCTTGCTGACAAACTCTTTTGCTATTGCTATTGAGTTATTCGTTATTCCTTCAGGATCGTGAGTGACGTCCCTTGGGAACTTTAGTGAATAGAGGAAGTCTTCCTTCCCCTGAATTTTGGCTATCCAAGAATTGACTGTTTTTTCACCAGGGAGGGAATAGTAAGTTGAATCTATCTCTACTGAATTGAAGAATTTATAGTAATATAGAAGGAACTTGCTTTCGTCCATTCCTTTTGGGTAAAATGTTTCCTTCCAGTCTGGGTATTGAAATCCAGAACATCCCAGATACAGCATCTTACTTAAATAATCAATCTTTAAATAAAACCTTTCCACTTTAAAACGAAAACTTTTATTGTGACATATCGTTATTATAAACATGAAAAGGGTAGACCTTGACAAGCTCGACTCTGAAACAGCATTTAAAATCAAGATGGAGGCCTACCTTTACATCGATGCGGGAAAGATGATAAAGTTTGGTAAGGGGGACAAAAACAAGTTGACGGAATATATGGAAAAGAGGGTTGGTGTCATTGAAGCAATCCTGAAGATCTCCCGTCCATTTGTCATCCTGGACGGAAGTGATGTACTTCTGGAGGTTGAAAAATGAGTTTCATTAAGGTTTCAGAGGTTATGTCGAGGAATCCGATAAAGGTGGAATCAACCCTGACAGCCGCTGAAGGCGCTAAAATAATGGCTCAAAAGGGAATAAGCTCACTGCTCATCGAGGAGGAAGGGAAAATTTCTGGCATTGTAACGGAAAGGGACATCGTAACCAAGATTGCGGCCGCAGGATTATCTGCAGATGAGGTTAAACTGAGGAAAATAATGAGTTCTCCGCTGGTATATATCGAGGCAGAAAGTCCACTGGAAATTGCCGCCGAAATGATGTGGAAGAAAAAGATAAGAAGGTTGCCAGTAACTATGAACGGGGAAGTAGTTGGGATACTTACGGAGAATGATATTGTTAGGATATCTCCAGGTTTAATAGAAATATCAAGGGGAATCTTCACCACCAAGAATCAGGAGATAATAAGGGGAATTCATGGAATCTGCGATTCGTGCCATGAATTCTCAGAAAATTTGATTTATAAGGCAGGCAGTTATTACTGCGAAAAATGCTATTCGTCACAGGAACCATTGTAAAGGTATTCTATAAAGAGGGCATAAAGAACTAATGCCTTACACCAGGGAAATTAATCTGTCGAGGGGAAAAGTTGAGCTCCCTCTCTTTCTCCCAGTTGCAACAAGGGGATTTGTCAAAGCCGTGCCGATGCAGAAGATCAACGAGATGAACATTAAGGCGCTGATCTCAAACTCAGTCCATCTGACCATTTCACCAGGGCTTGATATCCTGGATAAGACGAATGGTATAAACGGTTATACAGGTTTCAAGGGAAGTTACTTCACAGATTCAGGTGGATTTCAGATACTAAAGAAGGAATTGGTGAGGATTGAAAGCGATGGCATTGTTTTCACTGACAGGAAAAGTGGAAAGTCAATCAAGGTTACCCCAGAGGTCAGTTCCGAGATTCAAAGCAGGATAAAGTCGGATGTTGCAATGATGCTAGACGACTGCCCCCCTTACGGAGAGGATAGGAAGAGATTCTCTCAGTCAGTGAAGAGAACTTACGAATGGGGGAAAATATTTTCCTCAATGAAACAACCGGGACAGAAGAGATTTGGGATAATTCAGGGTGGTTTCGATCCCGAACTTAGAAGGGAAAGTGCAAGCTTGATGACATCGCTAGAATTTGATGGATTCGCGATTGGAGGCCTGAAAATCGGGGAACCAAAGGAGTTGACAGACTCAATTTTGAGAAAAACGCTCCCCCTGATTCCCAAGGATTTTCCCATCTATCTAATGGGAGTGGGAGACCCCAATTCCATTTTGGAGTATTCAGAACAGGGGGTTGACATTTTTGATTCAACATACCCTACCAGAAATGCGAGGCATGGATTTGCACTAACGACCGATGGACCCGTCAATCTGAAAAATTCAAAATATATCCACGATTTCAACCCAATTGAAGTGGGATGCTCCTGCGAAACCTGCATACATTACAATAGGGCTGAACTTAGGGAATTGCTTAAGAACGAAGATCCCTCATTCCAGTACCTGGTAACTGTGCACAATCTGAATTTTATGCAAAGATTCATGGAAAAGGTGAGGGAAACCAAGGGAGAGGCAAGGGCCATAGCAAAAAAATTCAGTAAAATCAATAACTCAGAAGCTAATAACGTGGGGAGCGGGTAGGTGGCAGAGCGGCTATGCACGGGACTGCAGATCCCGACTATTGGGGTTCGAATCCCCACCTACCCTTATTCAGATTAGTAAGTATATTGTTATGATGATCATATCCGCGCCATACAGGAAAGATGTACAGGTACTTGTCGGTTGCATTCAATCCGCTTAAAAGATCACCCTTAAAAGGAGACGATCCTGGCTGAGCATAACAGGAATCAAAAGAAGTTCGTTTACGCTTTCAAAAGGTCGCAGATTTAATGCCTACCCTCAATCATGCAATAGAAAAAACGTTTGGACTTTACGAACTATCAAAGCAAATCGACCGTGTTTGGAAAGGTGCTCTTTCCATAAAATTTTCGTTACAGAAGGAAGTTTGCTTCTTTATCGAGGTACAGGTGTCTGGCAAGAGAGAGGATCATTTTCTCTCAGCTCTGGCAATAGATAAGTTAAGTCTGAGAAGGGCTGAGAAAGGTCGAGTACGCTATACCCTCCCCCCATATCTGCTGTTGTCTTTGGGAAAGAACAGGAAGAGGATTAAATATTAAAGATAGGTATTGTAAATCATGCTCAGAGGATTTAACTCAAAGGCTGTTCACGAAGGGGAATTTAAAGACGAAAAAGTGGGAAATGTAACCACTCCAATCTTTGAAACGTCTACATTCTTCAACCCAAATCCCAGTCCTAGTGCCTACTTGGATCATACGAGGAATCAACCATATATGTACACAAGATGGGGCAATCCGACCTTGGATTCACTCGAGAGAAAATACGCATCTCTGGATCAGGTGGAAGAATCGCTTTCTTTCTCTTCCGGTATGGGTGCCATCACAGCGACAGTTCTTTCTCTCCTAAAAAAGGGGGAAAGATTGCTTTCGGTGAAGGAGCTCTACGGAGAAACTTTCATCTTTTTTACCCGTTTTCTCCCTTCTATAGGAATAGATGTTGATCTGATTAGGCTCGATGAGCTGAATTCTGGTTCTGTTAAAATGAAAAATTATGCAGCTATATACACCGAGTCAATAGTCAATCCTACCTTGGGAGTTTGCGATGTTCAGCTTCTGGGTAAATTAGCCAGAGAAACAGGCATACCCTTGATTGTTGATGCGACATTTGCTTCACCCTACAACCAGAATCCCTCCAAACTGGGAGCTGCGTTCACGGTCCATAGTGGTACAAAGTATATAGGAGGCCACAGTGACATAATCCTTGGACTATCGGGATTCGAGAAGAAGTATATGAATTCAGTCTGGGCCAAGAGGAAAATGCTGGGATCATCTCCCGACCCGATTCAGGCATACTTGGGGCTCAGGGGACTGAAAACATTGGGATTGAGAATGAAGAAGCACAATGAGAACGGTCACGCGATAGCAAAGTTCCTTTCAGATCATAGAAAGGTAACCAGAGTCCTATATCCGGGGCTCGAGAGCTTCCCATACCATGAAATAGCAGTTAGAAACATGACAGATTTTGGGGGAATGGTTTCTTTTGAAATGTCTGGCGGCATAGAATCAGCCAGGAAAATGGCCAAGAAACTGAAGACATTCTCCTACGCGCCAAGCTTGGGGGGAGTTGAGTCACTCATTACTCTTCCAGTAGAAACAACCCATCTAAGTCTGACCCCTGAGGAGCGGAAGGAGGCTGGAATAGCAGACGGGCTAGTTCGTGTTTCAGTAGGAATAGAGGATAAGGAAGACCTTATTGAGGATTTGAAAAGCGCTCTCGATTAACTACATGGAAAGGGAGCTGCCGTTGGGCCCTTCATTTGCACCAGAAATCAATACGGATCAAGCTTGAATTCTTTTCCAACTTCTTCCAGTATTGCCTTTTCTTTTTCCACTGCGACAGGGAGAAGACACTGTTTTGAGCTCTCGTAGCCGTTGTCTCCAAGTCTATCGGATTTGCTACCTATGGCCTTCAGTATCATCTCTGAGGCAGTCTGAAAATCTCCTGAAGGAAAGACGTAACCATTAGAATCATTGATAACGAGCTCGCTCACACCTGCTCCACTGCTCACAATGACAGGTTTCCTGTTTACCCAACCTTCAAGTACGGTAATTCCAAATCCTTCAAGCGTTGAAGTTAGTAGCACGGCGGATGCAAGAGTGTATGCAGCCTTTAATTCTTCCTTGGGGGAGTGACCTAGAAATGTCACACTTCCCTCCAGTTTGAGTTCCCTCACTAATTTCTCCAGTTCAGATCTCCACGACCCTCCCTTGCCGAAGCCAAGGCCTCCTCTTGAAGAAGAAGAAAAACTTCCGTCACCTATGATGGCGAGTTTAAGCCTTTCCTTCTTAGATGCCTCTGCAAATGCTTTTATTCCAATATCTTGTGACTTGATCCTATCCATTCTTGCCACTATGAGTATCAGCCTCTCGTCCTTTTTCAGGCCCACCTTCTCCCTGAGTTTATCAACCTCGTCTGGACTTGGAGGATCAGACCAGTCATTGGGATCTATGTATGGGTAGAGCTGATATGCCCTTCCCCTGTAATCCGACTTTATGAGACCTTCAAGATCTCGTCTCGTGCTTACTACTACTGCATCGAAGCTTTCCATGCCCTTTATCACTATTCTCCTTGCAAATTTTCCCATCTTGTCCGGAACAAATGGGATATGCCACCTAAGAACTGCCGGGGCAGGAGGGCCTATGGCAGTTCCAGTCATCAATAACTGGAAGTCCTGGACGTAAAATAGATCAGTATCATCGATATATTCGAACATCCTTGTTGCATTTGCCCAGTTGTAACTGGCGTAAGCATGGAATCCATCTTGAGTAAACCTCCCCCTCCCCATTCCGTGCAGCTCTGACCATAATCCTTCCTTGAACGAGGTGTAACCTCGCAGAATTCTTTCATCCACTTCCACGTGGGAAATAAGAACATGGTCAACCAACACCCGTGGGGGATAATTTATACCCAGCGAGACCCAGATTACCTTGTCAAGAAAACCATCACGCAGCATGCTCTTTACTGAAGGATATAGCATGTTGGTCACACCTCCAGGAGAATACTCGTAATCTATTCCCTCCTCCAAACTGTTAATATCTAAGGGGTCTGAGAAGTTGCCATACTTTTCTAAAAGGTCTTCGTAATTTAGTTTGAATCTGACAATAGGGGTCTGACTATTGATGCATATCTTCATCGTATTATAATTCAACAATCACTTAAAACATTGCCGACGTGAGTTATGAGTAGTATCAAATACCTTATGCTCGATGCTATTCACATTCTTCAAACCGTGCACTTGAAATCATCAACCATTTGGTTCTGTCTTGGAAGTGACGTAACTGGCTAAAGTTCAATTGTTGACTCGGCCAATAAGCAATGAAGCGTCCTAATTGCGAAGAGTCGGAAAATTGATATGACCCATTGCTAGAAAAGAGTTAATAGGGAGAAAAACAAGGAGACCCAATGATCAAAGACGGATTCTGGGAATATTTTGATAGTATAAACTATACCAAAGAAACAGTCAGGAAGTTGCTCCAGGAAAGCAAGGATGTCGTAGATTATGAAAGAGGAGTACTCGGGAATGGAAGGTACTGGCAAATTTCAAAGGATGAAGTAAGGGCAATTTATTGCATCATAAGAGAAAAAAGACCGAGGGTCGTAATCGAAACAGGGATGGGATCGGGTGTATCGACCACAACAATTCTTTCTGCCATGAAGGGGACTGGAAGGCTAGTAAGCATAGACCCAGCTATTCCCTATGGGAAGGGGGATAGAGAGGTCGGATTCCTGATCCCTGAGAATTTAAAGAAGAATCTGGAGTTTGTGAAGGGTACGTCCGCTGAGAAGTTGCCACCACTATTGAAATCTTTAGAGAAAGTGGATGCATTCTTTCACGATTCAGATCATTCATATGAGAACGTATCTTTTGAACTCAACGCAGTCTTTCCTAAAATGGAGGACAATCCATTAATCCTAGTGGACAACTATGATTGGACTAAAGCAGCTGAAGATTTCGCCAAAGATAGAGGTTTAAGGTTAAGGAACGTGGCGGACGACCTAGCACTATTGACTAAATAAATCGCTGGCAATAGAAGGTTACTTCTCACCTTCTACAAAACCAAGGGATTCAGCGATATCGACGGGCACTCCATCAAGTCCAGCAAGCCAGTAAAAGTCTTGGAAGATCCTAGCCTGGATCGCTTTCAGGTTTTTAGATTTGTATTCATTGAATTTGAATGGTGAGCGAGTATTAAGAAGAATTAGGTTGTTTGCATCTCCTTTGTATCTTGACCTTTTAGATCCTGAAAGGAGATCACTCCATTCCTCATCGTCTATCTTTCCTTCGCTTCTCCGTATGATGGTTTCTGCTGCGATCCTGACAAAATTCCATGAAAATGCCTTTCCACTGAATAAAAATAGGGTGGTAGTATTCTTAATTGAAAAAGAAATATTTGAAAGTAAAACCTTCCTTCCAGGGTCTCGCGAGAATCCGCTTACTTCTCCCTTCAAAAATTCCCTTATGGCCCTCTGCACCATCTTTTGATTCAATCGGCCATTGAATATGTAGAGGTATTCCTTTTCGAACGAATGCCTGAGATTGATAAATTCATCGCTTTCAAAATATCCTCTTACAATTATGCCCTTGACGGAGTCAACTATTTTGCATACCTTCGTAATATCATTGCACTCCATTTCAATTATCGTGGACGCAGATCTCACGTGTGAATCCGTCCTTGATGACCCATATATCTTCTTTATTCCTATGGGAGAAAGCGCCTTCAATAATTCTCCCTGAACTGTCGTGACATTAGGTTGCAGTTGAAACCCAAAGAAAGTATTGTCATAAGCTATGTTTAACAGGCAGAATTTCATCTTTATACCTTCTGGACAGCCTGTCCGCGAATTTCGTCTGAGGGAAATTGCCTTCCTTTATGAGTGCATTTACTGCTTCTCTTAAATCTATGCCAAACCCCTTTGATACAAAATATTTTCCAATCCTTTCCCCGACCTTCTTTCCCCCAATGAAAATTTCATTTCCCCTCTCTTCTCCTGTCAAAAGGCTTTTTGCTAGGCCTACCGTTGCCACTTTTTTCTTCGCACCCACTAGGGTCGCAACACCTCTTCCGTCCCTGTGAAGAACTCCATTTCCGTCAATGACGTTTATCTTCCCTTTTGCCACCAGAGATTCGTATATCTCCCCCTCACGAAGGTACAGATAATTTGGTATGTAGGGAGATCTGGCTTCCTTCACCTCTATCTCATAGCTTAGTTCCTTCTCAAAATTGACAGCGACTCCCACTCCGATCCTTCCAGAGTATGAAATATCAATGCTTCTAACCCCGGCAGAATGATCAACTGTGCCATCCAATTTAATCTTTCTTACTTGGTCCCTGTACCTCTTCAAAGGAAAGTTTGATCTGAAATCCTTGAATCTGATCTTTTCAAAATTTTCAATTTTTCCATTGGAGATTGTTATACCATCTCTCCTGAGTCTCCTCGCCTTCTCCGCTGTTCCATTAGGATGTGTATAGCCTCCAAGGGTACCATCTGACATTACTACCCTATAGCAGGGAAGAAGATCAGGATGTTCGTTTTCAGAAAGCATCTCTCCCACCGCTCTGGCAGATACGATGTCCCCTAACTGAATTGCCATATCGCCATAAGTGGAAACTGCTCCCTCCGGTATTTGAGCGAGGAGGCTGTAAAATTCCTTATAGATATTGGGGATCTCAATCATTAATGCCAACTTCCATTTCCATGAGTTCCTCTGCTGCAACTGTGTTCTGAAAGACTGCTCTAGCCTCTTCAAGGATTGGCTTTATGTCACTGTATCTGGGACTGAAATGCACGAGTACAAGCTTCTTTGTGTTTGAATCCCTGGCTTGCAGCCCGGCGTCGCTTCCCGTTGAATGGCCGTACGAAGAAACCTTAACCTCATTGTTCTTGTCTCCAGTTGATTCGTGAATAAGTACAGTAGAATCTCTGAAAAGATCAAGAAGGCTTAAGTCCCTCCTAGTGTCACCGGAATAGGAGATCTTCCGTCCCTTCCTTACTCCAGCTGAAATTTCATCAATATTTATGGACCTTCCGTTAACCTTTGCAGACCCGTCTTTCCTGATTTTCTCCAGTATCGATCTTGGAACATTCATTTCTTTAATTTTCTTCTCATCCAACCTTGCATAGTCCTTCTCAGTCAGCGAATAAGATAGTGCAGGAATGGTGTGGTTTGCCCTTGCAAAATTTATTGAATAGTCGCCGAAATCAATGGATGAATTTCCCTTCAGTTCAGTAATTTTGATCTCAAAGCTGAGTGAATAATAGCCGATTGAGAGAAGATTGCTCAGGATCGTTGACGCACCCACAGGGCCGAATATCTCCAGTGGCTCCGTTCTTCCATAGAAACTCATGGTCTGGATCAGTCCCGGAAGGCCTAGGAAATGATCGCCGTGAAAATGAGTTATAAAAATTTTAGATATTCTCATCATGGAAAGCGAACTCTTCATCAAAGAAATCTGGGCGCTCTCTCCACAGTCAAATAAGATTGCATCATCATTTATTCTTATTGCAATACTAAGGGTATTTCTCTGCGGGGTAGGCCACGATCCGCCGGTTCCGAGGAAATAGAGTCGGATGGAAGAGATCATCCTGATCGTCCAAGCACTTTAACTTCCACTGCCCTCATCTCTTCTAGGCTGCTCTTTGTCCTTGGTCTCGGAGGGAGGAAATAGCAGTCACACGAAGTTGTATCGGAAAGAAATATGTCGAATGCTCCTATCTTTTCTGAAAGATTCTCGATCTCTATCTTATCAAATCCTATTAAAGGTCTGAAAACAGGAATGCTTATTTTCTCTTCTATTGTATTGATATTGTCAAGTGTTTGGCTAGCTACCTGGCCAAGATCCTCTCCGGTTATAATTGCCTTCGCTCCAATCTCCCTTGCGTAATTCTCTCCTTCCTTGTACATTTCCCTCTTGCAGAATATGCACGTCCATCTCTGTTCTCCATTCTTTCTGAGTTCCTTTACAGTCTCCCCGATCATTTTCCTGTGGTCCATTATTTTTATTTCTATGGGATAGGGTGAATATTGCTCCAGAAGTTCCTTGTTTCTGAATACTTTCTCCAGCAATCTTGAACTCTGGAAGTAATGAATGAGGTTGAGTTCCATTCCTCTTTTCATCATCATGTAAGCAGCCACTGGAGAATCTATTCCTCCTGAAATCAAGGCAACCCCTTTTCCCTGGGATCTTACTGGCATCCCTCCTGCTCCCTGTGTTGTTTCATCATAGATATATGTATATCTGGAACCTATGTCAATTCCTATATTCTTGTCGTAATTAAATAGGTCGACCTTTGCCCCTGGATTGGTTCTTAAGATTATTTCCCCCAGTCTGGCCGAGAATTCCTGTGAAGTAAATGGAAAGTTCTTATCCCTCCTGTTTACCGTAACCCGAAACTTTCCTTCAATCTTCATCTGTGAGATTCTCATTTGAATTTCATCTGGATCAGACGCTATGCGTTCAACAACCGAAAATGAGGAAATGCCAAAAACTTTAGAAATTAAGTGATCTATACGTTCCTCCGTCTCAGCAATGAGCCTTGATTCCTCAGTTCTTACGCTACCCTTGATTGAATTCTCATTCAACTTTGCCATGATGTTTCTTGCCAATAGCTCCTCAAAGTAACTTCTATTATCCCCTTTTGTTCCTATCTCTGAATATCTTATAAGGGTCAGCACAATGGTCTAAAGTGAACTCTTTAATCTATTTTTCTTAGCAGAATGAGCCATTCCTTACAGCAAGGTTACGGAAATCTTGATCAACTTTCAAGGCGGCAGATGAGGTGGCATTTAACAAATACTTAAAAATAAAGATTAATAATAATGCAGTATATTCCGAGGAAATGAATCCCCTTGACCAGTTCCTTTACATTACGATAGAACTTTTTGTCGTGGTAGATCCATTTGCCGCGATGATTATGTTCATAACGTTCGCAAAGGGGGAAACGGTCAAGGAGAGAAGGAGGCTCGCCAACGACGCTACGTGGGCGAGTTTTTTCATACTGCTCTTTTTCGCGTTTGCGGGTTACTATATCCTCCTGTATTTTGGTATTTCTATAGCTGCGCTTGAAATTGCAGGAGGCATCCTTATCCTTCTGACAAGCATTGAAATGGTGACGGAAGGTGACAAACCTTCAGGGAAAAAAGAGGGTTACGAAGGCCAGGAAAAGAGAGATGTAGGGATCGTACCGCTGGGAACCCCTCTGCTTGCCGGTCCGGGCGCTATTTCTCTAGTGATACTTCTGATGCACGATTACAGTCCAATTTTAGTTGTATCCGGCATAGTAGTAGTTTCGGTAGTGACATTTCTGCTATTTATCTCAAGCTTTTTCATATACGATATTATAAAGGAGAAAGGTGCGAGGGCACTGACTAGAGTATTCGGTATTCTGGTTGCGGGGTTTGCGGTCCAGTACATACTTACTGGGGCCTTGCTATTCTTTCATGTAGCTTAGCATTCCCATTAACTTATTTATGACGATACGTATTGGTAACCAGATGGCAGTGATAAAAGCCGACTTAGCTAACGTTCAAGTCATAATCGAAGGAATGAAGAGAGGACCCGTTGTAATTCCGACAGAAACTCTGTATGCACTTGCAGTACCAATAAGCAACAAGTCCGGCTTCGACGCGGTCTACAGACTTAAGGGAGTCAAGATGCAAAGTGCAAGTCCCATAGGATTCTATGGGCTCAGAGATTTGGAGAAGTACTGCATTGTGGACGAACATGCAAGAAATATAGTAAGAAATTTAATGCCCGGACCATTAACTCTTATCCTCCGGGCAAAGATAGATGGTCACTGGGTGGTTAATGGAAAGATAGCAGCTAGGATCTCTTCAAACCTTATTGTTAGGGAGATCATACGGAGGGTTGGACCAATCACCCTTATCGGCGCGAACATCAGGGGGTTCAGGTCTTCAACTGATATGAAGGAGATAATGGGACAGTTTGGGGAAAAGGTGAAGATGTACGTGCAGGACGGAAGAATCAGCGGGATCCCGTCGACTATATACGATTATACCGCGAAAAGAATGTTGAGAGAAGGGGAAATCACCCTCAAATCAATAAAGGAGGCAGAGAATGGAATACGATGATTATGTTCAATCAGGAAAAATAGCTTCCAAGGTCAGGGGGGAGGGTTTCAGGATGATAGAGGAGGGAGTGGAGCTAAGAAAGGTTGCAGATTATCTTGAGGACCTAATCAGGAGCGAAGGCGCAAACATAGGTTTCCCCGTCAACCTTTCCATAAACAATGAGGCTGCACATTTCACCCCGGCGCCGGATACGGACTTGAGGTTCCAGCAGGGGGATCTTGTAAAACTTGATCTGGGGGCAGAGATCAATGGATGTCTTGCTGATACTGCCATTACTAAGGAAGTTAGTACGAACAACTGGGGAAATCTGATAAAAGCTTCCGAGGAAGCGATAGAAAATGCGATAAAGAAAGTGAGGGTCGGTGCACTCACTTCGGAAATAGGAAGGGAAATAGAGGCCACAATCAAGAAGTATGGGTACAATCCAATTTACAATCTAACCGGCCATACACTTGAAAAGTACGTCCTCCATGCAGGTATCTCATTTCCAAATTATGACGACGGCTCCAGGGTAAAGCTTTATCCAGGGATGACGTTTGCCATTGAGCCTTTTGCAACCACAGGTAAGGGGAAGGTGAAAGGACTTGAGTTTGGAAACATTATGCTTTCTTTGAAGGACGAAAGCGAAGAATCGATGAAAATTATCCATAAAATCTCTAGGGGTCTCCCTTTTTCAGTAAGAGACGTCGCAAGAAATTTCAAGGATTATGATTCTGTGATAAAGGAAGGGCAAAGGAAGAAGTACCTTTACTTCTATCCGGTACTAAAGGAGGCGAAGGGTGAAATGGTATCACAGACGGAGCATTCTATCTTTTTAAGGGAGGATGGGCCAGTCGTAACAACCTTGTGACCTCTTTATCCACTTCCTGGTAGAGATCATTTAAGGTCCCATTGCTGTCTATGAATGTCACATTTTTCATCCTCTTCTTAAGGTCGAAATATATCTCCTGAACTCCCTGAAGGTATTCCCTTTGCTCAAATCTAGAAACTTCTCCCCTCTTGGTGACCCTTTCTAAGGCGACATCAACTTCGCAAAAAAGGACAAATACATGTGTGGGAAGACGTGGTAGCAGTTTCGCGGTATTCATGAAGAAATTATAATATTCTTTCATGTCTCGAAACGAATTCTTCAGAAAATACCCTTGGTAGGCAAAGCTTGAGTAAAGGGACCTGTCGGAAACAATGTTCCCTTCAACTTCTGTCTCCTTAAGCATGGAAGCCCTATCTGCCATAAAAAGGAAGAAATCTGTAGTTGGGTTCCAGCTGTTATCCTTTATAAGTTGACCTATTGCCCCAGAGGATGGTTCCCGGATGATGGAAAAATTGAATTTCTCGGCTATGTGTTTTGCGACGTAAGTTTTACCGGTGCCATCTATTCCTTCTACTGCTAGATAGATGTTAGAAGAACGAGTCAATGCTCCGCTGCACCCCCTGCTTTCTGGCCTCCTTGACCCTGTTAAGGGCAGATGTTACCCTCTCCACCGAGAAATCATGTTTTGCGACAAGCAGATCAATCGCTTTCTGCTCGTTCAAAATGGGGGTATTTATATGTCCAGGGTCAAAAACTTCAGGATCAAGGAATATATTTCTTATCTCTTCATAATTCTCAATTTTTATTGAAGGAATATTCCTCAATGAGCCGTACTTCTTAACTAGCTGATATGCCTTTTTGGGTCCAACTCCCTTGATTCCATCGTTGAAATCGGTCCCTATAAGTATTCCCATATCAATGAGTTGCTCTCTCGTGATCCCTAGCTTTCTTAAAAGATCGTTGCTCTCTATGATTTCCGGTTTCACGTCCACAACTCTTCCTGTCCTTCCATACCTTCTTTTCCCGCTGATTGTGAGATTTCTGATGAGCCTTGGGGAGCCAAATAGTATAGAATCATAATCCTGGGAAACAGCAGAGAAAACAGACCCGATTCTGCAGAGAAATGACGCTTCTGCTTCCCCTTCCGAAGGTGCATCAATCACTGCAATTCCTATAGAATTCAACAATTCTTTTGACTCGTCTATCATTTCCTTTGTAAGTCTGGACGTCCTGGATGCGAAGCTCTTGGCCTTTTCATAATCTCCCATAGCAAGGGAAAGACGGTATTCTTCCTCAGCTTTCTCTTTGAGTGCAATCCTTTCCTTTATTGTTTTGTCCTTCAGGGCAGGGGGTTTGCCATCGAACACATATATCGGTACTATGCCATTTTCCAGCAGGCTTATGTTTCTGTAGAAGAGGCCAGACAGGTGAGAAGTAATATTTCCCCGACTGTCCTTCAGGGGACTACCATCGTATTCCCTTATATTGCTAAGGAACTGATATATGACATTAAAAGCATCTATTCCCAACGTTCTCCCCTTGAGAGTTTTTAGGTCAATTTCAGACGGTTCAAGCAGAGAGGAAATGTCTACTCCCATTTGAATAAATAAGAGAATTTAGGTATTTAATCTATTCAATACCCTTTTCTGTTATTGAAAAAGGACATTTCAGGTCCTCAGGAAGGCTTCTGTGTTTCACTACGACGAGCTCCCTCCTCCCACTACCGAGTTTTTGTATCCTGAATATGGCCTTAGCTACGTGGGATAGGGCGCTCCCTCCAACTGGCTGAATTTCACTAGTGGATTTGTCAACATATACCTGATTTACGAGAATAACTGGAATATTCTTTGAAAGAGCCACGTTAGCCAGCATCTCTATCTGGGTCATAAGAGTGTTAGAATGTTTTCTCCTAAGTTCAGCCCTAAGTTCACGTTCTACCCTGTAATGGACCGTGATCGTGTCGAAGACGATGAGGACCACGTCATCCATCGATTGTACCAGATTCAAAATCTTCGGTACAGACTCTAGCTGTTCTTCATAACTTCTTATCCTGAAAAACATCAGGTTTGATAGAACGGAATTTCCATCTGCAATTTGAGAAATCCTTTCCGTGGAAACACCCTCAGTATCAAGAAATATCACCTTTCCCGATCTGGACGCGTTGATCGACGCAAACAGTACAAGATTTGTTTTCCCGGACCCAGGTTCACCGTAAATTTCAGTTATTATTCCCTTTTCAAAACCGCCATCAATACACTTATCGATGCGGTCCAGTCCTGAGGAAAGTTTTTCAGTCATTTCAGATCTTTCAGTACCTTTACCAGTTCCCCAAGGTCATTCCCGCGTATTATGCAGTCAACATTGTCAAAATCGGAATCTGAGTTGAAAAGTATAGAATAGTCAGAATTTTTAAACATGTCCTTGTCCCATTCAGAATCGCCCACAGAGACCTTCCTTCCTGGATATTTCTCAAGAAAAACGCCCTTCTCGTGCGGGTTAACGACTGCTTTCCCACCGACGAGGACATCATCTTTGAAAACCAGGGAGTTTGAATATACCTCATCCAGGCCAAAATAGTCTCCTACCTTGGAAACTATGACATCTATGCCACCGGAAATGGCGATCTTCTTTCCCTTGAATTGATCGAGGAACTCGGCCAAGCGCTGATAGTTAGGGTTGGGTAGAACTTCCTTTGCAATTTCCCTGAAATCCTGCCTTGTAATTCTTCTTTTCTTGACAAGCCATAGATTTACGTCCCTATCTATGAACTCCTGGTAGGTTATCTTTCCATCTAGAAATGCCCTTAGTGATTCCTCATTCCTGACCCCGAAATGAGCGTGGATCGTGTTCCAGCTGCTCTTTGGTTGGAGAAGAACGCCGTCAACATCGAAAGCTATCAGGGTGGGCTTCATCGTTTAGGCATAATAACTGCCTATAAGAATTTGTTATAAGTGGAGACGGCGAACCGCAGTTCCCGTGCCCTCGCGGAACACAGTACGCGTGCGGAACGCGGACGGGCTTAACCTTCGGGTTCGGAATGAGACCGGGTGTTTCCCCGTCGCTATGGCCGTCAACCGTGAGGAAATGAGAACGGACTATTTTATCCTTTCTTCCCCCCTCTGTTCAGAGAGAGAAAAATGCCTAAACGAAGGTATTACTCAGCTTTCCAATATTTTCAATCTGCACTTCCACTACGTCCCCTTGCGATAACCACTTCTTGTCCTTGTCGGGCATACCTTCAATGACTCCTTCAGGGGTTCCTGTTGAAATTATGTCTCCAGGCTCCAGAGTGAGGTAATGTGATATGTAGGAGATGAGCTTACCGATAGAAAAGATCATACTGGAAGTATTGGAATTTTGTCTCACTTCTCCGTTGAGCTTTGTGATGATATCCAAATCTTGAGGATTCTCGATCTCGTCCTTTGTCACTATCGCCGGTCCGTTTGGATAAAAACCATCCATTGTCTTTCCAAGAAGATACTGTGACGTCCTGAATTGGAGCTCTCTCGAAGATATGTCATTTCCGATAAAATATCCGAAAATATATTTTTCAAAATCCTCACCGACCTTGTAAGCAGTTTTTCCAATCATCACCCCAAGTTCTCCTTCGTAATCTATCTTCAAATCAGGATAGGGAATCCTAATTTTGTCCATATGGCCAGCTAAGCTGTTGTTAAACTTGCTAAAAAGGACAGGAAAGGAGGGTATTTGCTTTCCAGTCTCTTTAATGTGTGAAAGATAGTTCAAACCTACACACACAATTTTTCCAGAGCCATCAATAACAGATGCGTATTCGGAATTGGACGAATCCACGTAAGAAAAATTACCACTACCGAGTTTTTCCTTTATCTTCGGTAATTGGTTAAAAATATCCTTTAATTCGACAGAGCGCTTGCCAGAATTCAATAGATCTGCTACCAACGCGTAGGAGCCATCCTTTTCCACGACAAGATCAATTCTTCCGTTTCTTCTCAATCTGGAGAATCTCATAATTGTTATTGGATCGTCACATTTAAGGAATTAGCTCAGACATAATTTTGAAGATCAATTGATGATTCATCCGGCATCATCTCTTCCCTAAAGCTCGGAGCTTTCTTGCTTCTATGTTTGTAAAGCTATCAAGGGTTCAGTATTTCTCCGTTCCCCTGAAAGAAAGGGGATGAAGTGATGGAGACATCTTTGTAGAAATATAGTCACAGCTATACCATCGGAAAAGTAATTAATGTAATTCAAGATTAGTAAGTCTATGAAATGGATTACAAGGGAAAAGGCAAAGGTCGACAGAATTGCGTGTCCTTGGCTAATAAAGAAATTTATTGATCCAGAGGCAGTGTTTCTCTTTGTTCCAAAAGAAAAGGTTCTGGAGATTGCGCGGAAGGAAGATGCAATCCCATTTGACACCCCTGGTGCAGAGCTGTTCCACCATAAAGAAGATGGCTATGAATTTGTATCGTTCGACTCTATCATAAGGAAGTATAATCTTAATGATCCAGCGCTTCTTGAACTAGCAAAAATTGTTCGGGGAGCAGATGCGAAGATACCAGACTCCCCGGCGGAGTCTCCAGGTCTTGAGGCAATTGCGCTTGGCTTCAGGGAAATCACGAAAGACGATCATGAAAACATGGACCTTCAGTTCCACACATACGATGCGCTGTATAAGTACTGCCAGTTGAAAGTTAGCAAAACGAAATGATCACGAGTTCCACTATCCAACTGAATACAATTATGAACAATGTCTTTGCTTATCCTGGTTTTCCAGTTGGAACGATGCTCGAAACGAGCGTTCCGGTGAAGAGTATATAGAGGCGCTATGACAGGTCATATCCGGTCGTCGAAATTAATTACTGCAATTTTCCTGACTTTGTTATTGTTATTCTCTACAATGCTTGGTTCAGCTGCATCTGCAGAACAGTATGTAGGGGCAGGTCCTGGAAAATATGTTGAGTATCAGGTAAATACATCATGGAAACAGGTAGCGAACGGAGTGGCTGGGAATGAATCGTATTGGGACAATTTCACCCAAAAACTGTCAATGGTCTCTATCTTTTATGGTAGTGGTTATACGGAGATGAATATCACGGACAATATTACGAATATTCCCACTTCTAATCCTCCCCCTCCCACTCCTCACTATTATTCTTTGAATATATCTAATGAAGAGAACTCTCTAAATTATTCATTATATCCTTTCCTGACCCCAGGGGGTTTTATATCTCTATTAGTATATCCAACTAGTTGGCCTCAGATCAACAACACGACACTCGCAGAATTGAACGACTACACCTTTTCAAGAGTTACGATGATGGAAAATGTTCCTAATCTAAATGTGAAAGACATAGTTTACAAGAACGGAACCAGTTTCATTCCAAATGTAAATGTTTCGACTTTTGTAAGTGAAGGAGGGAAAACAACTTTTAAGACTTACAACGGATCGGTGAATGCAGATAAGATTTTAGTAACTCAGGATTATTCTTATATAGGAAATTATTCGAGCTTCTCTAACTTGACGTCAGTAGCTCTTGTTGATTCTAACACGGGCATACTAGTGTATGGATCCCAGCACGTGGAGCTAATAACAAAACAACGCCCGTATATTGAGAGTAACGGCACTGCGGTTCATCTAAGTGTATCCCAGTACAGCAACAGTACTATTAATTTGGTGAAAACAAATTTCCCTCTTTCCTACACCTCACCTCCTTATGACCTTTACATTGTTATTGGGCTGACGGCGACGATCATTCTAGTGGCAACTGCAATTTTTGCTTATAGACGAAAGAAAAGTGAATGAATGTTGGTATGAGGTATTCGCACATCGCGTCCCATATTGGGTGTTATCCCAAATATCTCGATAAATGCAAGATAAATCTCAAAAAATAGGAGGTTCATCATTGCCGAAGAAAAGGGAAGTAGAAATAATCGTAGAAGAAATGGATAAAGCCATCATTAAAAAAAGGCAGGCAACGTAACCAAATGCAAAGATTGATATTTTTGAAGTTAAATGAAAGAGATATTTACTGTCAAATGACCGAAGTTCATTAATTTCTATGTATCTCTCAAAATCACAACTTCTCCCTTCACCCTATGTATCTGCTGTCACGATGGGCTTGTCCGGATTTGAACCGGAGTCTTCGACTCCCGAAGCCGAAAGGATGGACCAGTCTACCCCACAAGCCCTGAAGAGCGATTTCAAAGCATTTAAAAACGTTTACCTATTATGGTGGCGTGAAAGACAGCAAATTCCCTTCTTATGATGACCTAATTTTCAATATTTCGGGAGAAATTGTGATGTCTAGCGATCCCGGCAAAACAATCAGGAAGTGGAGGGAAGAGTTCAATGTCACACAGAAGGAGCTATCTGAAAAAATGGGGATCAACACCTCTGTCATAAGCGATTACGAAACTGGGAGGAGATCCCCTGGCGCACAGTTCTTGAAGGGCCTAGTTTTATCACTCGTGGAGATAGACGGCCAGAGGGGGAACCCAGTCATGCTAAAATATTCCCTTGGTGCCGACAAGGACGTAATAGTCGACATAAAGGAATTTTTCTATGACGTCGATATTGAAAAATTTGTTAGGATAATAAAAGGAACCCAGGTGAGCCATTTGGAGATAAAGAGAAGCATAAGAGGATATACAATACTCGACTCATTGAACGCAATCTTAAAACTCACGTCATTTGATTATTTCAAAGTATATGGATGGACTTCTGAAAGGGCCCTCTTTTTCACTAACGTGGAATTTGGGAGGTCGCCCATGATAGCAGTTCGTGTTCATCCGATCAAACCCGCAATCGTAGTCTACATAAAACCAAAAAGGGTAGACCCCCTTGCAATAAGGATAGCAGAGATTGAATCAATTCCACTCATAACAACGCAGCTTTCCCCGGATGAAATCAAGGAAAAATTGAAATCGATTTAGTTTAGAAGCCTGTTCAAATACCAGTCGAGGCTGAATGGAACGAAGTCTGAGTACGTTTGGCCTGTTCCGATATAGAGGATCGGTTTCTTTGTTTCTGAAAGTAGGGATATGATGCACCCCCCTTTCGCGTCTGCATCAATTTTCGTTATTATATAGCCGTCAATTCCAACAGCCTCGTCAAACAGCTTTGCCTGATTAAGTGTGTCAGTCCCGGCAAGCGCATCAAGCGTTAGCAGAACGAAATCCGGATTAGATATTCTCTTTATCTTTTTCATCTCTTCCAAGAGGTTCTTGTTTGTCTGCATCCTTCCTGCAGTGTCTATCAGCACCACAGCCCTCTCATATTTCTGCGCATGCTTGACTGCATCGAAAGAAACCGCAGCAGGATCTCCACCGGCTTGGTGTTTGATAACCCTGATCCCAAGATTCTGACCGTGAAGCGCTATCTGCTCTATGGCTCCCGCCCTGAAAGTATCTGAAGCGGCGATTACCACGTAGAATCCTTTCTCCTTGAATGCACCGGCAAGTTTTGCAATGGATGTGGTTTTTCCCGTCCCGTTCATTCCCACAAACATTATAATGAAAGGTGATTTCTTTTCCGCTAGTTCCATGATGTCAATTGAGGGTGCTGGAGCAACCTCCTTTATAGTCGCCCTTACGGCCTCCTTGAATACAGCATTCTTGTCTCCTTTCAGTCTCAAGCTCTTCTGTTCGAGTTCTTTTAGCAAGATGTTTGAGATCCTATCCGCAACGGGCAGCGCCACATCTGCTTCTATAAGAGAAATTTTGAGATTTCCTGCGATTTCCTCGATATCCTTTGATGATGTTGCAACACTGTCAACAATTCCAGATCGGTCCCCCTTCTTCTGAGAGGGTTCATCCACCTTTGCCAATCCTAGTTTTTCTTTCAGCTTCTCGAACATTCATTCACTTTTTGTAAACCCTGTTCAGATAATCTTCCAGCTGGGCGTACTTCTTCTGAAGGTCGTTCTCGGACTTTCTGCCGTTCTCGAGTGCCTTAGCCGCTTCATTCTTCCTTTCCTCGAGTATCTGCAACGCATCCGTCACTGTTGATTTCTTGTAGGCGCTAGAACCTATGTTCACGATGACCTTTTCCTTGTCCTTCACCTCACCCTCTATATATAGCCCCCTACCTATCGGAATGAGGGAGTCTCCTTCTACCTTTCCAATATTTTTCAGGAATTCTGTAGTTGCGGCTAAATCTTGAAGTATTAGTGCAACGGACTGGATCTGGTCCTCTGTCTCCTCTAACTGTTGTCTTATAACTTCCATGCTGTATACAATCTGGTCAATCTTTGAATCCTGTGTCATTCTATCCTCCTCCAAATTTTTTCTTTGAATTAATGAGTGACTCTATCCCCGGCATAGGTTCACCAGCGAGATAGCTTATCAGCGCCCCTCCTCCTGTAGATATGTGGTTCACTTCCCTCTCCGTAATTCCCATTCTTTCGAATGCTGCCAGGGTGTGTCCCCCTCCAGCAACCTTGTATCCGGAAGAGTTAGCAACTGCAGAAAAAATCTGTTCAGTACCAGTTGCATAATCATCCAGTTCAAATACACCCATAGGGCCGTTGAGAATAACGGCGTCAGAGTCCTTTATCACGTGAGCATATGATGCTATGGTATCAACCCCAATGTCCATCGCCTGTATATCCTTCCTGAAATCTGATATCTTGTAATGTTTAACCTTGCCGTTTTCATTTCCGAGGAAGTCCAAGGGAAGCATTATCATCTCCCGATAGTTGTCTAGAAGTTTCTGCGCCTCCTTCAATATCTTGTCATAATTCCCGACTTCCTTCCTAATAACCTCCTCGTTTTTCTTACCCATGTCCATGCCATTTGCAATCAGGAATATATGTCCTACGAGGCCTCCAGTTATTATCCTATCCAGCTTTCCTTCCCTAAGCATCCTGTCTATAATTTTTATTGAATCGTCGGCTTTTGATCCACCGAATATCCCAATCCTTTTTCTCCCTTTTATTTCGAAGAATTTATCTATTCCAAGTATTTCATTTTCCATAAGTTTCCCTGCGATGTTTGGAATGAGTTCACTGAATCCAACTAGGGTTACATTTCTCCTGTGGGCTGCAGCAAAAGCATCATTTACGAAATAATCCGAATGAGCTGCAAGATTCCGTATTATGTGGGTCTTTTCCATTACCTCCGGTTTCTCCTCGGCAAGTACCACTTCCTCTGAGTAGAACCTCGTATTTTCCAGCATCAGAATGTCACCGGGCACAGACGAATCTATCTCCTCGAGTGTATCATCGTCAAAAAGACCGGAGACGAACTTCACCCTTCTCTTGATCATGTTGGAAAGATGAGCCGCATGCACCTTCAAGCTCACAAAATCGTTCTTGCCGGGCCTGCTTTGGTGAGCCAGGATAGCGACCTTTGATTTTGACAGTGCATCGATAGTCGCTGCATGAGCCTTGAATCTTGCGTCGTCAAGTATATTTCCAGTCTTTGGGTCGATTGGTGAGTTAACATCGACCCTTAATAGAACGGTCTTACCTACCAGGTCAAAATCATTTAACGTGAAGAATGGAAGGGGGCTCATAATACCTGATTTTTTAGTGCCTTAAATCAGTTTCTAAGCTAGGACGAACATCTTTCCCGTTTATTATCACTCTTTCTATGGGGTCATCACCGAATTTATATCCCAGCCGATTGTAATTTTCCTTAAAAACTAAAAGGTTAGCGTCCTTTCCCTTATGCAGCGAACCGTTAGAACCTGATAGTGAGAGGGAGTAAGATGAGTTCAAAGTTCCCATGTTAATTAGATTTTCAATTGTGAATGGTAACAGTTGACGGGCCAAAGAGAGTACAAAGGGGAAGGATGTGACGTAGGTATTTGGAGATATGTCTGACCCCATGGCCATTATTTTACCCTTTTTCTTAATCTTAGAAAGAATGGAGGTGTCTTTCCGCAAAGTTATAGCAGTGAATGGGAGAACTGTGATCACAGAGTTGATAAGATCGATCTCTTCCTCCTTAGTCGCTATCATATGATCGTAAGACTTAATGTCCAGTCCCTCAAGCGTCGCTAAGCCATCAAGATTCTTCAGTTCGTTCAAGTGCACTCTGCCAGGTATTCCCAGTAAATTCGCAAACTCGATTGCCTTTTTGGCGAATGATGGAGAAAATGCACCCTCATCCACGAAAACGTCTACGTAGTCTATTCGCTTCCTAAACTCTTCTATCATCCTTTTGAATTCCTTTATGTAAATCTCCTCTTCAACACCCTTAGGAACGACGTGGGCAAGAAGAGTCTTTTTCATCTTAACCTTCAGGTCCCTTTTAAGCCTCTCGGCAACATCCAGTAGTTTTTCCTCATTTTCTGTAGTTATACCATAACCCGTCTTCACTTCAAATACTGCAGTGCCGTTATTCATCATCCGGTTGATTCGTTCCCTTGATTCCTGGTATAAAGTTTCCTCATCGCACCTGGAGGTCGCCTCGACGGTCCTGTATATCCCTCCTCCCCTCTTCAGCAATCCTTCGTAACCGAACTTCTTCTTCAGGTCTATTTCGTCCTCTCTTGTTCCACAAAAAATAAGGTGGGTATGGGGATCACTGAATGCAGGTATTATCCACCTTCCTTCCTCCCTTGTTTCATCTGAAGGAGAGATGCTTTCTATTTTTCCATTAATTATAGTGACGTCCTGATGTTTCAGAATTTCAAGTTTGTCAAGTTCCGATCCTCTTACAAATTCCTTATTGGCTGGGGTTGCTATGTTGACATTTTCAATCAACATTTACTTCAGGTAGAGGTCTCTGTAGCAAGAATCGGCGGCTATTGCACCGTCAGATGCTGCTACAACTATCTGTGCAAATGAGCCTGCAACGTCTCCTGCAGCGTAAACTCTCTCTACATTAGTCCTCGCATTCCTGTCCGTCTTTATGTATCCCCTTTCAGTGAGTTCCACCCCTATTGATTTTGCAAGTTCGGATTGCGGGGAGAGGCCCACATAGATGAAGACTCCGTCAAATTCTTCCTCGTACTCCTTACCTGTGGCCCTGTCCTTGAACTTCACTCTCTTAACTGCCTTACCTTCGCCCTCTATTTCAGTTACCTGGACATTCTGCTTGTACGTTATTCCCATTGACTTAATCTGCTTCACGTAAGCGTCTTCGCACATGTACTTAGGCATGAATTCAAAGATCTTCACTTCAGTCACGATATTCTTCATGGAAATGGCTGCAATAGCCCCTGAATTTCCTCCTCCTATAACCAGTACCTTTTTGTTTTTGAATAACCAACCATCGCAGGTGCTGCAGTATGAAACTCCTTTACCATAGTACTCCTTTTCCCCTGGTATTCCCAGATGCTTATGCTTTGTTCCTGTTGCGAATATTATGGCCTTAGAATGAAACTCCCCTTTCTCAGTTACCAGAGAGAAACCGTTCTCCTTTCTTATTGAAATTACCCTGTTGTTATCGAGTATTTTTGTATAGTTTCGCGCATGTTCCAGAAATTCTTTCGCAAGATCAGTTCCAGCAATCGCAGGGAATCCCAGGTAATTCTCAACCAGGGGTGCTTCTAGCGTCAGTCCCCCTGCAGTAGAACCGTCTATCACCAGATTGGAAAGTCCGGCCCTGGATGCGTATATTGCTGCAGATAATCCTGCAGCTCCAGCACCTATTATGATAAGATCGAATTCTCTCCTTTCAATCTCCTGCTTCTCTTCTCCGATTATAAGTTCCACGGAATCCCCCTCACATTGGGGGCATTCCGCCCATTCCCTCTGGGCCCATGCCTCCTCCCCCACCCATTCCTCCGGGCGGGCCTTCGCTCTTTGATTTCTTCGATGAGATCACATCGTCTATCCTCAAAATCATTGTTGCAACCTCTGTTGCACTCTCTATTGCGTGTGATTTAACCCTTGTTGGTTCAACAACATTCTTCTTTAACATATCACTGACGGTTCCATCCATCGCATCTATCCCCACATTCTTATTTCCCTTCTGATGGTCAGACCTGAGCTTGAGAAGTGAATCAATTGGGTCCATTCCTGCATTTTCTGCTAGTGTTCTCGGTACTATCTCGAGCGCATTAGAAAATGTTTCAATTGCAAGTTGTTCCCTTCCACCTACTGTTGGTGCGTAATTCCTCAGTTGATAAGCAAGTTCAGCCTCTATTGCGCCCCCTCCAGTAACGAAAGAATGATCTTCGATTGCAACTCCAACAACCTTAAGTGCATCGTGAAGAGCTCTCTCCACCTCGTCTATTGTATGTTGGGTTCCTCCTCTGATTAGGATGGAAACGGACTTCGGATACTTGCAACCTGTGATGAATGTTAACCTATCGTCACCAATCTTCCTCTCCTCAGTCTTTTCTGCGTTTCCGAGATCTTTAGGTGAGAGATCGTCCAAATTAGTTATAATTTTTGCGCCTGTTGCTTTTGCTATCTTTTCCATATCGCTCTTCTTCACGCGCCTCACAGAATATATCCCCTCTTTAGCAAGGAAGTGCTGTGCAAGGTCGTCTATTCCTTTCTGGCTCATGAGCACATTTGCTCCCGACTTCTTGATCTTCTCAACCATTGCCCTGAGCGTCTCCTCCTCCTGATCAAGGAAGGCTTGAATCTTCGACGGGTCCGTTATCTGGACCTTTGCATCAATCTCCGTCTTCTTTATTTCAAGACCTGAATCAAGGAGTGCTATCTTTGAGTTCTTAACTTCATTTGGCATTCTGGGGTGAACCTTTTCCTTGTCTATTACCACTCCTTCTATGAGTTCAGAATCGGTGATACCTCCTCCGAATTTCTTCTGCACCAGTATGTTATCAACATCAACAACAGTCCTTCCGTCCCTCTCTTCGACTATGCTCTTCACAGCCTTCACCGCCATGTCTGCAAGAAAGTCGGTGACTCCTCCCACATTCTTGCCAGTCATCGCTGTGAGTGCCACATTTTTCAGGAGCTTATCATCAATCTTCTTTTCAGAGATGCTTGAAAGTATCTCACCAGCTTTATTCGAAGCCAGCTTGTATCCATTCGCTATAACTGTTGGGTGGACATTTTGATCTAACAGAAGTTCTGCCTGCTTCAGCAGTTCTCCAGCTATGACTACAGCCGTGGTCGTTCCATCTCCAACCTCTTGATCTTGTCCCTTGGCAATCTCTATGATCATTTTTGCGATTGGATGGTCAACGTCCATCTGCTTCATGATTGTAGCACCGTCATTTGAAATTGTGATGTCCCCAAGAGAATCGACAAGCATCTTGTCCATGCCTTTCGGGCCAAGGGCAGACTTAACTGTGTCTGCAATAGCCTTAGCAGCTTCGATATTATTTCTTTGAGCATCCTTTCCCGATTCCCTAGTTGAACCTTCCTTCAAAACTAGAATAGGGATTTGTCCTGATAACATCTGTATTTCACCCTAAAACGGTAACTCGTCCTTCTATATAAAGCTTCAACTACGCGTTCCTGTGGAACCTACTTCCCCCATATAAATATAAAATGACTCAAAATAATTCCCCTAATCCGAATAGTGGCTAGTTCGCACGGATGCATTTCAAGTAACTGAAAGGTTCCTCAAAAAGGAATTTATCTCAGAGGTTATTCAATTACAGATGGTCAGATATGAAGCAAAAACCGCCATTGCAACCCCAAATATAGCCCTAATAAAATATTGGGGTCGTAGGGACAGCGTGCTGAACCTTCCATTCAATTCCTCTCTCAGCATGACACTCGACTTTTCATTGAGCACTAAGACAACTGTGTTGTTTACAGACGAAGTAAAAAGGAATACTTTTTACCTTAACCAGAGGCTCATGCGATCAGGCTTGGATAATGAGAAGCTCGAAAACATGAGGAAGGTAGTGAACGAAATGAAGGAACTGGCGGGAGTGAAAGAATCGCTTAATGCAGTCATAGTTTCCGAAAACTCCTTCCCGACGGATGCCGGAATAGCGTCAAGTTCTTCAGGAGGGGCTGCCCTTGTATTTGCTGTCAACGCATCCCTTGGTCTAGAACTTACTCCAAGGGAGCTATCGATATTTGCAAGAAAAATAAGCGGAAGCGCCTGCAGAAGCGTATTTGGGGGAATAGTAAAATGGAACAAGGGTAAGAGAAGAGACGGTCTCGACTCCTATTCTGAAAGGATTCCTGACTCCAATAAGTGGGGGGATTTGATGGATATCATAGCAATAGTAAGTTATGGGAAAAAGACAATCTCATCGAGTGCGGGACACGACATAACCTCAAGCACAAGTCCGCTCTATCGCCTCAGGCCTAAACTTGCCGAAGAGTCCATAGAGAAAGCACTGAATTTCATCAGGAAAATGGATTTTGGAGGTCTGGGGGAATTAATAATGAGAGATAGTAACAACATGCATGCTGCAATGATGGATTCGTGGCCTCCGATAATGTATTTGAACGATACATCAAAAAAGGTCATTCGCGTGATAGAAAGACTGAATGAACGGGAAGGTAGGATAATTGCTGCCTACACCTTTGATGCGGGCCCGAATCCTCATATAATCACGCTCCGTTCATATGCTAAAATGACGGAGCACGCCCTCCGCGAGGTAAAGGGAATCAAGAGAATTCTGAAGTCGGGCTTGGGATATGGTCCTAAGATAGTGCAGGGGTCGCTTTTGTCTGGCGATGAAAAATTATCTTTTAAACCACTGTAGGATCGTATCTGGAGGGGAATGAACGTAGGAATAACAAACAATCATCATAAGGGTCACCTCTGAATTTCCGTAAACTTTCTCACGGTTCCTTTTTTCTATTCCGGGTTTAATGCCATTCTTCGTAGGGTGCGTATGAGCCCATTAATGAGGTCCTTTCCTCCGCAAATATCGATGCTTTCTTATATCTTTGTAATGGATGTTTTTAATATAGTGGACAGAACCTGCTCATTTCTGGACTAATATCTTCAGCCCTTTCCATATTACCTTAAAGCCTGCTTCTTCCAGTGTTTTTGATGCGTCAAGACCCATGAATTCAATATAATCTACCATGGCCTGAGAATCCGGATATAAGTCCTCCAGATGTCTAAAAATCTTTTTTCTATTCTCCTCAGAAATTTCCTCTATTTTTTTTACTGGGCCGCGTTCCACATTGGTTTCCTTCCGTGAATATTTCGTTTCCAAGAATTCCTTCGCCCTGATCCAGTCTACTGAATCCTTGAAACAAATGGCGCCGGAAGGGCATTTCTCGTTCCCACGGATAATGCAAAATACCTCTGCATTGATTCCTTGTTCCCTCACACTCCTTACGGTAAAGTGATCCTCCTGGTAATATCTTGGACGGGTAACTAGAATGTTCACACTTTTGCCTTCAACGTTGAATGTGTAGTCAAAGATTACCTGGCCATTTTCAAGTTTCACGAATTCTTTGGATTGTACAAAACCGTAATGATTTTCCTCTTCTGGCAAGTCCGAATATTCCGATACTGAACTGTTGATGGTATATGCATACTCCTTCTCCCTCTTTCCGTCCCTGAGTGATACGGTTGCTTCAGCCTGCCATTCCCCTACCCTCATTATTTGCCTTGTAAAGAGTGCAAAGCTTGAACCGTATCTTTCACTTCCTTCTGTCACAGAGAGCGGACCGCTGATCTCTACAGCATCTCTTTCAGTCGCCCGATAAAGTAAGCCAAGGCGTCTCGCAATCCTAATTATTCTCGGCATGTTAAAAGGCGAAGTAATCTCGATCTTCTTTGCCTTGAGCATCACTGTTTCGATCTGCTCCGAATTGAATCTTCTTGAGAGGGAATCCGGTGTTATTTCAGGGAGAGACAGTAGGATCTGCTCGCTCTCCTTGTCTGCATACATCGCTTTCCTTATTTCGGCAACTGAAGAATTCATCTCCTTGGCAACTGCTTCCAGAATTTCGTCCCTTTCACCTGGTGATGCAGGCGGGACCCTTGTCTTTGAAAATATCACTTCCCTCACTGTTATCGGGTCAAGCAAGGAGGGGGGTCCAATCCTTGACATGCGGAACATTAAGAGTGCCAGCCCCTTCACAATTTTTGGATTCTGTGATTTTAGTTCCAGTGCTTTCAGGCTGTCCTCAATCTCCTCTATTCTCTTTCCAATAGAGGCCGAGAAAAGGTTTATGACAGATGATGAGTAGTCGCTGCCCTCCTCCGTCAAGAAAACGGAACGGACTGTCCCTTTCTTACTCTTCCTGACCATCATCAACTGAGTCGGGAACACCTTTCCTTCTCCTCCTCGAAGTTCCGTATTCCGAAGTGCCCTTTGCTACTATTTCATACAGGATAGAATGCTTTCCCTGCGAAGGCCTCAGGAGTCTTCCTAACCTCTGGCGGAACTGCCTAGTGCTTCCTGATCCACTAAGTATTATGCCTATGGATGCATCTGGAACGTCTATCCCCTCATCGAGTACCCTCGAAGTTGCTAATGCAGTAATTTTCCCGCTCCGGAACATGTCAAGATATTTCTTTCTCTCCTGGCCCGGAGTCAGGTAGGTGATGCACGGTATCAAGAACTCCTTCGAGATGAGATACGATGTTGAGGTATCCTCGGAAAATATGAGCATTTTTTCTCCCATGTGTTTCGAAAGGACATAACGTACTGTATCTATCTTCACTCTTGCGTTGAATGCAATTTCCCTAGCCTTCCTCCAAGCTATCAGTGCTTCCCTTCCTTCTGGGTTCCACGATGAAAGGATGAATTTTTCGAAATCCCAAGGCCCTCTCATAGTTATCCTGTGCTTCCTGAGATATGAGATGAATTTCCTCCTGTTTCTCTCGTATTCTTCTTCCTCCTCAGGCTCAAGATCTACAGGTATCCTAATTATTTCATAATTGGATATGAATTCAGATATTTCTTCGTAACCCAGCTCGAATATCTTCCCTCCCATGACCTCCTGGAGTTTCTCGTGCAGCATATCTGTTCGTTCATAGGTGGCTGTCAGGCCCATCCTGTAAGGGGAGGCAAACAATCTAGCTATTTCAATGAACCTTTCAGATGCCAGGTGATGTACTTCATCTATGAGGAGGAACTGAAACCTGTTTCCAAGTTCTTCAGCCATGAGGTAAGCTGAATCGTATGTGCACACAGTTATATCCCTGATTTCCTTTTCACCACCTCCTATCTGTCCTATTTCAACATTAAACACACTGATCAGTTTCTCTCTCCACTGCTGGATTAGTTCAATAGTCGGTGCTATTATTATGGTGCTGACTGAGAGTTTTGCTATTGCATCAATTCCGATGTGTGTCTTTCCTGCAGCTGTTGGAAGAACGATTATCCCTTTGTGATCGTTCTTGGACCAATATTCCACCGCCATCTTCTGGTAACTCCTCAGATTCTCATTATGTGCAATTTCAACCTTCTTGTTCTCGAAAACGTTGTCAATTGCATCAGGGTATGCATTTTTTAATTCTGCATATCTGAAAGCTGGCGAACGGTACGCCCCAATTCTATTATCATATGTGACGAAATAAGGATGATCGTCTTCTACCCCTTCGAGTAGTATTGTTCCCCTGCTGTAAGTCAGTTTGATCATCGTTATGCAGTAATCAGTTGCTGGTAAATTACTTTCCCTTCTGATCAAATCCTGCATAGGTCTGTCCGTTAATTAAGGGAATGGGGTACGCTTCTCTCAAAACTTCGATTGCCTCTCATGATAACCCGGTGCTCCGTGGAAGGGGCATTCTGTCTATTTAAGCAACTACAAATATGAAATTTCCATTGCTATGCTGGTCGATCACTTTGGAAAAGGGAGTGGAGATAACATTCAAAGTCTCAGACGAGGACAGGAGGGAGATAACCGAGGCTCTCGCAAACCTTGTTGGGAATGAACTCCTGAAGGAAATGGAAATAGACTGGAGAATATTCGACGTGAAATTGGGAGAAGAACGGTTCTTCAAAGTCTGCTTCACCGGTTCGAGGCTATCCAGACTTCACCCGCTTGCAGAAAAAAAGGTCAGGGAGAAATTCGACGAATTTTCGCATACGGATAAGAGGAAGCTCCTAAAACTTTACAGGGAAGAGGAGAAAAACGGACACTTTAAAAGGCAGCATCCCCGTGAAGTGGAGGAGGAATACGACTTGTGGCAGGATGATTTCTGGACATATTTTTAAAAGTTCTTTTTTTGGAAGGAACTAGGGAAGATATTAATACAACTCTACATGCCATCGAGTGGCCAGTTCTAAGATAACAATGTGGCAGGCAGCTGCAATAGGACTTGGAAATATAATAGGTGCGGGTATATTTGTTCTGGCAGGGGTTGTCATTAAGGAATCTGGTCCAGGGGCAATAATCGCATTTGCCTTCACCGCCTTCCTTGCAATGACTGTCGCTTTCAATAGTGCCGAGCTTTCATCAAAGATAGTAACACACGGCGGTCTCTATTCGTTTATACGCGTCACGATGGGGGATTCACTTGGATTCATAGTGGGATGGCTTAGGGGAATATCCTATGCAATAGCTGGTGCCGCAGTGACACTCGGATTTTCCTCTTACCTTCTTTCATTTTTTCACAGTCAATCTGAGTTCCTGATAATGCTTGTCTCCATCTCTTTCCTTGTAGTGATAATGGCGATAGACTATGCAGGAGTAAAACTTGTTGCAAGGATAGAGCAGATTCTGGTATTCGTAACTATAGGTGGACTTGTCCTGTTCATCATAGTCTCTTTAATCTACGGAAAATGGGTTCCTTCACACTTCACTCCCATTCTCCCACATGGACCATTGAGCATAATAGAGGCGGCTTCCCTTGCGTTCTTTGCATATTCTGGGTTCAATACGATTGCTACGCTTACACCTGAAGTCAAGGATGGCAGCAGGAATGCTCCCAAGGCCATAATGATCTCGCTGGTAGTGAGCACAATACTCTACATCCTCGTTGTCCTGGGAATGCTTGCGTTGATGCCATGGAGACTCTATGGTGCGTCCGCTGATCCACTTGCAGAAGCACTCAGCTATTCCAGTGCACCAGTGATAGTTTCCTACGCAATCAGTATTGTTGCACTCATAGCAACCGTGACTGTCACCCTGTCCCTCATAGTAGCGGGTTCGAGAACGCTCCTTCAGATGAGCGAAGACGGTCTCTTCCCTAAGTGGGTGGAAGGTAGGGGAGAGGATTCGCCCAAGAGGGCAGTATTAATTATTGGATCACTAGCAATATTTTCCCTCTTTCTTGGAAATTTGCAGTATGTCGCACTTGCGTCAAACTTTGGCGTTATATTCTCTTACTCACTGACTGGATTTGCCATCATCCTTATTAGGAGACAGAATTTATCAGGATTCTTCAATGTGCCATTCTTTCCATATCTTCCGATAATCTCTGTTGCACTCTCTGCGGTTATCATGATCACCCTAGGCTCCCAGGCGCTCTACCTCGGTAGTCTAATGATACTTACCGGAATGGTCATATTTTCCTTCCAGAGACTGGAGAACAGGGGGAAAGGCCAGGGCAAGCCTCCCTGAGAACATGAATGGTCGCCCCTTTTCTGCTCCGGTCGAGCACATTTCCCGACATAATTTAATATCCCAAGCAATTCAAGGAAGATGAGGAAATATCCCTGCAAGACTGAAGTGAATTCTGGGTTAGTAGAGGCTAAAATGCGAGAAATTTTCGATAACGTCAGGAAGGACGGTGAGAGATACATTTCTACTTATTCCAAATCTCTTGAAGTCTCTGCTGCGGTCTCGGGGAAAAAGGAGATATCTGTAGAAACGAAGACTATTCCCGGAGAAGACCAGGAGATGGCGGTAAAGCTCTACAACAGATTTCTGGAAGAAGTGACAGGTTACACCGCGAAGGACAGGAAAAAAATGGTGTCCAAGAGATGAGCATAGAGGATATCTTCTCAGTAGAATCTGTGTGTCTTATAGGCGCATCAAGAGAGGAGGGGAAGGTCGGGAATACGATATTAAAGAACCTGAAACGGAGTTTCAAGGGTGAGATAATACTTGTCCATCCCGTTGCGGATGAAATAGAAGGAATAAGATGCTACAAAACGGTGGAATCTATCCCTAGTCCAGTCGACCTTGGAGTAGTCTCCCTCCCTTCTGAAAAAACATTGGAAGCGGTAGAGTCGCTCGCTATCAAGGGATGCAAGTTCTGCATACCGGTAGCAGGCGGGTTCGGCGAACTGGGTGAAAAAGGGAAAAATATGGAGACAAGGATGAAGGAAATTTCTTTAAAATACGGAATGAGGATCATTGGACCGAACACCGTTGGTGTAATAATTCCCAGAACTGGACTAAATACTTCCCTCACAACAGATGAGAAGAGCAGATTTCCTACAGATGGGCCTATCGGATTTGTATCGCAAAGCGGTGCGCTCGGACTTTTGACGATGGACGAGTTCACAGACCTGGGAGTTGGATTCTCGTCATTCTTTTCACTCGGAAACGAAATCGACATTGACCAGACGGACGTAATCTCTACCCTCGGAAAAGATGATAAGACCAGATCCATCGCCCTATACATTGAGAAAATTACGAGAATCGAAGAATTCCTGCAAGAATGCAGGAAAACTGCGATGAAGAAAGGAATAGTCGCTATAAAAGGGGGACAAACTGAATCAGGAAGCAGGGCCACTTCTCTGCATACAGGCTCCCTTCTAAGAACAAGTTTCTCGCTGAAGGGTATATTCAGGCAGAACGGGATTATCCAGGCGAGAGATGAAGTTGAATTGATAGATTTTGCATCTGCGCTCGCCAGCGGGAAACCGGTAAAAGGAAAGAGGGTGGCTGTTGTTTCCTCCGCCGGAGGAGTCGGCGTGATTGCCACTGATGCCCTTGAGGTTCAGGGATTCAACGTTAATCGCGTTTCTGACATGTTGGCCAGAAGGATCAAGCCTGAAATTTCTGCCATAGGTTCCCCTTTCAACCCGATAGACATGACGGCAGAGGCAACAGACTCTCAATATGAGAATGTAATAAACGAACTGGATAGATCTGGCGAATTCGATTCTATCATCGCATTTGTTCTGTTCCAGACATTCGGAGTTACGGAGGACATCATAGGATTTCTGAAAGAATTCAACAGGAGTGGGGCGACTCCTTTAGTCGTTGGGGTTGTAGGGGGGGAATACACCAGGGAAGTATTGAGGAAGTTAAATGGGAATGGAATTCCAGCTTTTCCTTCGATTCCAAGAAGCATTGCTGCCCTCAGTACTTTAAAGGAAAGGGGGGATTTTCTCAGGAGGTTTGAACATGACAGTGGTCCCTGAACTGGAATTTAAGGAGATATTGGAGAAGGAAAATTTTAGAATGCCAAAACGCTTCATTATCAACGACCCAAGTGAATACAATGGCAAATTTCCCGTTGCACTCAAAGTGAGTTCCGAAAGAATCACACACAAAACTGAGGAAGGAGCGGTCGTTACTGACATAAAGACAGAAGAAGGTCTGTTGGATACTTTTGAAGTAATGCGAGAGAAGTTCCCTGGGGAAACCATATATGCAGAGGAAATGGCGAAAAAAGGGGTAGAGGTAATAATAGGACTCATCAAAGATTTAACTTTTGGGAAGCTCATTCTGTTGGGCGTAGGAGGTTTCTATTCCGAGCTAATAAGAGATGTGACTTTCAAGAGAGTCCCTATAGACAGGTACGATGCCGAGGACATGATCGAAGAATTGAGGTTCAACAGGCTGTTTGGTGGTTATAGGGGGATGAAGGTCAGCAAGGAAGTACTCATAGATGTTCTCCTGAAAATTTCGACCTTTTCCAATGGGAGAGAATTTTCCCAGATAGATTTCAATCCAGTCTTCCTTTATGAAGACTCTTACTTAATAATAGACGCCAAACTTGTCGTTTAGTCATTCAGTTTAAGCAGTTCTGCCTCAGTTACAACAAAATGTGAGTGGGCAAAGAGGGCAAAAACTTAAATCGAAAAGGCATTGGCATTTTATGGCATATGATGCACAGGAAATTGTTAAAATTTCTGATAAGCGGGAATTGAAGTACTTTTACTTTCAGTTCACGGATATACGGGGAACGCCAAAATCAGTTATGATTCCAAGAAACAGGCTGGAAAAAGTCCTGGAAGAGGGAGTGCTTTTCGATGGTTCTTCCATTCTGGGATATGCAACGATAGAGGAGAGCGATATGAGGGCGTTTCCAGATTATTCTTCATTTGAGATATTGCCATGGGCGGTAGATGGAGGCAAAGCTGGAAGGTTCGTCTGTTCTATTATGACTCCTGAGGGGGTGCCGTTCAAGGGTGATCCTCGCTTCATACTTCAAAAGCAGCTCGAGAGGATACAGAAGAAAAACATGCAGTTCTTTGTTGGACCGGAGTTCGAATTTTTCCTTCTTGAACAGAAGGATGGCAAATATCAGCCACATGATTCAGCAGGATACTTCACCTTTGGCCCTCTTGACAAAGGTGAGTTAGTCAAAAAGGAGATACTGAATTACCTCGACTTACTCGGATACATGCCTGAAGCTGCGCATCACGAAGTGTCACCGGGACAGCATGAGATTGATTTGAGATACGCCCCGGCACTCGACATGGCCGATAGAATTATAACAATGAGAACTGCGATAAAAACTGTCGCCGCGAAGTTCGGCCTCTATGCAACTTTCATGCCAAAGCCATTCTTCGGCATCAACGGTACTGGCATGCACATACATCAGAGCCTTATGACCAATTCTGAAGACAAGAATTATTTCTGGGATGGCAACGACGAAAATGGATTATCTGATATTGCTTATCACTACGTTGCTGGTCTCCTCAATCATGCTGTGGAAATTTCTCCGATAATAGCTTCATGGGTGAACTCATACAAGAGATTGGTGCCGGGCTATGAAGCACCCGTCTACATAGCATGGGGAAGAAGGAACAGATCAGCACTGATAAGACTTCCCGCTGGTGACGGGGTAAAGAAGAGGTTTGAGTTCAGGGCTCCGGATTCAGCCGGCAATCCATACCTACAGTTTGCAGTGATACTTGCGGCAGGTCTTGACGGCATAGAGAAAAAGAAGAAGTGCCCGGAACCCATTGAGCAGGATATATTCCACCTGACCCAGAAGCAAAGGGATTCAATGGGAATAGGCTCTCTACCAGAATCTCTTGGAGAGGCGTTGCATCATCTGAGAAACAGTGCATTCATGAAGGAAGTGTTGGGTGAACACATTTACAATAACTTCCTTTACATAAAGCAAAAGGAATGGGACGACTTCAGATCCTACGTCACGGACTGGGAGATCAACAATCTTCTCCCAATCCTCTGAATAGGCAAGGAAGAGACAACATTATTTATCCCGCAGGTATCCGGATGAAGGGCTCGTGGTCTAGCGGCTATGACGTCGCCCTTACAAGGCGGAGACCGCCGGTTCGAATCCGGCCGGGCCCATTTCCCTCGGCTGAATAAGATCACTGGTTTTCCCAAATCCCTGATATTCTCCCCATTTCCCTCGGGGGGATATAGATAAGACGTTAAAACGTGCCGCTTTATTTATTTAATTTATAGAATATTAATTATTATTCAGTTGATTTAGACTTATAGTATTCAAAAAGTATCCTAGCGATCTTTGACTTGTTTTTCAATCCCCTGCCATTCTTAATTTTTTGTTTAAAATTTCTAAGACCTCTTTCAGATATTCCCTTATCCCTGACATCTTTAGGCTTCAATGATAAAATCCATTGTTTGAAATCTTCAATGTTCTCATATTCAAGATATGAATCATCATCTATTCCAAAAACAGAGGCCTCATCAATATTATTTGATTCCTTACCAATGTATCTTATCCTATCAGCATTGATATGTTTTCTATGGGCTATTCCTTCATTATCGTAATCAAATTTGTTATCATTATGCCTTACGTATTGTGTCAATACATCCTCTAATGTATACCAGTAAGCTTGTGAAGGCAAAGGCAATTTATCAGAGGCAGTATCAGTTTTATAATCAACAAATGGCTCGTATTGAATTCCGGTGATATCTTTATCATAGGGCAAACATGGTATGATACCATTTTTCTCTGATCCAATGAGCATGAAATTGAAAGGCTTTATTTTCTTATTGAATGGCTTATTTGCATTCATTTTCTTTATATCTTTATTGGTGAAAATATATATATAAATTACAGCATGCAAGACCAGGTAAACATACTCGTATGGAGTGGGAAATGATGTCTAAAAGAAATATTATTATAAAAATGGTTGTTATTTCGATAGTAGTTCTCTTTCTGTTTTCTGGGTCCATTGCCGTGAACCTCGGAGCCCAGACTTCCAATAATTCAACGAAATATTTATCTGAAAATGCCCTTTCTTACAATCAGATTCCTAAGGAATTAACACAACAAACAGTAAGTGGAAACCAGCCTGTAAATCCATTGACATACCCAGGTGAACCAGCACCAATGGGTGTTGCTGATTACGGCCTTGGTCCTAATGATCAACCTTATGAATATAGAACGTCGAAATTTCTTGGAATAATTGACGTCAACAAATTAGAAACTTACAATGTTTCTTTGAACCAATCCGCATATTGGATGAGTTTTCAGTTAAATGTCAATCTGTTTTTTGAGAATGGAGGTACACAATATGCTTACTGGGTACAAGATGTCGTCCATATTGATACCGCAAATAATTATGTGATGTTCATCGATAATATTTGGAACATGTCCTCATCTGGTGCTAATATGTTTAACAGTACAGTGCTCGGCAATGGTACAGTGGGCAATTCAAGTGGAACAGGTTTCTATTATGACTGGGCAAACCAAACTTTACCAGGAAACGATATATCTCTCTCTTATCCATATAACATTCAATTTGAAGTTTTCAGCTATATAAATGCCCAAGGATATCCAGTGGTTGCCTTTCTGTATAATGATGGTTATGGGTGGATTACATACGATAACGCAAAGTTTGTATTTGCTAGCGACTTAACATCATACCCTGAGTTTCTAGTTGACGGTTACCAGTATGAACCGAGTGGCAATTTTTATGATGCTGAATTGATACTAGGTGGCCCGGGTGGAGGGACTCAAACCTATGATGTTGGATCATCACTAAATTTACAACTTGAATATTGGAATGGACACAATTTTCAAATGATAGAAAATGCTTACAATTTCGGACATGATACAGCAGAGGGAATAAGCAACGTAGTATCATCAGCCATGTACTACAGAGAGAATGGGAGTTTCTTCGAGAACGTTCTGAACGGGTCGGGACAGCTTGCTCAAGTTTATACTCAATCTGATATTGCGGTCATTAACATATCATCCTCTCTCTCTTCTGGCTATCTAATGGTTAATAATTCTAGATATGATTTTATCGATGGAGATGTGAACATTACTATAGCACCCGGAACATATTCGTTCAGCCTCTATTCGTCATCTGGTTTGTTAATAAGGGAATGGAATGAGGTAATATATGCAGGTGAATACCTTGCATTATCTGCTCTAAATATTTATCAGATAACATTCACTGAAAATGGTCTTTTACATGGGACAGTATGGTACGTTAATCTCAGCAACAGTCAGTCATTTTCTTCGACAACAGACACTATAACATTTACGGAACCAAATGGTTCCTATACATATACAATTGCAACATCAAATAAAGAGTACACGCCAATAGAATTTACAGGATCATTTACTGTTAATGGATCGAATGTGAACATTTCAATTACATTCCATTTAGTCACGTATAAAATGACATTCACAGAAACAGGTCTTCCGTCTGGTTACTGGTACGTAAATATAACAGGCCAGTCATCATCTGGTCCAATACCTTCATCTCAAACATCATATTCGGTGTCCCTCCCAAATGGTTCATATTCCTATACAGTATCAACAGGCAACAAGGAATATAAACCGTCATATTCGGGATCATTCACAGTTAACGGTGTATCAGTCTCAGAATCTATCACTTTCTCTGAGGTCACTTACACAGTCACATTCACAGAATCAGGTCTCCCTACTGGAGCAACATGGAACATCACCTTTAACGGTGTTAAATCATCCTCGCCCTCAATAATGTTTAATGAACCCAATGGCACTTATTCCTACACAATTGGAATATATCAGGGATATTCTGCGTCTCCATATTCTGGTATAGTTACGGTAAACGGTGCGAATGTGAATGTTGCAATCACATTCACCCAGGTCAAGTATTCAGTTACGTTCACAGAATCAGGACTGTCATCAGGAACATCTTGGTCAGTGACACTGAATGGCTTAACCGAAACATCAACAAATGGAACAATAACATTCAATGAACCAAATGGAACATATTCTTATGTAATCTCAGGTATATCAGGATATAGGGCAAACACATATTCAGGAACAATAAATGTTAATGGCAATTCAGTCAGTAATTCCATATCATGGACGATAGCAACTTATTCCATAACTCTAATGGAAAACGGGATACCAACTGGAACGGCATGGTCAGCAACGTTAACGGGAACAACATTCAACGGCCAATCCGTGAATGTAACGTCGTCATCAACAACAGACACAATAACATTCAATGAACCAAATGGATCGTACTCATACATAATTCATTTGCCATCAGGTTATCAGAGCAACAATGCTAAAGGACCAGTAAATGTATCTGGGAATTCTGAGACTGCGACATTTACAGCACAACAAACAATGAATTACCTATTGGTTGGAATAATTGCAGTGATAGTAATAATTCTTGTAGCCTTAGGAGTAACATTTTTAATGCGAAGCAAAAATAAACAAAAGGTAATGAAGCAGAAAGAACCACCTAAAGAAAGCTAAGTCTTTCTTTTTTATTTCGTTATTTTTTTAATTCAATCCTCACCTTAGTCTTATTATAAACCTTAATTGTCTTTCCCTCTTTAATCTTTTTCTGTTGATACCATAACGTTGACTTGTTTATCTTTAACTCTTTCCATTTAATATTCTCCCTAGCCTTTACTGAAAAATCACGTTATATTTATGGGATGGATCATGTAAAATTTGTGGGAACGTGACTTCAATTGCCCGAAAGAGGATAAAGTAATTTATGGAAGCTCATTATACACCTCGAATGAAGGTAACCGGAAACTACGTCATGGAGTATCTGTCCTTTGCCCTGCTGCTAGGGGCGGTTGTTTTCTACGTTGGGTGGTCCATTGCATATGGAGATTGGTACGATATAGGGTTGTACTCCATATCAGTAATTCTGATCCTCTTTGGGATACTAGGAATAGCAATCTCAAGGCTGAAAATAAGACAGGTAGAAACGGAAGGAAAGCAGGTATAAATTATTCAATGCTTGTCGGGGCAAAGACTACCACATTTTCATTTTGCAGATAGCCCGATCCTCATCTGCTTATGTAAATCATAGGAACGCGCTGTCTGTGTTCCGAAACGCGTTGCGGGAACTTCCGTCCTTTTTATGCTTCTAATATCTTTGATGAATTTTGTTAGATTACTAATAAGATTTTGCAAAATTAGCGATATACTTCGCCTCTTTGCCGCAATAAACGCACGTATTTCCCTTTGCCTTTCCCTGCACGTCTGACGGTAGGTTTGCTATCTTTGCCCCAGTCTCTTCCTTTATTTTCCCCTCACACTCATCGGATCCACACCATGGTGCTTGTACAAATCCCTTCCCTACTAGCTTTCTCAATCCCTCATAGTCACTTACAGAAAACGTGTGAGATTCGAGAAACTCAAGTGCTTTTGCGTACATGTTTTCGTGTATATCGATCATTAACGAAGCAAGTTCTCTTTCCAGTTGAGTTCGTATTATGCTCTCTTTCTTGCCATTATCTCGCCGGACTACAGTCACGGATTTTGCTTCCATCTCGCGCTTCCCTACTTCTAGGCGTATCGGCACACCTTTAATCTCCCATTCATTGTATTTCCACCCAGGAGAATACTCATCGCGGTCATCCAAGTAGGTACGAACACTGCCTTTGATTGATTCATAGATGGACTTGGAATACTCCAGTATCTCCTCCTTTTTTGCATTGTTGTATATTGGTACTATCACGACCTGGATACGTGCAAGTTTTGGAGGCATGACAAGACCCCTGTCGTCCCCATGGACAAGGACCATGGCACCGAGTTCACGCGTACTTATGGCATAGGTGTTCTGATAGACGTACTTTTTTTTGCCGTCTTTGTCCATGAATTGGATGTCAAACGCCTTTGCAAAATTCTGGCCATCACTGTGATGATCAGGTCCCTGCAGGGAAAGCCCATCCGGCATGAGATGTTCTATACTGTATGAGGCTATTGCTCCCGAGAACTTCTCCCTATCCGTCTTTTTCCCTCTTATCCCCGGAAGTGCAAGGTAGTCGCGCAGTACCTTCTCGTAAATGTCGAGTATTACTTTTCGCTCCGACTCTGCCTCTTCCAGTGACGCGAAGACGCTGTGCCCCTCGTTCCATAGGAATTCCCTGCTCCTCAGCAAAGGAGTCGGATGTCTGAACTCCCAACGAACCACGCTCGCCCATATGTTGAACTTTATTGGTAGATCTCTCCAGGAACGTATCCACCTGGAGAAACTGTCATACATTATCGTCTCAGAGGTAGGACGTACTGCCAGGCGCTCTGAAAGTTTGGACTTCCCCGTATGGGTAATCCACGCGACCTCAGGCGAGAAACCCTCGACATGCTCCTTCTCCCGCTCGAGTAAACGCTCAGGAATGAACAGTGGGAAGTACACGTCTTGCACGCCCACTTCCTTGAACATCCTGTCCGTAGCTTCTTTTATTGCGTCCCACGCGAAATAAGAATCAGGCCTAAAGACCATCATGCCTGATACTGCGCTGTAATCAACAAACTCCGAATTAATTATTACCTGGGTATACCACTCACTGAGATTCTCGGCTTTTTTGGCTGTAAGCAAATATTTCTTCTTCTCCTCTTCCTGCATCGTTGCCTTATAAATGATTAATATTAAATCATATGCCGTTTATTCCTGCCCCTATGAATGAATCTGCAGCATAAGAGAATGATGGGTTGAGATCAATCAGCTTCGCTGAGGAATTCCTTCACCTCTTCCAAATCAGACTCAAAGAATTCAGAACCCGTTCCCTTCGCAATGAATTTTCCGTTGTAAATTAAGTTAGTGTAATCTGACACCCTCCTGGTAAGGTTCATGTCATGGGTGACAAGTATCACCGTATATTTCCTCGTCAGTGTTCTTATTAGGTCGATAACCTTTCCTTTTGCTACCGGATCAAGTGCGCTTGTTGGCTCATCCAGCATCAGTACCTTGGGTCTCAGTATTAGGGCTCTCGCTATGCACAACCTCTGCTGCTGACCTCCCGAAAGAGAGTCGCCCCGGGCATTCAGATTATCCTTAACCTCATCGTAGAGGTTTGCGTCGACCAACGACTGCTGCACCATTCTGTCCATTTCCTCTTTTCTCACCTTTCCATGAAGCCTGAGGCCAAAGGCAACGTTCTCATATACGGACATGGGAAATGGGTTTGGTTTCTGGAAAACTAGCCCTATTTCCCTTCTCAATTCTACTTCGTCGTAATCCTTCACATTCCTCTTGTCGAACAAGATGTCTCCAGAAATCTTCATCGAAGGGTCAAGGTCAAGGAGTCTGTTCAAGGCTCTCAGTAATGTGCTCTTGCCGCTACCTGACGGTCCGACAACAGTGTTCACTCGGTTCTTGAAAATGTTAAGGTAAACACCATCCAGGATTACTTTCTTTCTTGTCTCAACTCTGAGATTTTCAATCTCTATGATTTTTTCTATCTTTTCAGCCATCTTATTTCCTCCTCACTATGTATTTTGAAAGGAAAATGAGCGCAGTAATTGTAAGAATCAGGATCATAGCTGAAACGTATGCAAGATAATGAGAATACTGCGAAGGCTGGTTTATCCCTGTCCAAACGACATAGGTGAGATAAGCCACCTGAGATTTCAAAAATCCCGTTGGCAAAGCGTTGTTGAATCCTGCGGTATATATGAGCTGTGCTGTTTCTCCTGCGGCTATGCTGACAGCGAGCAATATTCCTGACAGGATGCCTTTGGAAGCCTGGGGGAGGTAAACTCTCGATGCGATCTTTATGTCATCAGCCCCCAGGGCATATGCGTTCTCGATCTGTTCCCTTGGAATATTTCTAAAGGAGATCTCTATGATCCTCAATAGGTAGGGGAGCATCATAATTCCAAGGGCAATTCCTCCTGCTACGAGAGAATATCCGAAACCAAATTTTATTACCAGTACCAGATAACCGAACAATCCGATAACGATTGAAGGAACGCTCGTCAGGATGTCCGTGAACAGTTTGACAATGTAAGAAACCCTGGTGTTGGACTTACTGTTTACTATGTATATTGCTCCAAGGATTCCCGGAGGGATTGAAAAAAGGAGTCCCATCCCTACTAACATCCACGTCCCTATGATTGCGTTCAAAAGGCCACCTGTAGTGGTGTCACCAAACGTTGTAAACATTGAAATAGTTGCATGGGCGGCACCTGATCCAAGTATGTATGCGAATATGGAGACCAGTACCCCAGCCATCAGTGCGAGTATCAAATAGCTGACAACTTTAGCCATACTATCCTTGATCTTTCTTATTCCTAGCCCTTTCCACTTGATCAACACCGTTTCCTCTTGTATCCCATCAGTCATTTTCATACCCCCTGAGAACTCCCCTCCCCGCAATTTGTCTACCTAGAAGATTTACTGCAAGAGATATGATCATCAGTACCAGCGCCAGCTCAGAAAGAGCAGCAATATTCATTCCAGTTGGATCAAAAAATGCACTATCCAGCAGCGAGGCTATTGCAGCTGCCATCGTGTTAGTGGCAGAATATATGCTTGTCGGAAGGGTGTTCACTATCGCACCACTGACCATAAGTACCGCCATAGTCTCTCCTAATGCCCGTCCCAGCCCCAGAAGAGTTCCTCCGATTGTTGAAGCTCTGGAATAACCTGTCATGAGATATCTCCCAACTTCCCATTTCGTTGCGCCCAACGAAAAAACCCCTTCTTTAACGTCCTTAGGCACAGTCTCAAAACTATTGACTATAACTGATGTAATTATGGGAATTATCATGAAGCTGAGGATTATTCCCGATGCAATCAAGCCTGCACCACTATAAATTTCTCCCCTGAAACCTGGAATAAAGCCAAGGTTTTTCGACATCCATGGCTCTATGTATCTAAAAAGTACGGGTTCTAATACAAGTATACCCCACAGTCCATAGACAACACTCGGTATTCCGGCAAAGAGTTCGATCATCGATACAGTGAATTTCCTTGCTTTCTCTGGCAGGTAGGATTCAACGTTGAGTGAAATCAGAAAACTTATGGGAAATGAGATGACGATCGCCAGTAGGGAAGTGCTCAGCGTTCCCAGGAGGAATAAGCCCAACCCAAAAGACGATCCTGCAGGGGCAAGTACTCCATTCACAGATACTGGAGGTTTGAATTCAAACCCCGGATTCCAAAGGTATGTAGTAAAGAATGACAATCCTTCATAGCGGATAGAGGGTGTGGAATAGTAGAGAATAAAGATTGCCATTACGGATAAGACTGCCACTGGAACAAGGGCCATTATAAAAGTTAAAAGATTAAAAAATTTATTATGCAATCTCATTCCCGCAACCAATCCTTCATCCTGTTATCTTGTTTATAAGAGGGATAACAACTTCGCTCACAACTGACGAAGGAAGTGGAACAAGATTGAATTCTGTAAGATACTTGGAGCTCGATCCCCCATCTGAACTAACTGCCCAGTTGAGGAATTCCTTTAGTGCACTGGCAATCGCGGGACTGGACTGGTTCTGTCTTACTATCACGTATTCCATGTCCGCAATTGGATATGAATCCTTTCCAGGTGCATACTGAAGGGCAATTGTCCCGTTCTTGGGGATCAATGGAAGATATTGCTGTGCCGCGATAGACACATTCTGCACAGATGCTCCCACAAACTGTCCATCCTGATTCTCCAGGTTAGCTATGCCAAATCCAGCTGAATTGACTTGTGCCTCATATGTTGCCGCTATGTATCCAATTGAATAAGGTGTAGTAGTCATCTGGGTGATAATGCCTGAGTTTCCGTTTCCCGTAAGGGAACCGGCTACTGAAGGCCAGTTGACGTTTGTACCTGCCCCAACTTTTTGTGCCCACGTGCCGTTTGATTTGCTCAGGAAAGAGGTGAACATGAACGTATCACCGCTCCCGTCAGATCTATGTATAGGTATGATCGAATGATTTGGTAAAGCAACACCGGGATTCAACTGCTGTATCAGGCTGTTGTTCCAGTTGTTTATCGTTCCCATGAATATCCCTGCGATCACATTTCCAGAAAGGTTCAATTTGAAGTTGAAATTGGGGATGTTGTAAGCAATATACTGGTATGATATCATTATGGGAATGTTCATTACTCCTGGATTTGCAGAGGCGAGGCTTGGAGACATGAACGCATCTGATGCCCCAATTATTACGGTTCCTGCGATGGCACTTGAGATACCGGTGCCACTCCCAGTTGATAGTGTGGTAATTGTCGCATTAGAGTAATTTCCTTTCCAGGCATTGAACACAGGATACAACAGGGTTGATCCAGATTCAGATAGAGTCACCTTTGCGGCTTTGGGTGTAGACGGTGGCTTAGAGAGTTCAACGGCGGCCACGGCTCCCACGACTACAACCACCACGACAACAAGTGCTATAACGGCTAATGTTTTCCTTTCCATATGCTATCATGAAGAGAAAGGCTCTTTCCTATATGGCAAGATTCCAAATATTATCATGAGGGGAAAGTAGAATAAGTAGTGCTATTGATAAAATGTATTCCGCACTTAAAGATTGAGAGCTGAACGCTATACACCATATCAACTTCTCGTTTGGTTCGTATGAAATTGCTCTCTCAAGCTCATTCTCCCATGGCAGATGGGTAAACATTTTATCGTCCAGTTAATAAAGCATGCGAATGGAGCTCACGAACGGCGAGAAGAAACTTATAAAATATCTAAAGGGAAAGGGATATGTCACCATGGAAGAACTCTTCAGGGTATTTGACAGAAACGAAGTTACAAGTTCAATTTCGTGGCTCAGGGAGAAAAAAATTATTTCAGTTCTAGAGAAACCTATAACCTCATTTTCCATAGGGCATGAAGGGGAAAGGGTAATTGAGCATGGTCTCCCCGAAGAGAATGTCCTGAAGCTCTATGATTCTGGCATAACGAGGGTGAGCGAGCTCGAGAAGATTATGGGTGATGACCTAAAATATGCTCTCGCCCAGTTGTTTAAGAATGGTGGAAAGGTAGTCGAAGGTACACTTGTCCTCGGTAATAAAGAGGGGATCCAGGCTCAGATAATCAGGACGAGAAACGCACTGGAAAAGGCAAGAAATGGCACTCTTCAAGAAGAGGAGGCCAATCTCCTCAAACCGAGAAAGGGATTTGTTGCAGAGAAGATAAGGATGCAACGGACAGTTAAGCTTACTGCTCTCGGGGAGCAGATACCCGGGGACTCGCTTGAGGAGACTTCTGAGGTAAATCAGGTGACACCGGAAATTATTGAAAAATTCAACGATAAGATGTTTCTGAGACCATACGACCCTACTCTTTATGCACCTCGATATCTCCCTGGCAAAATTCATCCACTTTCTGAATTCATCTCAGAGGTGAGGGAGGTGATGCTGGAGATGGGATTCCAGGAATTGGAGGGGCAGATAGTTGAGACCGCATTCTGGAACATGGATATACTCTTCATACCGCAGGATCATCCGGCACGTGACATGCAGGATACTTTCTATCTTGAGGGCATCGGAGAAATAGATGAGGCAAAGGCTAGAAAGGTGAAAAGGGTCCACGAAAGAGGAATAGGAGATTCAAAAGGATGGCAGTATCCCTGGTCGAAGGAAGAGGCCTCAAAGCTTCTCCTCAGGACACACACAACCGTCAACACAATAAGGTATGTTGTAGACCATCCGAAAGAGGAGTGCAAGATATTTTCTGTTGAGAAGATATTCAGGAGGGAAAGCGTTGACTCAAAACATCTTGCAGAGTTTTCTCAGGTGGAGGGGGTCATTTCTGGGAAGGGCGTCACTTTTGGTGTTTTGATGGGTACACTTGAAACATTTTATGAAAGGCTCGGAGTAAAGGAAATAAGGGTGAAACCCAGCTACTTCCCATATACCGAACCATCGCTAGAAGTATACGGCAAGTTTCGAGGGAAGGACATGGAATTAGGGGGAGCAGGAATGTTCCGGCCAGAAGTACTCAGGCCATGGGGGATCAAGTATAATGTAGCTGCCTGGGGTCTAGGACTGGAAAGATTACTCATGACGGTACTTGGTCTTGAAGACATCAGAGACATTTACAGGAATGACCTGGCATTCCTGAAGGAAAGAAGGATCCTAAAGAATCTGTTTAAATCATGAAAAGTATTGAAGGGTATTCTCAGGTTCAGAGAACGTTGTCCAGCTCCTTCTGAATGCCTTTCTTTTCTCTTTTCACGTCGTATTTCTCCGAAACAATGCTACCGAGGACTTTGATTGCAAGAGCAGGATAATTCGTGATGGGAGTATAGGCATCCGTGTCAGCAGATATTTTCACTCCTTTTATTTCCACCTTTCCTAGGAGTTTCTTCCTTTCCTTCTTATCAAGTCTCTTTCCCCTCACGTTCCCTGTGATTCCTGCCATTTCAAGTTCCGTTTCAAATATCGGTCTGTCGAATAGCGTGTAAAGTATGTAAAGGATTTCCTCCCCTCTCTTGTCCGGAGGTTCGTTTGCCATCCTGTCCCCTATCAGCTGATAAATTGAGGTCTCGTCCTTCTTGAGTAGAAAATACAGTTTGGATGGTTTAACGTACTTCTCCTTGAGGACGCTAAAGTCTGCCATAGCCCATAGATAACCTGTTAAGGTTAGCCGGTGAATCTTGGAGTCATCCTCCATGTTTATTTCCTTGTAAATTTCTGATATAGATTTCCCATCACCGCGTAGAATGTCTGTAATCCTGTCCTTGAGCAGCATTCCCCTCAAACTACCATTGGGCATTACAGGTCAACCATTCTTGATTGTAATTTTTTCTGAATAGATGGTAGCGTGGTATACTCCATTTCCGGCTCGGGTAGTCTGTGGGGCTCGAATGGTCCGTTCCTTCTTATGTAGTCAGCAACTTGCAGTGCAAGCTGCCTCGCTCCGTCAAAAGCTTTGTCCCCAAGCAGGTCAGCTGGCCCAACAAGTTTCCCCTCTGCCAGTTGGAATCCAAGTCCAATGACTCTGGGAGGGCCATCAAACCTGGAAGGTGTTGCATCGGTGACTGATACCGGCATCATCGGCCCGTTGTGGCTTCCCCTCATCCATCCGGAAACAAGATGAGGGAAGGAAAACGCTTCAAGTATCTCCCCCATCGCAGGGAGTCCCGCCTGCGCCCTTACCATTGCAACGGGGTCGTCCTTCCCAACGTATTTTCCTGCGATTTCGTGAAGAATATCTGTGCTTACGACCGCTACCGCCTCCTTCCCCATTTCATTCTTTGTCGACGGAAACACTCTCTTTATAACATACCTAGTCTTGGAACCTATGAGAGCAAGAATGTCGTACGTCTCCTCTGGTGTCTTCAAGAAAACCTTCTTGTGGTTGATCACATCCCATATTTCAAAGACGAAGCCATCGTGCATATTCGGGTCGATAACCAGACCTGGTGTATTGAAAGGGTCGGCAAATATCTTGAAGATCGGTAGATTGAATGCCCCCGGTTCAGTTTTATCCATCATGAAAGCCGCAAGTGGTTCGCTCTTTCTCTCCTCAAACTCAAGTTCTGCGACACCTGGTCCCATACCCTTGAGATTCCCTGAAAACGAATCCTTGAGGAGGTCCTGGCCCGCACCGTAGAGTTTGAGCTTCTTTGCCATTTCTGTCGCCTTGAGAAAGGCCTCCCACGCCAGACCGTGGACGATCTCAGAATCGACCCCCTTTTTATGGGTCATTATCAACTCCAGATCATCTCCGCAGGAAGTCACGTGATAATCAATTATTTTAGATTGATTTTTTGCATGCTCCAAAACTAGTTTTGCCTCGTCCTTCAACTGAGGGTGAACTCGCGAGTGTCCCGCCAGTCCGCCTACATCCGCCTTAATTAAACTAACTGTTATCTTCATAAAGTTGTCACCCTTGTAAAAGTATATCGTTGTATTATTACAAATAGTTTCTGACTTGTAGGTGCCTAATATTGACTGTTAGTGAAATAAGTAAGCATGTTCAAGGGGTCCCCCGTTTCCCATGAACGGATGGATCACTTTGCAATTTTCCGATCTTTTCCAGAATTCTAGAGATTGCTTCCTCCTTTCTTATTTTCCCTTCCAGAACATCTTTGGCCGCTGCCCTGAAAATTCCGTCGTTCGATTCTATGATTGCGAAGATCTCCCTTTTGAGCCTTTCCCTTTCCCGGGCCAAGTTCAAGCTTCTTCTCCCAGCCTTCTCTCTTGATGAGTTTATTGCTTCTGCAAGTTCATGAATTCCTTGACCAGTTAGGGCAGAGACCCTGAAGAATTCGTGCTTCTTGGAGAGATCAGGTATACCAATCATTTCAACGAGTTCCTTTTCAGTAAGTATTGCTTCCGGCTTATCAGATTTGTTCAGAACAACAAAATCTCCAATTTCCATCTGTCCTGCTTTCATTGCCTGTACCTGGTCACCAAGTCCCGGAGAGAGAATCATTACAATCTTGTCTGAGTAATAGAGTATATCTGTCTCATCCTGTCCTGTACCTACCGATTCAACTATTATCATAGTGAAACCTAGGTGTGAGAGAAGATCTATGGAATCTCCAAGAGCAAGATTTAGTCCACCTGTGGAACCACGTGTTGCCATGCTTCTCACGTAAATGTTGTCGGTGTTGTCAAGTCTTATTCTGTTTCCCAACAGGGAACCTCCGCTATATGGGCTCGTTGCATCAATCATTATGATTGCCAGCTTTTCCTTTGACGAAAATTCATTTACAATTTTTGAAATTAGTGAACTCTTACCCACCCCAGGGGGGCCCGTGACTCCGAGGACGAACGTTTTATTCCTTCTTCCTTTGATCTCCCTGAGAACCTCTTCATAACCATCGCTCCTGTTCTCTATGATCGTTACAAGTTTTCCGATATCTCTCCTGTTCCCCTTTTCAGCGGATATAATGAGTCGCTTTATTCTTCCCATTGATTTCCCATCGATTCAACGGTAATTTATTTTTCTTTCATTCCCCTTTTCACAGCTCTGAGCGGCAGGAGAACGCAGTTAATTCGTCCCGGAGAAATTTTTACGGGGAAGCTCTCAATGTACTTCACTTCATCCAGTTCCTTAAACGACTCAATGTTCTTCCCCACAGCATCCTCGCAGAACATGTCCGTTGAAACGACGGAAAGGATGCACCCCTCGCCTTCCCACCTTATATCTTCAATTTTTCCCTGGTTCAATCTGATGAAGAGTGCAATTTTATCGCCACAAGTCGTGGACACATCCTCAATTTTTAGATCGTACTTTTCCATCTTTCCGTATTTGACCGGGTTCTCGTACCTATCCATGACTTCGTCGTTGTACGTTGATCTCACCCAAAGAGTTCAAAAATGCTGTAACATCCTCATCGCCATTGTAAACGTAGTAAGAGGCTCTGGCTGTTCCGGTCAAGCCGAGAGTTCTCATAAGCGGCTCGGCACAGTGGTGACCTGAACGAACGTAAACATTTCTATCATCCAGGAAGGTTGCAATGTCATGCGAATGGTAAAGTCCATCAACCTTAATATTTCTCTTTTCAAGCTTCCTCTTGATTTCAGCTTCATTCTTCACATTGAACGCTATAACCCCTCCTCTCTTTTCAGGATCTCTAGGGCCGTAATATATAACATTCTTCATCTCATCTAATTTTTCTAGAGTCATGGAAGTAAGGTGTTTCTCGTGAGTTCTAACGTTTTCCATTCCTATTGCCTTGAGGTAATCCACAGCTGCTGCGAGTCCGACTGCACCCTCAACATTCGGAGTGCCTGCCTCAAACTTAATAGGCGGATCCTCAAATACAACGTTGTGGAAATCAACGTCCTTTATCATCTCCCCTCCCCTGTTAAATGGAGGCATCCTATCGAGGAGGTCGTACTTCCCATAGAGGACACCTATCCCCATCGGCCCAAGCATCTTGTGTCCTGAAAAGGCAACAAAATCCATCTCCTCCTTGATGCGAAATGGCATGTGTGGAACAGATTGCGCAGCGTCAACAATGAAAGTCGAACCATTTTCCTTTGCCATCTTTCCTATTTCACTGATAGGATTTATTGTTCCCAGGACGTTGGACTGGTGCGTTACAGATACTATTTTCGTCTCCTTCTTCAATTTTGCCTTCAGATCCTCCAGGTCAAGGAGGCCGTCCGCATCGAAATTCACATAGTCAAGCTTTACTCCCCTTTCTTCCAGCCTCATCCATGGAAGGATGTTGCTGTGATGCTCCATTGATGTTATCAGAATCCTTTCCCCCTTGTTTATCGTTTCCTCAAGGGAATATGAGAGCAAATTGAGGCTCTCCGTTGTGTTCCTGGTGAATATAATTTCTTCGCCCTTTGATCCGATGAAATCAGCTATCTTAACACGAGATTTCTCGTAAATTTCAGTTGCATCGTCTGCGAGCTTGTATACAGACCGATGAACGTTTGCATTGTAGTTCTCGTAATAATCTACTATTGCGTCTATGACCTTCTTAGGTTTTTGAGTGGTTGCTGTGGAATCGAGATAAACGATGTTCTTCCCGTTTATCTTCCTTTTGAAAATGGGAAAATCTTCCTTCCAGCCATAAGTGCTAATCACTGCCTACCACTTCTTCCACTATCTCTAGATATTTCCTTGAAATATCCTCTGGAAGCGGATAGATGATAGGGCTTATAAAGCCTTCTATTACTGCTTTTTTGGCGGTGTTTAAATCGAGCCCTCTGCTCATCAGGTAAAGGAGCTGATCTTCAGAAATGTTAGAAACAGTTTCACCGTGCTTGGCTTTCACATTGCCATTGAATATTTCAAGGACGGGTACCGCATTTCCTACAGCTTCCTTTGTCAAAAGAAGAAGATTTGCCATAAGGAGCGATTCCGTGTTGATTGCCTTCTCCTCTATTCTAATGAATCCCCTGAATATGATGGATGATTTTCCTCCCAGAATACCCTTGAAGGCAGTGTCATTCTTCCCGTAAATCGAGTTGTGGTCAGTATAAACCTCTAAGTCCAGATGCTCCTGCTTTTTTCCCAGAGCAGCACCGTAATAGCGCGACTCCGCATGTTCCCCCTTTTGAAAAATCCTGAATCTTGATATGCTTTTCTTTCCAGGAAGTGAGAGATGATGAACCCTGAGGGTCGAATATCTTTCCATTATGATGGTTCTTTCGAGATAACTAAGTTCCGTGCTCTCTTCGTCTTCGAGTAAAAAATAATCAAGAGATGAATTCTCTCCTATCTTTATGACAGTCCCCTGTGAAACCGTACTATTTCCGGTTACCACAAAATTCTCCAAAATTCTTGCAGAAGAATTGCTTCCTATGGAATACAGATTCCTCACATTGAAATTACGATCGCCAGTATGGAGAATGTTGATCATCTTCTCCCCTTGATATTTTTCTGGAAGGCCCAGGTAAAAACCATCGTTGAAATATCCCTGGTTGATCGCATTCAACTTATCGTAGTTGTCGTTGAAGAGGTCCTCTGGTTTCATCAGGCGATTCGCTATCGCCTCTTCCAGTGTTAAAAATTTTACAGATTCGCCGCCGAAAAGTCGGCAAGGTGATCCGTTGTGTGTAGTTATGTTCCGCTGCATGCCGGCGCAGCCATATCTGACTGATCTAAGGAGGGGAAGGAGGTCATTTTCCTTCAGTGAAGTGTAACTTTTTACCGATGGAGAATCATTCTCCGAAACTATTGGAAGAGTATCTGCTATCCTCCTCTTCTCCGTAATCAGTTCTTCAAGGTTCACCCTACAGCACCGTATTTGTTCATTTCAAGTTTTACGAGTTTGTTGAACTCAATCGAATATTCTAGCGGGATCTCCTTTAGGACATCATCCAGGAATCCTAAAACTATGAGGGAGCGCGCATCCTCTTCCCTTATTCCTCTGCTCATCAGGTAGTCGACCTGTTCTTCAGAAATCTTTCCCACAGAAGCCTCGTGTGAGAATGACGCACTCTCTTCAAGAATCTCGTTGTGTGGATAGGTATTGCTCTTGGAGATGTCGTCGAGTATCAGGGCATCGCACTGCACCGATGCTTTTGAATTGTAAGCCCCCTGGTTTATCCTGAGCTGTCCCCTGTATACCGACATTCCTCCCTTGCCAGATATGCTCTTTGCCACTACCTTAGAACTCGTGTTTGGTGCGGCATGAACAACCTTTGCGCCATTATCTTTCCATACAGGTCCGATTCCAAGTGCGACGTTCAGGTTTGACGTACTTGCGTATTCTCCTCTCAGAATCGAAGATGGATAAGTCATAGTAATCTTTGAACCGAGAGAACCCTGCACCCATTCCATCCTTCCGTTCTCTTCCACCCACGATCTCTTTGTCGGTCCATTGATAATGTTGTCGGACCAGTTCTGGACTGAGGTATACCTGACCTTTGCACTATTCTTGACGTATACTTCCACGATTGCCGCGTGAAGTGAATACTGACTGTATGTGGGAGCGGTACAACCTTCTATATAATGGACTGATGCTCCAGGTTCTGCGATTATAAGCGTCCTCTCGAACTGCCCCTCCAGAGCACCGTTCATCCTAAAGTAAGCCTGAACTGGTAGGTCCAGTTGGACCCCCCTTGGTATGTAAAGGAACGATCCTCCAGACCATACCGCAGTGTTAAGCGCGGCAAACTTATTGTCTGATGGCGGAACTACCCTTCCAAAGTGTTCCCTTACTATGTCGGGATGCAACTTCAAGGCGCTATCCATGTCCATGAATATTACCCCCTTGTCTTCCCACTGCTTCTTCAGTCTGGAGTATACTCCCTCAGATTGGAGTTGAGCTACTGATCCAGCAAGATATTTTTTCTCCATTTCTGGCACTCCGAGCTTGTCAAACGTATCCTTTATCTCCTTAGGAACTTCTTCCCAGTTATTCGCTTTCCTGTCCTCGGGTCTGATGTAGTAGGTCAGCTCGTCGAAATTAAGCTCAGAAAGGTCAGGTCCCCAAGTGGGAACGGGCTTTGAGAGAAATATTTCTAGGGCTTTCAGCCTGATGTTCTTCATCCATTCTGGTTCCTTCTTATCCCTGGACATATCTTCTATTACTTCTCTACTCAGGCCTTTCTGTGTTTGGAAAGCAGGCTTAACATTTGTCGTGAAATCATATTTGATCTCATTCAATCTCTTGACTTCCTCAACATCATTTTCACTCAACTTTTGCGTCCAATTCACCTCCTTTGTAATATTCATATCCCCTCTCTTCTATCGTCTTCGCAAGGTCTCCACTCCCGCTTTCTGCGATTCTGCCATTAATCAGCACATGCACAAAATCAGGTTTAATGTAATCCAGTATTCTCTGATAATGTGTTATTATGATGATTCCTGCTCCATTCTCCTTAGCCTTCCCTATCGCTTTTGAGACCACTCTGAGAGCGTCTATGTCAAGGCCGGAATCTATCTCGTCAAGTATGATGAACTTAGGTCTGAGTATTAGCATTTGCAGAGCTTCCATCCTCTTTTTTTCTCCGCCCGAGAGACCGTCGTTCAGTCCTCTGTCCGTGAACGTACTGTCCAGCCCGAAAAAGGCAAGCAGTTCCTTTACCTCTTCCACAAATTTTTTGTATTCCAGTTTCTCGTCCGGATGGAGAGAAGTATAGGCGGTCCTGAGGTAGTTGATGAATCTCAACCCTTGGACGGAAACCGGCTCCTGAAATGCGACAAACAGCCCAGCCCTTGCTCTTTCATAGACCTGGAGGTCCAGCAGATTCTGGTCATTTAGGTAGAGCTGTCCGTTGTTTATCTTGTATCTCGCAGTTCCGATGATCGTATGCGCAAGCGTACTTTTACCAGTACCGTTTGGTCCCATCAGTGCGTGTATCTCTCCGGATTTTACCGTAATGCTGACGTCTTTCAGGATGACCTTGTCATTTACAGAAACGTTTAGATTCTTTATAGAGAGAACATTTGGGACCATTATGAATCAGATGAAACGATGGTATTTAAACATTTTTTACTGTATAAAGTGATAAAAGCTAAATATACTGTTTGCCTTAAGAAAGCGTAATGGAAGAAATTTCAACACTTGGGTCTAGCAAACGGAAAATACTCGAAGAACTTCTTGAAAGACCTAGAGTTGTCTATGAACTTTCAGAAAAACTCAACATCAGGGACAATGCAGTGAGGGAACATCTCAGCGCCCTGGAAAGCATGGGGTATGTTGAATCAAAATTTATTAAAACTAAGGTAGGAAGGCCAAAGAAGACTTATCTAATTTCTGCTCAGGGGATGAAGTTATTCCCAAAGAAGTATGATCTTCTCCTGAAGATTTTATTGGATCAGCTAACTGCTGAAAACGGCACTCTCTGGGTCAGGGATTTTCTGAAGAGGGCAGGAGAGAGAATCGTTAAGGAGGATGGAGAAAAATCAAGGGACGTTTCCGACCTGCTAACGTTCTATAACAATCTAGGGTGCATGGCGACAGCAATAGAAAAGGACGGAAACATAGTAATCAAAAGAAACAACTGCATCTATTATTCTCTGGCACTGGACACTAGCAACATATTTTGTGGTACATTTGAAGATGCACTTATTGAATCAATGCTCCCTTCCTATAGAGTAATAAAGAAGGATACAGTTTCAAAAGACAAATATGACTGCGAGATAACATTGTCGAAGGCGAAGTCGTAAAAATTTATTTCCCTTCTCGTAATATAGCTCGCAATGCTCACGGTAATAGAAACTTTCTATTCTATCGAAGGAGAGGGTCCGTTCATAGGAATACCAACCTTCTTTATCAGGCTCTCTGGATGCAACTTAAGGTGCAGCTGGACGCCGATAGGTTCAACGAAGATTCTAATGAGCAATCAAGAATTGAAAGAGGCAAAGGATATCAGAGTCGGAGATTCGGTAATGGGCTTTGAGAGAGATCATTTCAAAATTTCAAGAGTAGTAAACACAATAAAGACCAGGACGGAAGTAATAAGACTCACAATGGAAAGTGGAAGGACGATAACGGTCACGCCAGAGCACCCATTCTATTACGAAGGATCTAGAAGCATGAGGGCTGACAGAATGATTGGGAGGGCAATAAGGATTCTCGGTAGGGGGAAAGTTAATCCTGAGCAAAAACTCAAAAGCGGATATGACAGGGTTATAAAAATTGAAACTGCTGGAACTGCAGACATAACCCATTTCGAAACCGAAACTCACAATTACATTGCCGAGGGATATCTTTCACACAACTGCGACACCAAATACTCTTATTCCGGAGGGGAGAAAAGGACTGTCGATAGTCTAGTTGAAGAAGCATCAAGTTACGGGACAAAGTTCGTGTGCATTACTGGTGGCGAGCCCCTCCTTCAAAAAGAAGTCTATCCCCTAATGAATAAACTGCTTGACAGAGAATTCAAGGTGATTCTTGAAACAAGCGGGTCAATCTCGGTCGAAGATGTTCCTACAGACGACAACATGATTGTCTCTATGGATATCAAAACCCCCTCCTCTAATATGGTGGAGCATAATATTTACGATAACATTGAGCTCTTGGCGGCAAAGGATTACTTAAAATTCGTAATATCAGATGAAAAGGACTATTCCTTTTCCAAATCAATAATTGAGAAGTATCCTTTTGAGGGGGAGATTATTTTCCAGCCGGAGGGCGGAAAAAATCTGAAAGAACTTACCGAAAAAGTATTAAAAGAAAGATTAAATGTCAGAGTACTGCCTCAACTGCATAAATTCATTTGGGGGGAAAAGAGAGGAGTATGATAGGGCAGGAATATACGGACGAAGATGGAGAAATAGCGACCAAAATGGCCAGAAGGGCCATTGAGGAATATATTGACATTAAACTAATTGTGAAGAACAGTTACGGAGGCAGGTTTGTTGAAAAGAGGGGCGTATTCACTACACTCACCAAGTCGGGAGAACTGAGGGGATGTATAGGATTCCCGGAACCGGTCTATCCGCTAGGGGAGGCCGTCATCAAGAGCGCGATTTCTGCAGCTGTAAATGACCCTCGATTTCCACCCGTTACGAAGGAAGAGATGGACGACATAGTTGTAGAAGTCTCACTTCTAACCAAACCGATTCAGATTACCACGAAGAGCAGGAAGGAACTTCCTTCATTAATTAAAATTGGCAGAGATGGGCTGATAGCGGAACGCGGCCCCCATTCAGGTCTCCTCCTCCCGCAGGTTGCTGTTGAGGAGAAGATGGACCAAAAGGCATTTCTGAATGCGGTATGCTGGAAAGCTGGAATGGAACCGGAATGCTGGAAGGATCCAGATACCTCCATCTATTCATTCACTGCAGAGGTATTTTATGAAGTTGAACCCAGGGGTCCAGTTTTTAGAAAAGTGCTTTCCGCGGAGAAATAGTGATGGAAGCATTTCACGGACTTTTCTATATATCTGGCGAATTCAAGGATAAATACATAGTAGTGGAAGATGGAAAAATAATTGAAATAAAAGATGAAATTTCGGGCATGGAAATTAAAAAAATTCCGGGTCACATACTTCCAGGGGGGGTAGACATGCATGTCCATTTCAGGGATCCGGGAGAAACACACAAAGAGGATTTCGGAAGCGGTTCTCTTTCAGCTGTGTTTGGCGGAACGACAACCGTTTGCGACATGCCAAATAACATTATACCAATAATCGACAGTAAATCCTTCCGTTCAAAGCTTGACGCCATTGGAAATAGGAGTTTTGCTGACTTCGGCCTCTATCAGGCCGCTTCTGTCAACGTTATTCCGGAATCTATAGGGGAAAAGATATTTCTAGGGAAGTCTACAGGTGGGCTCTTGACGGATGTAGATAAATGCAATTGGTCTAATAAGGTGAAGGTCGTTCACGCAGAATTACAGGAATGTCTTGATAATAACGTAAGGCCGGAGGACAACCTAATTTCCCATGATGCTTCAAGACCGCTGGAATGCGAAATGGCGGCCATTGAAGAAATTTTTAGGGTCAATCTTTCAAATATACATGTTGCACATCTCACTTCGGTTAGAACGATTCAGCTGGCTAAGTCTTTAGGATTCACCACTGAGGTTACACCGCACCACATTCTCCTCAACAACTCATCATCTTTGGGTCCGCTAGGAAAAGTCAATCCTCCTCTGAGGAAAAGATCTGTTCAGGAAGAATTGCTGGGTAACCTCAACTCAAATGCGATCGACGTAATAGCATCCGACCATGCCCCTCACACTCTAGATGAAAAAGAAAAATTTCCGGAGGCGCCATCAGGATTGCCAGGTGTGGAAACCAGAGTCCCACTACTTTTGGCTCTCTATACTAGGCACTTAATTTCCCTTGAAAAGGTAGTTTCAGCATTAATGCAGAGACCTGCAGAGATCTGTCACATCAATAAGGGATATATTAGCGAGGGATACGATGCTGATTTCATATCTGTAGACTTCAAGAAAGTGAAAAAGGTCCGGGGGGAGGAATTACACTCTAAGTGCGGCTGGACTCCTTTCGAAAATTTTGATGGCATCTTCCCAAACCTGGTCTATCTGAGAGGGGAGATGATCATCCAGGATGGAGAAATTCACTCATCCCCCACTGGAGAGTTTATCAATGCCAAACAGCAATGAGAAAAGGGTCGCGAAGGAGAGGATGAAGGAAATCTTTGATCTGGCAATTGAAGACGAAAAGAATAGGAAATATCAGCAAGCGAACAGGAAGTATGAACTTATCCATCTCTATTCCTTAAAGTACAAAACAAGGGTACTGGAAGAAGCAAAGACGTGGATATGCAAAAAATGCGGGAAGGGAATATATTCTGGAGGGGGGAAAGTGCGATTGAATAAGTCCTCTATAACCATTAGCTGCAATAATTGTGGCTACACGAGAAGAATCCCTATCTCTCGTCGATTGTCTCGGCCGTAAACAGAACGTTGTATCCGCCAAGAGTGGCGTGGACTCTGTCTATTAGGGAAATTGCATCTCCCACTGTAGCGCTGTCCTCCCACTCGTATACGAGATCTCGAGTTCCAGTAATAGGATTGAAGCCAAGAGATTGCAGCCTTGCGATTATCTCTGAGGGCCTTTCTCCCTCAGTGTTGAATATTATTGACAGATACGTTCTCTTGACCATGGCCGAGAATCACCATGTGTTATATATTCTTTTATCTCTGCGAGAGTGTCAAATCTACATTGAAGAGGATGATAACAATGATGCCAGTATTACGTTCTCAATGAATTTACCAGTCTTTGAATTCTTTAGGAATGTACCGTACCGTTCCTCTCCGATGATATGGAAAGCTGCTCGTCATACGCAAAATACCCTGAACTATATTTTTTACGGTAGTGTGCAGTTTGGAAGCTGTTCCTCATTGTCTCATGAGATGTCCTCATTTCTAGAAGATCTAGAAAGAAAGATTTCTTAATCCTAAGAGGAGTTTTCACAGTTCCTTTAAAGGGCTTCTTCTTCGTATCGTCTGAGAAGTGGTCGCCATATCCGTAGTTTTATGGTCCCACATCAAATGAATGATCGCAGTCGTTGTATATTTACTTCCGGATGAGTATAGGCTGTCCCGATTCCAGTGTCCTCACAAAATTCCCGCTCCTGGACAAGTTTGAAGACTGACAGAGGGGACAGCGGCGGTCTCTGCAGAAGAGGAGATCCATCTCATCTCTCTGGGGGCATATGGAGATATCGTGCAAGTTAACATCCTTCGAGGATGATGTTGCATCTCTAGTGAAATGATCAAGATTGGTTGAGGTCATCCTCTTCTTGATTAATGTGTATCTGTGTATTTCAGATGCCACAAACATCCACTCATATTTCATGTTTTTAACATCAAATTTGGCAATGCTCAGTCTTCACAACTCTCTTTCGCGAGGAAGCTCCATCTTTTAAGGTGGAGAGGAATCGCGAAGCATTAATATATTGAGTAATTACACCCATAAAGTGCTCAAAACTCTCCAGATCAAACTGCTTCCAAACGAACAGCAAAAAGGTGCTATCATAGACACATTTATCAAATTCAGCGAAGCATGCAACTTTGTCTCCAAAATAGCTTTCGAGAGGAAACTCTTCAATAAGGTGTTTCTCCAGAGAATAGTCTATAAAGATATCAGGGAGAAGTTCGGTCTTTCCGCACAGCTTGCTGTGAGAGTGATAGCAAAGGTCGTTGAAACATATAAACCGGATAGAACGACTTTCCACCAGTTCAGAGATTTCGGAAGCATAGTCTATGACCAGAGAATACTCAGTTTCAAAGGAATGGATGAAGTCAGCATCAATACCACCAGGGGAAGGATTAGAATACCTATAACAATCGGGAAATACGGTGAAATTCCATTCAAGAGGATAAGGGGACAGTGTGACCTTGTCAGGAAAAACAGGCAGTTCTATCTCATGGTCGCTGTTGAAATACCAGGAACCCCTTCCATTGAGCCTAAAGATATCATAGGTGTTGATATGGGTATAGAACACATTGCCGTTGATTCCACTGGCAAGTACTATTCCGGGGATGGAATCAATGAAACCAGAGAACGTTATGTCGGTCTTCGATCCAGGCTCCAGTCAGCTGGTACCAAATCTGCAAAGAGACATCTCAGAAAACTTTCTGGAAAGGAGAGCAGGTTCGTAAGGAACGTCAACCATTTCATATCCAAGGAGATCGTTCAGAGAGCTAAAGGCACCTCTTCGGCTATTGCCATTGAAGACCTCAGTGGCATAAGGTTGAGGACAACAGTTAGAAAGGGTAACAGGTATATCCATAATTCCTGGCCATTTCATCAGCTCAGGTCGTTCATTGAGTACAAGGCGAGAGAGACGGGCATTCCCGTTGTCGTGGTCAAACCACATAACACAAGCAGGGAATGTCCCGGGTGCCATTTCATAGATAAAAGGAACAGACCTGAACGATCCCATTTCAAATGCGTTTCCTGTGGTTTTGAGGGAGAAGCTGATTTCATAGCATCTCTCAACATCAGGAACAGGGCTGCTGTCAGCCAGCCCATTGTGACGGAGGCTATTTTCGATCATTCGATCCCTCCAGTTGCAAGCTCCTTTGCTTTAGCTAGGAGTAGCTGACGGACTAAGTTCAGCGTGCCTTCAAGATGTATCTGGTGAGGGAGGAGTGGACCCTCATTTTGTCTATCAGTTCAACGTCCAGGTATTGTTGAGTTAGCACAAAAA